>TARA_B110000444_G_scaffold261029_1_pt1 | contig 10747 bp, 14 predicted proteins | sample TARA_B110000444 | Tara Oceans TARA_B110000444 (sample SAMEA4398370) | marine metagenome | biome: Polar Biome; feature: [SRF] surface water layer (ENVO:00010504); material: water (ENVO:00002006), including particulate matter (ENVO:01000060) such as... | depth 5 m
CCATATTCAACTATTTACTATGGACAGGAGGGGCGAGGTGGTCAAGGCGTTGGTTATGGTTTAAGCGGAAGAAGTCTTCAGGTAAATGGAAAGGAAACACAGGATTGTAATGAATCAGGAGTTGTTGTAGTTAGAATAGTAGTAAATAAACTAGGCGAAGTAACTTCTGCGGAACCTGGAGTAAAAGGAACTACAAATAATGATCCTTGCCTTATAATTCCTGCAAAAAATACGGCATTAATGCATAAATGGTATCCTGATGAAAATGCGCCTGAAAAGCAAATTGGTTTTGTTGTTATTGAATTTAAACTGGTTGAGTAATTAATGGATTCATATTCACAAGTATTAAGGTTTTTGTTTAGCCAACTTCCAAATTATCAAAAACAGGGTGGGACTGCATTAAAGCTAAATCTTTTGAATATTGAGTCTTTTATAAAAAGGCTAAAAAATCCTCATGAAAAGATTAAAACAATTCATGTTGCTGGAACTAATGGAAAAGGTAGCGTGTCTCATATAATAGCATCAATATTACAATCTAAAGGATTAAAAGTTGGGATTTATTCCTCTCCACATCTCATTGATTTTAGGGAAAGAATTAAAATCAATGGAGAGTATATTAACCAAAAATATATCTTAGATTTTGTTAATTTTCATTATGATTTTATGACTTCTAAAGCACTTTCTTTTTTTGAAATGACCGTAGGTCTTGCTTTTGACTATTTCAGCAACCAGAAAGTAGATATAGCTATTATAGAAGTAGGTATGGGTGGAAGACTTGATGCAACTAATATTATAAAACCTGAGATCTCTGTCATAACCAATATAGGAATTGATCATACAGAGTTTTTAGGAAATAGTATTTCTAAAATAGCTAAAGAAAAAGCGGGAATTATAAAAAAAGGTATTCCCGTTTTAATTGGAGAGCATAACGATGAAACCGCCCCAATTTTTTTCAAAAAGGCTGAAAGTCTTGGATCTAAAATAATATTTATTGAAGATTCAATTAATAAATTTAAAAGTGATTTATCTTCTCTATATCAACAAAAAAATATAAATACTGCCATCAATGCCGTCAAGCTACTTCCAGATTTTAAAATATCTAATATTGAAATTGAATCAGCTATTTTAGAAGTTAAAAAATCTACAAGATTTATTGGAAGATGGGATATGATTGCAGTAAGTCCAAAAATATTTGCAGATGTAACTCATAACACCGACGGATTTAAATTTATGATAAAGCAATTGAAAGAGGAAAGTTATAATAAACTTCATTTAGTTTTAGGTTTTGTAAAAGAAAAAGATGTAAAAACAATTTTAAAACTGTTACCGTTTGATGCTAATTATTACTTATGCTCTCCTTCAATTGATCGTGCTATGTCGTTATCGAAATTATCAAATGTAGCCAAGGGTTTGGGGATTAGTTACACATCTCATACTTCGGTTAAAAATGCCTTATTTGCAGCCAAACAAAGTTCAAATCCGGAAGATTTAATTGTAGTATCAGGAAGCACGTTTGTTGTTGCAGAGATAATGTAAAATAAATCTTTGTCAAACCAAAAATCTCTTCTATATTTGCGAATTACCGGGCGCTTAGCTCAGTTGGTTCAGAGCATTTGGTTTACACCCAAAGGGTCGGGGGTTCGAATCCCTCAGCGCCCACCAAAGCGGAATCCATCTCATTATGAGTTAAGATTCCGCTTTTTTTTCTCTTAAATAATTCACTAAATAAAATAACTAAAACCATGAAAAATAAAACTTTATTGCTTGTTGTCATACTAATAACTTCATTTGTTAAGGGTCAGAGTTTTACTCTCAATAACTCTGAAAGTAAATTGAAGTGGACCGGAAAAGAAATAACAACAAAAGAGCACTATGGTTCAATTGATTTTAAATCAGGAACAATTACTCTTAAGGATAACCAACCAGTATATGGTAAGTTTATAGTTGACATGATAACTTTAAAAAATGAAGATTTACCCGAAGACTATCGAGGAAGACTTGAAGGTCATTTGAAATCAGATGATTTTTTCTCAGTAGATAAATTTTCAGAAGCTATTTTAGAATTTACTACTTCATCATTTAAAAACTCAGAAGAATATAATATCAAAGGTAATTTAACAATTAAAGGCACTACTCATCCTGTAGATTTTACTATGAATTTTATTGATAATCACTGGAAGGCTAATCTTGTTTTTGATAGATCAAAGTATGATGTAAAATTTCGTTCCGGTAGCTTCTTTGAAAATTTAGGTGATAAATTGATTTACGATGACATAATTATTGAAACAGAACTAAAATTTAATAGATAATTCTTAGTTTGAGCTTTACCCCCAAAAAATAATGAATTTAAATATTTAAACTTTTTTTAGATTTAGATATCTAAATAATATTCAATATTTTTATTTGACATGAATAAATACACCGATGAAGAACTATTGGTAATGTTTAAAAATCCTGAAAAGATTAATTACGTGTTTAATTACATAATTAATCTTTATCAGAAAAGAATTTATTGGCATATTAGAAAGATACTTATTTCTCACGATGACACTAACGATGTAACTCAAAATACTTTTATAAAAGTATTTAAAAATTTAAAAGGTTTTAAAGGTGAGTCATCAATTTTTACCTGGATATATAGAATTGCAACAAACGAATCCTTAACATTTTTAAAAAAAAATAAAAAACATTATTTTGAATCATTAGACAATGTTTCCTCAAGTTTATCTATAAAACTTACGTCTGATATTTATTTTGATGGTGACAAAGCTCAAATTATGCTTCAAGAAGCAATTTTGAAATTACCAACTAAGCAAAGAATAGTTTTTAATATGAGATATTTTGATAATATGAAATTCGAGCAAATTTCTCAAGTTTTAGGGACATCAGTGGGTGCGTTAAAAGCAAATTATCACCATGCAAAAAATAAAATTGAACTTTATTTAAAAATAAATTAAACCTTTAGATAAATAATTAATCTATAATATATGAAACAAAATACTGATGCTGAGATGTTTAAAAATAAATCTCCTTTTAATGTTCCAGAGAATTACTTTTTTGATTTAAAAAATGACATACAGTTAAAGACTGAAAATTTAAACTCTGGTATTGAATTAAAAAACTTTTTTAATATAAATGTTGGATTTTCAGCACTGGTTTGTGTTTCCATACTACTTATAATATTTAACTACTTTATTAGTTCACAAAAAAAAAGTTTTATTATGTCAAGTAATGAAATTTATACACAATTTGAGAATTCTGAACTGTTAAACATTGACGAAGAATTTTTATTTGAATTTGTTCCTGAAGACGATTATGTTTTTTCTGATGAAATTGAATATCTAATTGATAATAATGCCGATTATAATTTAATAATTGAATAATAAATAAACTTTTGACATGAATAAATTCAAGTATTTTCTGATATTTTTTTTACCACTTTTAATCTTCTCTCAAGACAAGAATAATATCGACATAAAAGAAAAGAGGAGAAATATGCAAGCCTGGAAAATTGCCTTTATTTCTGATAAATTAAAATTCTCCCCAGAACAAGCTCAAATTTTTTGGCCGGTGTATAATAAATATAGTTCTGAAGTTGATGAAGTGCGTGACAGTGCTAAAAGTATAATGAGAAATTATAAAAAGAATAAATCTTTAATGAGTGAGACTGAATTAGGCGGTATGATAGATAATAAACTTAAAACAGATCAGCTATATTTAGAATTAAAAATAAAATATGTTAAGGACTTTAATGAAATTATTTCAAATAGCCAGTTAATTGAATTGTATAATGCTGAAGAGGGTTTTAAGAGAGAGGTACTAAGAGAGATTAGAAAAGGAGGAAAAAGAAAATATTATGCCCCACCACCTCCTCCAATCAATAATTGATTAAAATTTATTTTCTTGACTTTTTAAAGATAGAGGACATTTTATCTTTTTCTTCTTCTGCAAGTTTTTCGTCAACTAGAATCCTCCCACTGTGTTCGTCCCTAATTATTTTGTCACGAGAAGCAATTTCCATTTGAGTTTGAGGAGGTATTTTAAAATAAGAACCCCCAGCTGAACCTCTTTCAACAGAAACAATTGCCAATCCATTTCTCACACTTGATCTAATCTTATTGTAAGAGTGCATTAAGTGTTCTTCAATGTTTTCAGAAAATTCTTTTGATTTTTTTAATAGTACTTTTTCTTCTTTTTCAGTTTCACTCATAATTGAGCTAAGTTCTTCATTCTTTGCTACTAAATGGGCGGACCTTTCATCTAGTTTAACCTGAAATTCCTCAACACTTATTGTTTTTTGTTCGGATTTCGCATTAAACTCTCTAATTTTTTTTTCAGCTAATTCAATTTCTAATTTCTGGAACTCTTGTTCTTTTTGGATAGAATTGTATTCTCTATTATTTCTAACATTTTTAAGATTTATCTCATATTTTTTATCTGCTTCTTTTGCGACTTCGATATTATTTTTTTGAAGTGCAACTTCATCTTGGAAATCTTTAAGTTCTAACTTCAAACTATCTAACCTAGTTGTAAGACCTGCTATTTCATTCTCTAAATCCTCAACTTCTAAGGGTAATTCCCCTCTAACACTTCTGATTTCATCTATTCTAGAATCTATTAGTTGAAGATCAAATAGAGATCTAAGTTTTTTTTCTACTGAAATTTCTTTTTTCTTGGTCATACTAAAAATATTTAACTGGATTAGTGTTTGTGTTTGCTAAAACGATCGCAAAATTAGGGAATTTTTTCTGAAGATAATCATGTATTAAATTTTTTGTAAACTGTTCGCTTTCATAGTGTCCAATATCAATTAAAACTATCTCGTCGTTGGCTTCAAAAAAATTATGATATTTAAGATCTGCTGTTAAAAACACCTCTGCATGTTGTTCTATTGCGTCTTGTATAGCAAATGATCCGGATCCACCTAGTACGGCAACTTTTCTTATTTTTTTATTAAGTAATTTGCTATGCCTCAGGAAGCCTGATTTCATTCTATTTTTTATAAATTCTAAAAACTTGTTCTCTTCCATCGGTGTTTTTAATTCTCCTATTCTTCCCATTCCTAGGAGTTTATTTTCTTTTTTGGGTATAAGTATTTGAGATTTTTCTAAACCAATTTTTTCTGAAATTTTATAATTAACTCCTTTTTCATGGTTGTCTAATGAAGTATGAATGGAGTAGATTGAAATTTTATTTAGTATTGATTTAATGACTATTTTTTCAACATAACTATTTGCTGTTATCTTTTTTAATCCTTTAAAAATTATAGGATGGAAGCTTATAATTAGATTGCAGTTTTTAGCTATTGCTTCATTTAAAACTTCTTCTGTTGTGTCAAGGGATATAATGACTCCTTTTAAATCCACACTAGAGTCTCCCACTAAAAGCCCAACGTTATCAAAATCCTCAGCTTGGGAGGGTGGTGACCACTTTTCGATAGTATCAATAAAATCTTGGATTTTCATTTACATACTTATTTTACAAATATAGTATTATCTTTCAGGAGATGAAATTGATTCGATTATTACTAGCTCCTTTTGCAATTTTATACGGCTTAATATCGTTAATCCGAAATGAATTGTTTAATGTAAAATTTTTTAAAAGTTATTCTACTTCTATTTCATCAATTGGGGTTGGAAATTTATCTATTGGAGGTACCGGTAAATCGATAGTCGTAGATTATTTAATTTTTTTATTTCAGTCAAATTATTCTATTGCAGTTTTAAGCAGAGGCTATGGTAGAAAATCATCTGGATTTAAAATAGCTAATTCTTCGAGTTTAGCAATTGAAATTGGTGACGAACCCTTTCAATATTATAAAAAATATCCAAATATTAAAGTAACTGTTGGAGAAGATAGGGTTAGAGCTGTAAAAGAAATATTAAAGTTTGATCCTAAAATCAATTTACTTCTACTTGACGATATTATGCAACATAGATGGATATCACCAACTCACCTCATACTTACTACAACTTATTCAAGCCCTTTTTTTAATGACAGGATTATGCCCTTAGGGATGTTAAGAGAGCATCCAGTCGGAAAAAAAAGAGCCCAGACTATACTAGTAACTAAATGTCCCAAAAATCTTTCAGAGGCAAACAAACTAAGTTTTATTAAAAAATGTGATCTTTTGACTAGTCAAGAAATTTTTTTCACTAAAATAGGTTACTCTAATTCAATACAGAATAATCTGAACAAATTAAATTTCGATATTCTTAAAAAAGAGAAAATTGTATTAGTTACAGGAATAGCTAATTCTAAACCGTTGGTAGAATTTCTTAATTCAAAAAATATATTGTTCACACACATGAAATATAAAGATCATTTTAATTATGATTTAAATGCTGTAAGTAAAATAAAAAGAGAGGCAAATCATTCATTAATTCTTACAACCGAAAAAGACTTTGGAAGACTTTCTCCTATATTAAAGTCAAAAAAACTTTTTTATATAAGTGTTAGTTTAGAGTTCTTTTCTTTTAACGATAAAAAAGATTTTAATGAAAGAATAATGACTTCTATTGGCAAAAAAGAGTCTTAGTTTATATGTTTGTGTGCTTTATAAGAAGATCTAACTAACGGACCACTCTCAACATGTCGAAAACCAAGATTTAATGCATAGTCCTCGTATTTTTTGAACATTTCCGGAGTTACAAATGAGGTAACAGGAAGATGTTTTTTACTTGGCTGCAAGTATTGCCCCATGGTTACCACATCTACATTAGCTTTAATCAAATCATCTAGTGTTTCATAAACTTCATTTTCATTTTCACCCAACCCAAGCATTATTCCTGATTTGGTTCTTTTGACTCCTTTTTTCTTTAAATAAAATAGGACTTCAAGACTTCTATCATATTTAGCCTGAATTCTAACGTGACGGGTTAATCTTCTGACTGTTTCAACATTATGAGAAACAACTTCAGGAGAAACACTAACTATTCTATTTATAATATTATGTTTTCCTTGAAAATCGGGAATTAAGGTTTCTAGGGTGGTATCTGGATTTAATCTTCTAATTGCATTAACTGTTTCGGCCCAAATAATTGAACCCATATCCTTGAGGTCATCTCGGTCCACTGAGGTTATTACGGCGTGCTTAATTTGCATTTTTTTAATGGATTGAGCTACCTTTTCAGGTTCCTCCCAATCTACTTGGGATGGCCTCCCAGTTTTGACACCACAAAAACCACAGGATCTTGTACAGATATTACCCAAAATCATGAAAGTTGCAGTTCCTTCTGCCCAGCATTCTCCCATATTCGGACAACTTCCTGAGGCACAAATAGTATTAAGTTTGTACTTGTCAACTAAAGTTCTTAAATCATTATATTTTTTACCTGTTGGAAGTTTAACTCTTATCCATTTTGGCTTTGATATTCTATTTTGATTTTCAGAAGGAGTTTTATTTGGAAGAGAAATTTTATTCCATTTTGTTTCTTTTACTTCAGCATTTTTTTTCTCTAAGATATCCAATTTCAATTTTTTTCAAATATACAAAACTTCTCTATAAAGTAAGTAAATATCCTACCGTGAAACTTGTCAGAAAAAGAAGACCTAACCAGCTAAATAAAACAAAATGTTTATTTGGTTGAAACTTTTTAGGCATATAATCACTAGTTACTAACCTTAAATTAGCCCAAGCAAAGAAAGGGGTAGTCAAAAAAGATAAAACTGTAGCTATTTGTACTAAAACCCCCATTTCAGATTGAAAAAAAACAAAGATTGCTATAGTTCCAAATGCTAGTAGAAACAGAAAATGCAAATAGAAATCTCTTTTCTGATTAAATAAAATCTGCAAAGTTTTTGAAAAAGCTCTTGGTGAAGCGTCTAGAGTTGTAATTGTTGTACTAAACATTGTTATTAATGCTGCTAGCGAGATAATACTAGCTGAAGAAACACCTAGGTTTTTAGTGTACAACTCAATTAATTGACTTGCAAATGGTAAACCTTGATTTGAAAATGTAATATTTGAATTATACATAACTAAAGCTCCTAAACCCATAAAGCAAATCCCTAAGAATATTGTTGTACCATATCCTACATTGAAATCAAATAAACTTTCTTCGAGATTTATGTTAGTTGAATTTTTTTGTTTTTCAACTGACCAAATCGAATGCCAAATCGAAATATCCATAGGTGCTGGCATCCATCCCATAAAAGCAATTAAAAACAACAAACCTGTTCCTTCTGGTAAAATTTGTTTAAATGGAGGAAATGTATTTGATTTGGTGAATGCAATTGTGAAAGCTAATATTGTGGAGATGGAAAGAATGATGATGATAAACTTCATTAGATTATCCAATAACTGGTATTTACCAATAACTAATAAAACAGAACAAATTATTATTATTATCGAAGCCCAAATAATGGGGTTCAAAGCGATACCAAAAAAATGTGAAGCGAGACCTGCAGTTACTATTGTCACCGCTGCTTGAATAGTAAACATGTTTGCAATATTTAATATTGCATAGCCCCATAAATATCCTTTACCAAGCTTAGCGTATCCATCTAGAAGTGTTTCACCAGTTGCAACTGCATATCTTGGGCCAAATTCAAAAAAAGGATATTTGAAAATATTTATAAGGATAAATGCCCAAAGTAAACTCCACCCATAATCAGCTCCAGCTCTAGTGGAGTATACAAGATGAGAAACTCCAATTGCTGCGCCGGCAAAAAGAAGGCCAGGACCTAATTTTTTTAAATTATTCATTTTCATCTAATTTTTCTCCTAAAAGTTTTTTTGCTCTTAGAATTTTAACTTTAATAGTATTAAGTGGTTGATTAAGTTCTTTACTTATTTCTTTATAGCTGTAATCTTCGAAAAATCGAAGCTGTAAAATTTTCCTATATTCCTTTCTCAAACTTTTAATTGTATTTAGAATTTTATTGAGATTTTGATTATTTATCATTCCCTCTTCAGGGCTAGGAGTATCGTCAGCGATTAGATTAGTTTTAGAATCATCCATATTGCCATACTGAATATTCTTTAAAGATTTTTCTTTTCTAATCTGATCTACATGTAAGTTTTTGGATATTGTGATTAGCCATGTTTTGAAACTAAATTTTGGATCAAACGACTCTAGCTTATCAAAGGCTTTTGTAAATGTTTGGATTGATATTTCTTCGGCTATTTGGGAATTACCGCAACGTTTGAGTTGAAAGTTATATATGTATTCCCAATTTAAATCAAACAAAACTTGAAATGCCTTTTGATCATTTTTTTTTGCTTGAAAAATCAGTTCTTTTTCCATATAATTTTTCCGAAACGAACTCTAATTAACTTGGGGATCGATATTTTTACAGTCTTGATCTTTTGGAAGTTTGCCACACATACCGCATGGTTCATCATTTTTATTCAGAAAAGGACTTTGACTAGCACAGGTTCCAGCAAACTCACCATTTTTTTTTGCCCAAATTTTTATTGCTATTCCAGCAAAACAAAGACCTAAAAAAAAGAACGTTAATAAAAATAGTTTCATTTTGTAAAGATATAAAAATCAGCTAATGCTAACATGCTTAATTAATTACATTAAATAATTAAATATTTATAGTTCCATATTTCGAAAAAGTATATTAAAATAAACATACATGTTATTGAAAATTTTAAAAAAAATCCACCTATCATACTAATAATTGTATGCATTGAAGCTTTAATCGCGGATATTGTATCCCCACCATTACTAAATAACTCACCAATAAACGCTCCTAAAAATGGTCCAATTATCAATCCGAAAGGACCTAAAAAGATAATTCCAATTACTAATCCAATAATGGTTCCAAAAATTCCATTTTTAGATCCGCCAAACACTTTTGCTCCTATTATTGGGATAAAATAATCAATCACAAAAACTATTACAGATACTATAAAAGTTGTAATCAGGATTGTTTTATTTAAAGTAACACCCTCATGTTGGTATAAAAATAAAAACCCAAACCAGGATGATAATGGTCCAGGTATTAATGGAACGAAACATCCAATAAGTCCCAAAACCATCATTATAAAACTTAGAATTAAATAAAGAAGATCCATTATTATTTTTTATAAAACTAATCTATAAAAAATAGAGTTCAAGTAAAAGTTGTAATTTAGAATTTATAAATTTTTTTAAAAAAAATGCAAATTTTCAAAAGAATTAGCATTGCCTATATAATTATTTTTATGTTTGGCTGTAGTTTGTTTGATACTAAAAAGGTTTCTGATGAAGAAATTAGAATTGCTTCCTCTTGGACAAATAACGATCAGCCACCATCCTTTGAAGAGTGTAATGAATTGGATACAAGTAATCAAAAAGAGTGTTTTGAAGAGTTGTTGTTAAAAGCTATTCATTCTAGTCTTAAATCACTTAGCTTTGAGTCTTCGGAGCCAATAAGTTCAATAATTGATGTTGAAATTAAAATAGATGAAAATGGATTATTTAGTTTAGTAAATTTTAGTGATCCAGATCATGTTTTTAAAAAAATAGTAAACTTAAAAGATGAAATAATCACAATTGTAAATAGTTTACCCAAAGCACTCCCGGCTATTAAAACTAATACAGGATTTTATGTTAATGTTAAGTTCACTATTCCTGTTGAAATTGAAGCTAGTTTGACCAAATGATAAATAAAGAAACGATTATACTTGGAGTTGATCCTGGAACAACGATAATGGGCTTTGGAGTTATTAAGGTTGAAGGTCAAAAAATGAAATTATTGGAATTAAACGAGCTTCAATTAAAAAAGGAGAAAGATCATTATACAAAATTGAAAT
>TARA_B110000444_G_scaffold8776_1_pt1 | contig 10716 bp, 9 predicted proteins | sample TARA_B110000444 | Tara Oceans TARA_B110000444 (sample SAMEA4398370) | marine metagenome | biome: Polar Biome; feature: [SRF] surface water layer (ENVO:00010504); material: water (ENVO:00002006), including particulate matter (ENVO:01000060) such as... | depth 5 m
CTGAGCACATTCTTGAACTAGTTCGAAAGCAAACTGAGGCTATAGGATTAGGTCTCAAAATCAAAGGTTGCTTCAATATTCAGTTTGCCATCCAAGGTGATGACTTATATGTCCTTGAAGTGAACCCTCGGTCTTCAAGAACAGTTCCATTTGTAGCGAAGTCTACTGGACTTCCTCTTGCCAGAATTGCAGCAAATATAACCATTGGAATTCCTCTTTCAAAACAAGAAATACCGATTAGAACCTCTGGGCAAATATGTGTAAAAGCCCCAGTATTCCCTTTCATAAAACTACGCGGCCTCGACCCTGCACCTGGTCCTGAAATGAAATCGACCGGTGAAGTATTTGGGTCAGATATTTCAGCTGATGTTGCATATCTAAAGGCAAGATTAGCAACTGAGGTTCCTGTTGCTAAGGCAGGTGGAGCCTATCTCACGGTTAGAGATCAAGATAAAAATAACCTTTTGAATTCTGCTTTAAAGTTAGTAGAGATGGGCTTCAATCTTTACGCCACCCCTGGTACCGCGGACTATCTTAGAGAGAATCAAATACCTGTCGAAGTCGCATATAGAATAAGAGAATCTAAGCATCCAGACGCATTAGATTTGATGCGACAAGGAAAGGTCTCCTTCATAGTGAACGTTCCAACAATTTCCGGTGGTGCTGTTCGTGATGGTAATATGATGAGGAGGCTGGCAGTTGAACTTAATATCCCGTTTGTTACAACCATTAGAGGTGCAGATATGGAAGTTGCAGCAATTAGAGCACAGCAGAAAGGAATAGTTGAACCAAGAAGGCTCAAGGTAAACTACTGATCAGCAAGCATCGTAAGCGTCTATGATGTATTTTGTTAAAGGACTAGTCCAAGCTAATTCACTAATACCAGATTCACCATCTTTTGAGTAAATTCTAACAACGTCTCTGACTCTAACGTTTCCTTCAGAAGAACGGGCAAGAATAGTTGCACCTTTTATTGGCTTACCAGTTCCATGTGGGTCGTATACAGTGTCCAATGCATCTTTCAAGAACCAATCTGGCTTTCCACCCTTTTCCCCATCATAGGTTTTCTTGACCTTCTTAGGTCCAAACATACCGCCTGATTTCTTAGGTGTAGCTTTCTTTTTCTCAGTTTTCTTTTTCTCAGTAACTGACTTAGTCTCTTTCTTAGATTCGGTGCCCTTCTTAGCAGCAGTTGAAACAGTTTTATTCTGAAACTCCTCTTCGAGTTCAGAACGGATTTCCTTTTCTAATTCTTTTCTTATACTCTTTTCGAGTTTTTCACGAATTTTCTCTTCCATTACTGTAGCATCGACTTTTCCTAACTTAGAATAAGCATCATCACGCTCATCTTGTAATGCTTGCATTACGTTGATGTAGTGGGATGCTACCTGAATCAATGATGTTTCCATGGATGCTTCTAATTGCATTGAAACTACTTCTCCAGCAGAATCTCTCCATTTTCGCCATTGCAGCATTGTGTTAGCATGTATGTCAGAGCCACATTTTGGACAGAAACTTCTCTTAGGAGGTTTTAGAACAGGAATTGCCCTCATCGCTTCAGGATCTATACCTTCATGTTCTCCACTAGCAACGTCGTGAATGTGAGTGGATGCTTCCATCCCAGTATCCATTGCTTCTCTAAAGAGTCCCTCATTCAAGTCTAATTTTCCTTCTTGAATTAAATCCCAAGCATTAGTTCCTCTCACAACCGCTCTAACAGCAGCATTTGCAGCAGGTGAATTACCCCAGTCCCGATTTATGTTTACTTGAGTCGAATTAACTTCTAGTTCTTCTGATGAAAAAGCATCACCAATGTCATAATGCTCACCTTCTGCAGGTGCTGCAATTCCAAGTTTTATTGGATTTGCACCTTCTTCGATTTTGGCAATCATATCGAATTTTTCAGCCATTGAAAGGTCGTCTCGAAGTCTGATGACGTCTCTTAATTGATTCAAATCATGGCCTGTAGAAGTAATTGGGCCTTGTCCAGTTAAGTCGTGTCCACATGAAAGACAAAACTTTGCAGCAGGTTCTACATCTGCCTCACAGGTTGGACAATAAACTCCCGCCATGAATATAGATGATACCGTTTCACTTTTCAATAGTGCGGAATATATTACCCAATATCTCAATGTTTGAACGTTAAGAATTTATCACAGTCAAACATTTTTCAAGAATTTTTATTATCCTCTCTCTATCGATTTCTGCTAGAATTGGTGCTAGTCTTGGACCTCTTGAACGCCCCATTAGAGAATTATAGGCTACAAAATAAGCGATTTTAGCAGATAAGTCTACTGACTTTGCAGAATTTGGAATAGCATTACCTATTTCTTCTATATTCCATTCACAGCTTTCTAGTTCTTTTTTGAGTACAATTAATACTTTAATTTCATCATCACCAAATTCAGTAAAGGTCTCGGAAGTAGGATTATCTACTATAGAAATTCTCATCTCTTCAGGAAGATGTTTAGATTTTATCCACAACTTCATTTTATTCAATCTATCAACTAAGGAGTGAGGTGGCTTTTGTTCATTAGAATAACCTAGACTTTTCCATACCATTTCATCAGAGGTTTTAGTTTGCGCAAGTAGGCAAAGATGCCTAAATGGTACATTAGAAGACTCAAACGTTGAGTCTTGAGATACCTTAGACATGCTTAATGCACCAATCGCATCCTCAATCTGAACTCTTTTTCTCCGGGAAAGTTCTTCTTCAACAAGTTCTTTGTCAAAATCACGAGATAGAAGCCTTTCATACTCATCAGCTAGGTTTACGAGGCTCATACCTGTATCAAACTCAATTGCTTTGTTAGGTTTTGATTGAGCGATTAGTAAACGAAGGATTTCAGGAGGCACCAATTCTAATGCTTCGATAGGCCCTATTGTATTACCAGATGAAGAAGACATTGCTCCTTTCCCTTTCAGACTAATCCACTCATAAGTCAATGGCTGGGGCGGTTGTTGCCCAAAAAGTTGACAGATTTCTCTTCCAGTTGCATATGATCCACCCGCTGCTCCATGATCTTTCCCAAATGCTTCACACGTAACTCCTATCCAAGCCCATTTTGCTGGCCAATCAATACGCCAAGGAAGTTTACCTTCTCCTTTGGTAATATCTGAACTACCTTCGACTCCATGAGAGTCTTTCCAATGAACTAATGGATACTCATATCCAGTTACAACGACTCCTTCCAGAGAGCCTTTAGAGTCTAAAGGACTCCATGGGAACCAGTCTTTAGATAATTCTCTAGTGGATACACGTTCGATAATTTCTCTTATTTCTTGTGCTTTATCACATGCTATTTTGGATACTTCATTGAACTCACCTGTGCGATACGAGTTCATATTCTTGATAATTCTAGGAACTACTCCAATTGTCCTTAAAGCATCTAAGAAAGGGTTGAGGAAGTAATCAGCATAACTCAAACCATCTTTACTAAACTTCTCAAAATCGGGCTTACCTTGCTGGTCAGGTGCGGGGATAGAACCAATTTGATGGCCGATAAATTGTGAATATTCTTCATCCAAAAAAGGATAGACCTTTCTCAATGGGTCAGCATCATCTACGATGAATATGAAATCAACATCAAGCCCAGCATTTTTTGCTGCTCTTGAAATCATATCTCCAGTTAGAATTTCCCTGAGATGCCCAATATGAAATTCTCCACTTGGCGTTATTCCAGTTGAAATAATATGCTTATTGCCCTTGTGTGCTAAGGCCTGGGCTGTGACGTCTGCCCAATGCATTTTTCCACCTCAAACTGAAACGGCGCGAATTACGCCTCTAAGTGGTACGCCTTCGATTTCATTTCTCATAGTCTTGTTGACTAGAACGATAACTAATCCAACTTCTCCACCAGCATTTCTTATCGAATTGATAGTCTTGGTCACTGTTTGACCAGTAGACAAGACATCATCAACTATGACTACTTTTTTTCCAGAAACTTGACCATATTTACTTGATAATGACCCTGAACCATCGCCTCCATCCGTCGTTCTATATACTGTAAATTCACAATCTAAGTTACTTGCGACTTCATGGGCAAAAGAAATTCCATTTATAGAAATCCCAATAACTGTGTCTATTTCATCAAATCCAAGTTCTTCATCAGCAACATCGGCCATTATTGTTCCTACCGCAGCGATACGATTCGGCCTGACTCCTATTGTTCTCCAACCAATTCTAACATCAGTCGGTCGTTCTTCACTTTGTTGATTGCCGGCAAGAAGCCAAGATATTGTGTCTTGGGAAAGAGATAATTCATCAGCAATTTGTTGACTATTCAAGCCTTCCTTACGTAAATTTCCGGCGGTGATTCGAAGTTCTTCGATACTTGATACCATGTCTCTCAAAACTGTCGAGACTATTTCCACACATCAAACCTTTCATCAAATATAGTATTAATCAAGTATAATTAATCCCAAAGCCTTCAAGAATGAATGATACAAGCGCTAACCATGGGAGACTTTGATTACGAGACACTTCTCGACCGCGCCCGTAAAAATATTCCGGATAATATCTCTACAAGATCTAGATGGAGGCTTCCCGAACCTCAGATACTAATTGAGGGTTCCAATACTATTTTTCGTAATTTCAACGATGTTGTATCTATGATGGATAGAGATGAAAACCATGTATATCAGTACATACTCAATGATTTAGGAACTTCTGGTTCAAGAGATGGACCTCGTGCTAGATTCAAAGGAAGAATCCCTCCTAAGAGGATTAAGAAGACAATCGCCAACTATGTTAATTCATACATCAAATGCACCCAATGTAAATCACCAGATACAGCATTCGTGAGAGAAGATAGAACTACCTTGCTGAAGTGCCAAGCTTGCGGTGCAACAAGGCCAGTTAAACTATGAATTTATTTTCAGAAGATGCTTTTTAGATATTTTCCCTTCTTTTAGACATCTGAATAACTCTTCAACCGCCTCAGAATCTTCTAAGGAATACCAAGTTCCTTCTGGATAGACAACACATGTTGTTCCAAATTCACAAAAGTCTAGGCAACCTGATTTTTGTACTCTAATATTTTTCATGTCGCTTGCTTTAACCAATAGTTTTAGTTGCCTCATGAGGTCTAAACTATTTCTTTTGGCACAACTAGGTCTTGAAGCACTTTCATTACGCTCATGACCACATACGAATATATGGGTGTCATAACCAGGTTCTATACGTCCTTTTGGGTCAGTAGGCATTTCAAACCCTCAACCCTGCTCAATCATTTTATCTATAGAATTACAGAAGAGCAAGTCTCTAGAGGAAATACCATCGATGTCATGACTCCAAACCCTAACTACTACCTCGCCCCAACTTAGAACGAATTCAGCGTGATGGTCAATCTCTTCACAAACATTAGATGCACGATTGACAAAGTCTAGAGCTGTTAGAAAGTCTGGAAATTTGAACGTCCGTTGGTAATGATGTTGCTCAATTAAATTCCATTCTTTGTCAATGGACAAAAAATCAACCCCACAAGTGAGTGTCGTCAGAGCCCTTGCTCTCTTTTTCTACTTTTTCATGAAGATTTGAACGTCTTTTCATATCTTCTCTTTCGAATGCTAGTAATTCTTTATCATCGATATATGCTGGTCTTGTATGAGCAATCAGAACAATCTTTACGATTACATCTCTTGCAATGTAGTTGTTCTTTCCTTCTTCACAAAGAATTTCAACACTAGACTTTCCAGAAGATAGAAGCCTCCCTCGGATCCATGTTTCCTCTCCATCAGTGAAAGCACGAGCATCGAGTTGAACTTCGATTAAATCGTCCTTACGAAGCCCATGTCTCCTTTCTAACAAATCTCCACTATTGACTCCGTCTACATCTGATAGATTAGGTGAACCCATGTCTTCCCATATTGGTAATGCCCATTTAGGTAGCTTGACCGCATTCTTCTTCTTCGCCATGGTTTGACCATAGGGCGAGCCTACTTGAACCTCGCTCCTAAATAATGAGTTTTTCATTATATCGAGTGAATCTTTACAAAGTCTTCTTGAAGTGCAGTCGTTTGGACACTAATAGGGAACAGTATGAAAGTATCATGGCGTACCCTCCCAACTGTTCTTTTAGAGGACGAAGTTCTTGACAAAGCCTTCTCCCGTGCGCGGAAGGCTGCAGATAGAGTAGATGACTCCGATAGAATCTTTAGAGTTAGGAAACAGATGAACCGTATGGTTCAAACTGCAGCAGATATTATTTCTACAACTCTTCTAGATACTGTCAATACTTGGCCGTCTCTAGACCAATCGCCTAAATTCGATGTATCGATGATAGATGCATGTGTTGGATGTGATGATTATAGACATCACCTATCAATGTTGCAATGGGGTTCAAAGCAAGTCGTAAATATCTCTGGACAAAATGCGAAAAAAATCATTCGGACTAGTCAAACAGAGTTGATGCATAATGCACGTAGAGAGGCATATGGTCGTATTTCATCAATAATGAGAAGAGTAGGCCCGTCCCTTCAATGGTTGAATAATTCAAGAGAAGTACTCAAGCGTCTTCCAACAATTGACCAAGTTCTACCATGTGTAGTGGTATGTGGTGCTCCGAATGTAGGTAAATCCGCTTTTATCTCAGCACTAAGTTCAGGTAAAATGGAGGTTAATCATTATCCATTCACGACTAAACAAATCCACGTTGGTCACTTCATCCATCGCCGATTACAGTATCAACTAGTCGATACACCTGGTCTGCTGGATAGACCGATGGAAAAGAGGAATGACATTGAATTACAAGCTATTTCAGCACTTGAAAATCTAGGGTCATTGGTACTATTCTTGGTCGATGAGAGTCAGGATTGTGGTACTTCGATTGAAGAACAAATGAATTTACTGGAGGATGTAAAGGTACTTCTTCCCGGTACAGAACTAATGGTAGTTTCGTCAAAGGCAGACCTAATGCAGCCTAAGCCTGCGGATTGGGATTTGGTTAGGAACTCGGAACTGGAATGGATTGAAGACGGTAGCGAGGGCGAACCCGATTTACCTCTACTCTTTGATGAAAATGACAGAGTCACCATGTCTGCAATCGAAGGAGTAGGGATGGAATCGATGAAACTTGAGATTGTTCGTAAGGTCAAAGATTCCAATGTTTATGACCCAATGCAATTACCTGATGGCTGGTTTAGATCAGACACAGAGTGATTACATTCTTTCCAAAGGCGTAATCCCTAAGCCTTCCATCCCGGTTTTTAGGAATTTAGAGGCTAATTGAGATACCTGTAAATATAATTCATTAACTTGTCCCTCATAAAAAATCTTGCAGTCACGGTAAAAACCATTGAAACTCGTTGCAAGGTTCAATACTTGATTGGCGAAAAGGTTAGGCCTACACTGATTTACAGAGCGTTCGAGTACATCATTTTGAATCGCCATACACCTTAGTAAGTTAATCAATGAATCAGGAAATTCCATATTCATGGAAGCGAAGTCCAAGATTTTGTTTGAAATCTCATCAACATCTACTCCATTGTCAGAGCATTTTTTGGCTATAGAAAGGGCTCTTGTAAGGCTATACATTATGAAAGGGGCTGAACCCGCCTCAAAGGCTAATGCTTCTTCCCACCTAAAGGTAAATCCTTTATCAGGACTAACTTTGATTATATTGAACCTAATTGCAGATCTGCCAACAGACTCAGCAATATGGAATACCTCTTTTTCAGAATATTCAGTTCGCAATTCTCTGACAATTGTTGATGCATGCTCTCTCGCTTCTTCCAATAAATCATCCATGAAAACAACATTTCCTTTGCGGGTAGACATTTTACCCTCTGGTAACTTAATGAAGGAGTAAAAAAGTACTTCAGGCACTTTGTGGCCTAATTCTTGAAGAGTCATACCTACTTGCTTGGATTGTAATTTATGGTCTTCTCCAAGAATATTGATAAGTTCATCACACTGACTCCATTTCCAAATGTGATAAGCAATATCTCTTGTCGCATATAGTGATGAGCCGTCACCTCTCTTGAAGAAGAATTCTGTCTTACCCTTAAGTCCTCTAGCACCTAAATCTAAGTACTCAGCACCATTATCTGCGACACCGTGAATCTCTAACTCGGAAAGTTTCTTGGTTAGTTTTGCAACATCTCCATTTGTCACAAACATAGATTCATTGGTGAATTGATTAAATTCAATACCGAGTCTACCTAATGTTTCAAGCATGCCATCTAAAACAGGTTGAAAAGAATTGTGGAATTGTTCAAGAACAGATTCATCTCCGTGTTCACTAGCATGAACTAATTCACCGATTTCTTTCTCCATCGTCTGGCTTTCTGATTCATCACTTCTCAATTTCTGAGCCGCTTGATACCATCTAACCCTTGTATGGTCTGCTTTATCGGCCCACTTTGTTGAAACCGAATCCTTATCTTCAAGGATACTATCGACATCATCATCTGATAAATTATCTAATGCCCAGGCAAGTACTCCAACTTGTTTACCCATGTCATCGACATAATACTCAGCTCTAACTTCATTGCCTAGTAACCTATGTAATCTGACCAAAGTGTCACCCAGAATAGCATTTCGTGCTCTTCCAACGTGGAAGGGACCATTCGGATTAGCAGATGTGTGCTCAATTAGTATCTGCCTTCCAGTATCAGACTTTTTACCAAAAGCATCTCCAATTCTGACTTTGCCAGAAAGTAATTGCATACTAAGCCATTTTGCTTCAGCCTTGAAGTTCAGGTATCCACCGTTCGCATTAATTTCACCTATCGCCTCATTTTTAACAATCAGTTCAGATAATTCATGAGCGATTTCATTTGGATTTTTACCCAATTGTTTGGCAAATGGGAAACAAGGCAATGATAAGTCGCCTTGAGAGTGTTCTCTCGACTGAGCAAGCATAGATTTCCAATTAGGGTTTTGGATTCCGATCGATTCGAGAGCATTACCAAGTACAGGCTCCACATGTTCTCTAAGAATATTCATAATATCACATCATAGGGTATCTGAGGATTGCAGCTAACCCTCCAAATCCTTCTAATAATTGTGTACCTTCCTCAGTATCTATAGAGATAAAAGATATTGAAGAATTACCTTTTGCTGCCATTATAGTCAGTTCATCAATCAGTGAAATATTCTCTACTTCAGTGATATCTTCTGAACTGGCATTACATGAAGGGCAATCCGGTATTTCTTCAGTTCGAGATAAGGTAACTTTCCATTCATTCGAGCACTTTTTACATTTTAGCGATAAAGAATTCTTTCTAAGTCCTTCAGAAATAAGTAAAGTATCTACTGCTCCTTGATCAAGTGCTTGTTTAATCATCATTTCACCATAAGTTGCTTTAGGATGTGGCTTAATCAATTCTTGAAGGAAACGGTTCATTCTTTGTCTTTCAGCATCGAGTTCAATCTCACCCATCAAGCCACCCGCATTATCGACTAGTTCTCTTACCCCGCTATCATTTGAATATCCTACGTCAAAGGAAGTTTTGGCTATCTTTTTGACAATTTCGTGATGGAAATAGTCGTTTTTTACTAAGAAATCTTTAGTTGCTCCTGGTCCTCCAATAATTATTGCTTGAATATCGTCAAGGTTTGGAAGCCAATAGCTACATGCATGCTCGGCCGCTCTTTTGAAAAAGTTATGAGCAGCTTCTTCAATTAGTCGTTCGAAACGTTGGGCAGATTGACCACCCTGACGGTGTTTACCCATAATGTTAGAGACCAAGTGCTCTTGGACGTGAATTCTTTTTCCTGAAGCAATACCATATGCTGCTTCTGACCGATCGATTACAAATAACCCATATGATTTTTTATCTATTAGCATATCTTCAAGTTGAGTTAGTTCGAACTTTGAATCACAACGATAACGGAAGGAGATAAATGGTTGAGGTGGATTATCTACGACAACATTGACCATTCTTGATTTATTATTTCCAATTATTACCGAGCCGACAAATACAGCAATGCCATTTTCGCCAGCATTTTTGAAGCGATTAAGTGTAGATATTGCAGATTCAATTGCGCCTTGGACGTTTTTCTTTGTCCCTTTAGACTTGATATTTGCAGCTTGTCCATGCTCATTTTGAAGCATTGTTCTTGCATCGGAAACCTGTCTGTCGGGTGGGATAATTATGGTTACTAATTCAGTTCCAAATCCTTTCATCTCCCGAAGTTCTTCAAGAGCCATTTTTAGACGAAGGCGGCGAGTAGAAGTTTCTGCATCTTCGCTCATACCTCTTCCTCCATATACAGGGCGTCCGCTAAAGGTTTTCAAATCTCTCCCCATTCAATACTGCATTATTAATTTGAAATGATAAAAATGCTATGTTGATGACTAATATAGGGATAGCCTCAAAGACTTGAGGTTTGAGCGAAGAATGATGACAAGAACTCATGTTGTTGCCTTAGGCGGCAGTCTTCTCAGGCCTGAAGAGGCCGAAAAAAGACGCCAATGGCTTGGCCAGTTGAGGCAATTGATAGTTCATGTTGAAGGCAATGGGGGGAAACTGGGCATAGTTGTTGGCGGAGGTCTACCTGCTAGAGAAGGTATTGAACTCGCTAAAAATATAATTTCTGATTCTAATAAACTGGATGAAGTAGGTATTGCAGCAACTAGGCTTAATGCAACGATTTTGCAACAGATATTCCTAGACATTGGTTGTAATGTATCCCCATCAATTCCAATCACCACTGCTGAGGCATCCAATCTAATGGATGATTACTCGATTGTGGTGATGGGCGGAACAACT
>TARA_B110000444_G_C18851214_1_pt1 | contig 10673 bp, 6 predicted proteins | sample TARA_B110000444 | Tara Oceans TARA_B110000444 (sample SAMEA4398370) | marine metagenome | biome: Polar Biome; feature: [SRF] surface water layer (ENVO:00010504); material: water (ENVO:00002006), including particulate matter (ENVO:01000060) such as... | depth 5 m
GGCGGCAACAACACCGGCGGCAACAACACTGGCGGCAACAACACTGGCGGCAACAACACTGGTGGTAACAACACCGTGATACCAAATACTGCACCAAGTGTTTCGGGTGTATCCATATCACCGGTTTTGACGACAGCTGACGACACTCTGACTTGCGCATACACCGTCATCGACTTGGATGGTGACATCACAACGGCAACCGTAACTTGGTCTGTCAATGGTAACATCATTCTTACCGGATCGGATTCATTGACCGGAGGATTTGCAGTCGGTGATGATGTCGTATGCTCTGTCACAGCAACTGATGGACAACAACCGAGCAATGCCGCATCTGCATCAACTGTAATCCTACCAGTTCCAAATGTGGACTCAGAAGATGGGGAAGGTCTTCCAGCGCTCGGAACCATTGGTACTATGGCTGCAATTGCTGCAGGTGTATTCGCATCACGTCGTAAAGACGAATGATGGCCCAATCATCTTGTTGGGGGTTGACCATGACAACAGTTGACCTGTTGAAAAAGGCTGCTCTAAGCCTATCCAATCATTGTGATGAAGCGATTGCAAAGATCGAAGCGACGGCAAAGGTAGCCCATGCAACAAACCCCTTGAATTATGCTTGGCCCCATCACGAGCAATATTTGTCAATGTGGGGAGGATTGGGAGCCACAACGTTACTGCTTGGGATGAACCCCGGACCTTGGGGAATGGCTCAAACTGGCGTTCCGTTTGGAGCAACGGGTGTTGCGGTGGATTTCTTGAACATTGAAGCATGTTCACTGGAAACACCAGATAATGCTCACCCAAAACGACCGATTGTTGGAATGAAACTTGAGCGGCAAGAAGTATCAGGCACTCGGCTTTGGAACTTAATGAAAGAACATTATGGTTCTGCTGAGCGAACCTTTGCCAATATCTTCGTAGTCAATCATTGCCCTTTACTCCTCCTCGGCGAGCGTGGGCAGAATATTACCCCAGACAACATTCCCGCAACAGTGATTGAGCCGGTATTGAAAGCCTGTGACGAACACCTCCGAGAAGTTGTTGAAGCGATGGGGATAACTCGGATCATAGGAGTTGGCAAATATGCTGAAAAGCGAGCAAGAAAGGCGTTTGATGCGGGGAAATCAGGTCCAGCAATAACCTCTTCGGGACGGGAAATCACCATTACAACATGCTGGCATCCGAGTCCTGCAAGTCCGCTGGCAAACCGCAACAATGGAACCGATTGGAAAAACAATGTCATCGGCGTTCTTGATGAAATGCAGGCGTAGTCTTCAAATGCTTAATTGTTCAGTGGGGACGCATGGAACCTTCTCAACTCGCATGGGACCGACAGCCGAACGACCGACAATGGAAGGTGCCAGAAGGGGATGACCCTCGGACACTTTACCAAATGCTGATGACCAGTGTTGAACGATTTGGAGACCTTCCTTGCTTTGGATACATCCCTGGAAAGGACATGCCTCGTGTCCATCTTGACTACAAGACCTTTGGTAGCCTTTCGACTGCTGTAGGAAAGCAACTTGCATCTGTAGGCGTACAAGCTGGAGACCGTGTTGCACTTATCCTAAACAATTCCGTTGAATGGGCTGCATTAGCCTACGGAGCAAATGGAATCGGCGCTGCATATACAGCAATGTACACCCATCAACACGGCCAAGAATGGGCCTTTATCCTCAATGATTCAGCCCCTTCGCTACTCGCTGTTGCTGACACTACCGTGCTTGACAAACTGGTTGCTAACATGCCTGCTGATGCGGCAAAGTGGCCATCTTGCGGAATCCTACTTATGGGCGACGAAGAAGCAAATGAGCTGCCTCCTGAAGGCGTTGAGGTCCACATGTGGAACGAATTCGTGGCTGCAGGCCGAGAAGCAGAAGACTTCGAAGTTGCTGACGATCCGTTTGCCCTCAATACCCTCATTTACACCTCCGGTACAACTGGAAACCCCAAGGGTGTTATGCTCTCAAACTGGAACACGCTTTCCAATATATTGTGTGTCCAATCTGCGTTTACCATCTACATAGGTGACAAAAACGCTGCGTTCTTGCCTTGGGCTCATTCCTTCGGTTCAACCTTTGATTTGCACTGGATGATTCGCTGTGGGGTCCACATCAACTTGATTTCGGACTTGACACGAATTGCTGACGAGTGCATTGAGATCAAGCCTGCCGTTCTGTTGGCCGTTCCTCGTGTTTGGAACAAGTTTTACGACCGAGTTAATGCTCAATTTGCGAGTGCGACTGGACTCAAGAAGGTCTTCGTTAACAAAGCTCAGAAATCCTCTGCAAAGCGAATCGCCAAGGCCGGCATTCAATGTGACGCTATCGCTCCAACCAAGTTCTTTGACAAACTTTGGGACAAACTCGTTTGGTCCAAGGTCCGAGCCCGATTTGGTGGCAACATCCGATTCTGTATGTCGGGTGCTGCAGCTTTGTCGCCCGATGTTGCAGCCTTCATCCAACAAGTTGGATTCAGTTGTTATGAGGGATACGGACTTACCGAAACCTCACCTCTTGTATCAGCAAACGGCTGGTCCGGACTTGGAACAAGCAAACTCAACACCGTTGGCCGAGTTGCTAACGGGGTAACCGTGACCATTGACACCGATGCATGGGACGATCCAGCCCGACCTGAGGAAGGCGAAATTATCGTAACCGGCCCGAACGTCATGATGGGATACTGGAATAATGAAGAGGCTACAAAAGAAGTCATCATTGAACCTGGAACTTTCCGCACAGGCGACCTCGGAAAACTCACTGACGGCTACCTCAGCATTACCGGCCGAGTCAAGTCCCAATTCAAGTTGGAAAATGGAAAGTATGTATCTCCATCTTCACTTGAAGAAACGGTCAAGCTCAACCCGCTCATCGAACAATGTGTTCTTGACGGACGTAACATGCTCAACACCTACCTCGTTGCTCACCCTAACATGAGCGCCCTTCGTGCGGCTCTCAAGAAGGCCGGCATCGCAGCCTCCGGTGATAATGCAGCAGTTTGTGCAGACCCTAAGGTCCGTGAATTCCTCTTGAACAACCTCAAGAAAAACAACATGGTTGCTCCAGATTGGAAAGGATACGAAGTTGCTCGCACTCTCATTCTTGATTCTGAGGAGTGGACAACCGATAACGAGATGCTCACCCCATCAATGAAGGTCAAACTGCGAAACCTGTTGGCAAAGCACGATGACGAGATTCAGGCCATTGCTTGAGGAATAAAACAAGGAACAGACAAAATTAGACGTAATTTAATTTTATGTCGGATGAAGATGAGTTACAGGAATGTTTTGGATATGAGAATTAGTGACGTTGATGGGATTAGATGGAATTTGGAGAGAAAACAAAAGGTCAATTTCACTTACAATCCACAATTAAATGAAGATGAGTTTCTCGAATTGCTCCCAAATCCCGGGATTGTGAGTAATGCAATCGTATACCACGATATTGACCTTAGAACGGCTCAGTATTGGGGCTCATGTGGAGTCGCGGCAACAATTACTCAACTTCGTCATCTCAATCCAAAAAGAGTACAGCGTTTTTCTATACTAAGGGAAGGAAAAATGAGTATTTCAGACTCGTTAGATGCCGCTGATTTTGTTGATGAAATCAGTCCTAAAGGGATGCTAGGGAATCCATCAGACTTTTTGTTTGATGGGGCTGCTGGACGGCCAAAAATTGACCAAGCATGGCTATTTGCTGAAACACGCAATTCAGTAAAAAAAATTGAGCAAGTCCTAACAAAACGTCCGGAGAGCAACCTAACATTGAAGAAACACAAGAATATTGACACCAAAGAAAGGTTAGAAGAAATTCTTCTGAAAGTACTCGGGAATAATCATTTAGCTTACCTTACCATTGACGGTGCATTTCGCTATGGGGAAGATTACTCCTTCCCATCATCCGCTGATGAATGGATAAAAAAGATGACTTCGGATGTTGAGCGCCGACCAAAGGAACCGTCACCTCACCCAATTCTTGATGATTTAAGGGCCTTGATTGAAGCGGAATGTGGCCCTCGAAATGAAAATGACCCCCGAAATGAAAATGAGAAGAATTGTATACATTTATTCGGTTTATTGGATGATCTAGAGAAGTTTAAAATATTTCATTCTCCAACACATGCAGTGACAATATCTGGTGTGTATGAATCTGATAATTATTATGAAATTCACAAATCAGGAGGGCACGAGGAGATGAGGTTGTATCGCGTGCTTGATAGTAATCCCGGACCAAACTATACAGATCGTGTAAGAAACCCAACGACTGGTACGACAAGGCAAGGGACTGTCAGATACATGACGATAAATGAATTGTGGCTCCACATTAAAGACATGGGCTCAACAAGAATTCTTGAATGGACAACGGATGGTAGAGGTATTTGCGGTGCTAACAAACTGCACCCATTCGTATGGTCGTATGGAGAGGAACGAGTCATTCGTCAGCGACCATAATAATAACTCAAACCTGACATCGTGCAATTAAAATAAACTTGCAACCATTAGGGAAGATTAATTTTCCGACTTTAACTTGGAATATGCAGATTTTTGGGCAACACTCCACATGGCAAGCCTGCCTAATTTATTCACCGCAACACGATGAGTTGAACGGTTTCTACAACGAACCTCACTCATGAGCTTGGCCCATCCATGTTTCCGGGCGAAATGGACATCCTCAGGCAAAAGAACCAATCCGTATCTTGCCTCGAGAAACAGGTCAAACACGACACTTGAATCCCATTGAATTTCAGGAGGGAGATGTTCAAACCCCTCAATATGTTTGAGCAGCGTCTTCAATGGTTCAGGGAGGTCTTCCTTCTTGAATCCATAAAACGTTGATTTGCCCGCCAGACCTGTCAATACAATTCCAATAACCGTTGGATAGCCATACTCTGTTTCATCGCAAACGACGACCGGGTAAACCAATTTTGAAGAGGTACGACGGCCGTTTGTAAATTCCCCAGGTCGAAGAATGCCCTCTTCTTGGGCAGCACATGACCATTCATTGACCTGCATTTGAATCTCATATTCCCATTCTTCATTCTCTAATTTGTTCTCTACTTCATTGTCTAATTTCTCCATATGCTTTCACTCCTAAATGGATGGCGGGCATCCAGTGTTTTTCACTAACTTGATGTAGTTTTTACACTATAAATGGTTCGGTCGCACCTTGAGGTTGCATCATCCAACAGTGAAGTATCACTGGAGAAACCGCTTGGGTCATTAGGCACGGGGGTTTGGAATTTCTATGAAGCCAACAGATGAACAAGCAGGTGCGTGGACTGAAGCCTTTGATTCGGGGAAGTTTGTCCGTAAATCAAGTGAATTTCGCGACCACATAAAGAAAGGCAGCACCTTTGATGTTGAATCCGGGCGGTACCACCTCTACGTATCTCACGCTTGCCCGTGGGCTCACCGCACTCTCATTGCCCGAACTTTGCTTGGCTTAGAGAATGACATCAGTGTTGATGTCGTGGATTGGCGTATGAACCAAAATGGTTCTTGGTCGTTCAATCCTGAAGAGGAAGGGGCAACTGCAGACACGGTCAACGGTGAAGAGCACCTTGAGGGAGTTTACAACCGAGCATTCTCAGGCTGGAACGAAAGTCAGCGTATCGGGACAGTCCCTGTACTTTGGGACCGCCAACACAGCACCATTGTCAACAACGAAAGTCGTGAAATTGTCCGGATGTTTGATGCGTTTTCCGAGGCAGGCATGGGGAATGGAACGACACTTTCACCAAGTGAATTGCGTGAAGAGATTGACGCCATGATCGATTCAAACTACGAAGCGGTCAACAACGGCGTTTACAAATCAGGCTTCGCAAGAACGCAATCCGCATACGATGAAGCGGTCACGGCACTTTTCGCCCGCTTGGATGAGTTGGAAGTTCACCTCGAAGGAAGAAGTTGGTTGGTCGGAAAAGGAACCGGTCAACTCACTGAGGCGGACATTTGCCTTTTCACAACACTTGCACGGTTTGATTTGGTCTACGTGGTCCATTTCAAGTGTAATTTGCGTAGAATCATCGATTACCCAAACCTTCAGGCATTTGTTGAACGGATGATTGACCAACCTGGTGTTCGCGAAACCTGCCACTGGCATCACATCAAGGCCCACTACTTCTGGTCCCATCAGAACATCAACACGTTTCGAATCATTCCTCTTGGGCCTTTAGAAGGCGCTCACACAAAGTGAAATTTCAATTCAAACCCGTTTGAATCAAGAGAAAAAGTCCTCCTGCTTAACACGCAAATAGCGAGGTCAAATTTCGGAAATTTCGTCTTCGGCAAGTGGTGGAAGGCCCTTCTTAGCACGAACGTAATCGGTATAGTTCCCGTAGTATACCTTGACGTTACCGCCGTCGACTTCCCAGATACGATTGACAACTTGGTCCAGGAACCAACGGTCGTGAGAAACGGTGATGAGTGAGCCCGTGTAGTTGATGAGAGCTTCTTCTAGTGTGTCCTTAGAATCCATGTCCAAGTGATTGGTAGGTTCGTCCATCAACAACAAATTATTCTCTTCAAGGAGGAGTTTCAAAAGAGCCACACGGGCTCGTTCTCCACCAGAAAGTTGGGAGAGTTTGGTCGTCACCTGTTCGCCAGAGAATTGGAAACGACCCAAAGCAGCACGGATGTCCCCATATTGGTAATCAGGGCGTAGTTTCTCAATTTGCTCAACTGGGCTGAGGCTGAAATCAAGGGTGGCGTGGTCTTGATGGAAGTATCCGATTTCACATCCAGGGGCCAAATCAAAGACACCACTGTCAAGTTTCAAATCCCCGTTGATGATTTTCAGCAAGGTGGTTTTACCTTGTCCGTTCCCGCCGACAATCCCGATGCGGTCTCCCTTACGAACCTCCAGTGATTGCTTCTTTAGAATGGGTCGTTCAAGACCTTCAAACGTCATGGTTCCGTCTTCAATCATCAAGACGTCCATGCTTCCCTTATCGGTTGCCTCGATTGAGAAAACGAGGTTCTTGCGCTTCTTGGGCATGCGGGCTCTCAGCGCTTTGAGTTCTTGTTGCATCCGTTCAATCATCTTGTGCTTAGCAGAAATCGACTTGTCATACTTGTTTGCCCGCTTCATTTGTGACAACGCGCCCATAGTGGATTGAATCTTCTTCTCAATCGTGTTGATCATGTCTCCAAGCGATGCTTCACTGGCCTCTTTTTGCTTCAAGAATTGTGAATAGTTGCCCTTCCAAGGCCAAGCACGAAGGTTGTCAACTTCAACGATACGAGTGCATACTTGGTCCAGGAAATAACGGTCGTGAGATACAATCAATTGTGCGCCCTTGAAGGTGCGCATGAAATCTTCTAGCCATTCTGTGGTTTGAATGTCCAAGTGGTTGGTGGGTTCGTCGAGGAAGATGACGTCAATACCGTTGAGGCCGACCAGTTGGCGTGCAAGAGCGAGTTTAGCTTGCTCTCCACCGGACAGTTTGTTGACTGCCATATCCATTGGATGCTTGTCAAGGCCTAGTCGCTCTAGGATACCTTTTGCAATACCTGCAACATTACCACCGCCGCTTGCGGCCAAGGTTTGTTGGAGTTGAGTGTAGTGTTCCATTACGGGTTCCCAATCGCCTTCGTAGAACGCTGGGTCAACCATACGGGCTTCAATAGATGCGATTTCATCTTCCAGTTCTTGGAATTGACGACCTTTGCGGCCAAGTTCTTGTTCGATAGTAGAATCGGATTCAAGGTCCCGAATTTGAGTAAGGTAAGCGATACGAATACCCGGTGCAAAGTCAATGTCACCCGTGTCTTGCTTTTTCTCACTGATGGTGTTGAGGAGCGTTGTCTTTCCAGCACCGTTGTGCCCGACAATACCAATGCGGTCACCGTCATTGACCTTGAGATTGATATCGCGCAGCACATCAACGGCACCAAAGGCGCGGTCTACCGCTTCGATGTTGATGAGTTCACGAACCATGAGTCTCCCCATTTATGCCGCCGAGTCCCCTGTTGATAAATGAGCCCCCATCCAGAAGCCCCGCAGTTGATTGAATCTGACAATTCTAGCCGTGATGAACTGCACGTGAGTCCACCCTTGAATTGATGAACCAAAGCCTGCTGGAAGGAGCATGGCGGGCGAGGCTGGGGAAGAGGTTGTCTTCTCAACATCCGCTGGCCCAGTTCGTGTTATTACCGCTGCATCACTGTTTGACGGCCATGATGCGGCCATCAACGTCATGCGTCGTCTCATTCAATCCTCTGGGGCGGAAGTCATCCATTTGGGTCACGACCAATCAGCAAAGGCAGTCGTAGACTGTGCGATTCAGGAAGATGCTCACGCCGTGGCACTCACTTCCTATCAGGGCGGCCACGTGGAGTACTTCACCTACATTCGCGAACTGCTCGATGAGGCTGGATGTGAGCATGTCCGCATCTTTGGTGGAGGCGGTGGAACCATTACTCCTCCCGAGATTAGAACATTGCATCAATCGGGTATTTCCAAAATTTACTCCCCCGATGATGGCCGAACGATGGGTCTCATGGGAATGATTCACGACCTCATGGAAAAGGCCAGTGAAGTTGATTTGATTTCTAAAGAACGCCTAGCAACGCTGGATGGACCCGTTACCCCAGAAGACATGGCTAAAGTTGGCCTTCTGCTGACGCTTTCAGAAAGTGCTGACGAAGCGACTCTCAAAGGCTACCTTGAAACCTGCCGTTCCTCCAACAATGAGGTGCCTGTCATTGGATTCACTGGAACTGGCGGTGCTGGGAAATCAAGCCTTCTTGACGAATTGATGTTGCGGATTCAGCGTGACAATCCTGGAAAGAAAGTATGTCTGCTATGCGTTGACCCAACACGAAAGCGAACGGGCGGTGCTCTTCTTGGCGACAGGATCCGAATGAACTCCCTTTCCAATAACGATCTCTACATGCGCAGTCTTGCCAGCCGTGGAAGCGGTTCGGAGATCAGTGCGAATCTTGACCGAGCAATTGAGGTCGCCAAAGCAGTTGGATTTGACCTCATCTTCTGTGAAACCAGCGGAATTGGTCAAGGCAGCGACGCCATCACAACGGTGGCCGACCATTCGCTCTATGTGATGACTGCTGAGTTTGGAGCACATACTCAACTTGAGAAAATTGAGATGCTTGATGTCGCCGATGTCGTTGTTCTCAACAAGTACGAAAAGCGAGGTAGTGAAGATGCACTACGAGCGATTCGTAAGCAAGTTCGACGCAACCGTAACCTGTTTGAAATCGCCGATGAGGAACTTCCTGTCGTAGCGACCATCGCCAGCCAATTTGCAGATGGTGGCGTTGACCGATTGTGGCAGAAGGTTGCCGCTTTAGTCGGCTTTGAAGCCACCAAACCGATGGACGAAATGGGTCATCGAAAGGGTGTTATTCCTGCTGAGCGGATCCACTACCTCTCTGAAATTGCAGCTACCGTTCGTGACTATCACAACGCAAACGAAGAGATTGCCCAGCAGTTGCGACTCTGTCAACACTTGGAAACGGCGGCTAACCATGCTCAAGAGCGAGGTGCAAAGAATGTGGCTGACGACCTCCATGCCCAAATCGACGAGATGTTGGAGAGCGTCAATGAGGCTCGCGAAGGATTGGCTGCATTCCGAGATTTGGCTGAAGAATACGCCACTGGAGAATACACCTACCACGTTCGGGGCAAGGCGTTCAAGGTTCAAACGACTACCGAATCCCTGGCTCACTCCGCAATTCCTCGTGTTGCTTTGCCGACCTTTGCTGATGACGGAGAACTTCATCTGTTCGTTACCAAAGAAAACGCTCCGGGGCATTTCCCTTACACTGCCGGTGTATTTCCTTTCAAGCGAACCGACGAATTGTCGGCTCGTATGTTTGCAGGTGAAGGAGAGCCTGAGCGTACCAATCGTCGCTTCCATCTCTTGAGCCAAGGCCAAGATTACGTTCGTTTGTCAACCGCTTTTGACTCGGTCACGCTGTATGGACGAGACCCTGCTCGTCGCCCGGATATTTGGGGCAAGGTTGGAAACTCTGGCGTAAGCATTGCAACGACTGACGATGCAAAACGATTGTATTCTGGATTTGATTTGTGCAACGCTAATACCTCGGTGAGCATGACCATTAACGGACCTGCCCCCATCATTCTCGCTTTCTTCCTCAACGCTGCTATTGACCAACAAATTGAGGCGTATTTGACCCAGCAAGGCAAACCGGTGAAGTTGCTGGAGTCTGCTTATCGTGGCGATTTACCCGAAGGGCACAACAGCTTCGGACTTGCTACGGTTGGACGTCGAGGCGACGAGTTGGTGGACGCTAAGACCTACGAGGAGATCAAGGCACGAACCTTGCAGACCGTCCGTGGGACCGTCCAAGCAGATATTCTCAAAGAAGACCAGGCGCAGAATACCTGTATTTTCTCTACACCTTTCGCCCTCAAACTGATGGGCGACGTGCAACAGTACTACATTGACCACGGCGTGCGAAACCACTACTCCGTCTCCATTTCAGGCTACCACATTGCAGAGGCTGGCGCCAACCCTATTACTCAACTTGCGCTTACACTGGCCAACGGATTCACCTACGTGGAATACTACCGAAGCCGAGGCATGGACATCAACAAGTTTGCACCGAACCTCTCGTTCTTCTTCTCCAACGGACTTGACCCTGAATACACGGTCATTGGACGAGTCGCACGCCGCATTTGGGCGATTAC
>TARA_B110000444_G_scaffold50466_1_pt1 | contig 10667 bp, 7 predicted proteins | sample TARA_B110000444 | Tara Oceans TARA_B110000444 (sample SAMEA4398370) | marine metagenome | biome: Polar Biome; feature: [SRF] surface water layer (ENVO:00010504); material: water (ENVO:00002006), including particulate matter (ENVO:01000060) such as... | depth 5 m
ATACAAAATTTCGGTGTCCGATATTTCAATGAATTAACAAATATGGCCCAGCTAACCGAGGAAGTCGGTGAAGTAGCAAGAATAATTTCACGTAAATATGGTGAGCAATCTGAAAAAGATTCGGATAAGAAATTTGACTTGGGCGAAGAGCTTGCTGATGTTCTTTTCGTGACACTATGTCTTGCTAATCAGACTGGAGTGGACCTCCAAAGTTCTTTTGATCGTAGAATGATAATGAAAGGATCACGGGATAAGGCTCGTCATGAAGGGAACTCAAAACTTAGTTAGATAATAGATCCTATTAGAAAATTCAGCACTTATCTTTGTGCTAACATTATTAAAATTAGAACATGCGTCCAGACCTTTTTGAGCATTCAGATTATTACTTAATGGATGAACTTCTAAGTGAAGAACATAAACTTGTACGAGATGCCACCCGGGATTGGGTTAAGCGTGATATTAGCCCAATTATTGAGGAGTACGCTCAAAATGCAAAATTTCCAAAGCAAACAATAAAGGGTCTTGCGGATATTGGTGCTTTCGGACCATATATACCCAGTGAATACGGCGGTGCGGGACTTGATCAGATATCTTATGGATTAATGATGCAGGAAATTGAACGCGGAGATAGTGGTGTTAGATCAACTTGCTCAGTCCAATCTTCCTTGGTTATGTATCCTATTTTCGCCTACGGAAATGAAGATCAAAGAAAAAAATACTTACCAAAACTTGCGAGTGGAAAACTTCTCGGATGTTTTGGGTTGACGGAGCCAAACCATGGATCTAACCCTGGAGGTATGGTTACCAATTTTAAAGATATGGGTGATCATTACCTCTTAAATGGAGCAAAAATGTGGATATCTAATTCTCCTTTTTGCGATTTAGCTGTCGTTTGGGCTAAAAATGAAGAGGGTAGGATTCATGGTTTAATTGTCGAGAGAGAAATGGAAGGTTTCAGCACTCCTGAAACACATAATAAATGGTCACTGAGGGCCTCATCAACAGGTGAATTAGTTTTTGATAATGTTAAAATCCCCAAAGAAAATCTACTACCCAACAAATCAGGTCTTGGAGCACCTCTTGGCTGTCTAGACTCGGCTCGTTATGGCATTGCATGGGGTGTTATAGGCGCTGCTATGGATTGTTATGACACGGCTCTGCGATACTCCAAAGAAAGGATTCAATTTGATAAACCTATTGGAGGATTTCAATTGCAACAAAAAAAGTTAGCTGAGATGGTTACAGAAATAACGAAAGCGCAGTTATTAACTTTTAGATTGGGTCAATTAAAAAATGAAGGAAGAGCAACGACTGCACAAATTTCTATGGCAAAAAGAAATAATGTTGATATGGCGCTAAAAATTGCTCGGGATGCTCGACAAATGCTTGGCGGTATGGGAATAACAGGTGATTATCCAATAATGCGGCATATGATGAACTTGGAATCTGTTGTGACCTATGAAGGAACTCATGATATTCATTTGCTCATAACCGGCATGGATGTAACAGGAATTCCAGCTTTTTCGTGATTGATTTACTTCAATTAAATTTTAATATAAAAAACTGTTGAAGGGGTATCTAATTGAGTGAATTTCTGCGGCCATTTTATACACTTCTTTTTTTAAGAAATCAAAATTTGATTTTTCTGTGGCAGAAATAAATACGCAGTTTCCCTTAAGTGCTTCATTAATCTCTTTTTGAATTTCATCAACTCTATCTGCCTCTTGCACGTCAAATGATTTTTGAAAGGCATCGAGCTTGTTAAATATAACTAATTCAGGTTTTTCATGTGCCCCAATGTCTTTTAAAATCTGATCTACTGATGACATGTGATCTTTATATGAAGAGTGAGATAGATCAACAACGTGAAGTAGGAGATCAGCTTCACGAACCTCATCTAAAGTAGACTTAAAGGATTCTATAAGCTGAGTTGGTAGTTTTCTTATAAAACCTACAGTGTCAGTAATTAAAAAAGGAAGATTATCAATTACAATTTTTCTAACAGTAGTATCTAGGGTGGCAAATAATTTATTTTCCGCAAGTATATCAGACTTACTTAAGGCATTCATTAGGGTTGATTTACCCACGTTTGTATAACCGATTAAAGCGACTCTAACTAATTTTCCACGATTCCCCCTTTGAGAGGCCATTTGTCGGTCAATTTTCTGAAGTTTTTTCTTTAAATCAGAAATTTTATCTTTTATAATTCTTCTATCTGTCTCAATTTGAGTTTCTCCAGGACCACGCATCCCTATTCCTCCTTTTTGCCTTTCTAGATGGGTCCAAAGTCTTGTGAGTCTTGGTAATAGGTATTCATACTGAGCTAATAATACTTGGGTTCTCGCATATGAGGTTTGTGCTCTTGAAGCAAAAATATCAAGAATTAAATTTGTTCGATCTAATATTTTGACATTGAACAGTTTTTCTATGTTTTTTAATTGAGATGGTGAAAGTTCGTCATCAAAAATTGCCAGATCAATTTTTTTTTCTTTAACGTAACGTTCTATTTCTTCCATTTTACCGGATCCTAGAAAGGTATTTGAGTCTGGTTTATCTAGCTTTTGTTGAAATATATCAATTGTTTTTGCTCCAGCTGTCAGCGCTAAAAATTCCAATTCTTCAAGGTATTCTCGGCTTTTTATTTCATTTTGCTCTCGAGTAATTGCCCCTATTAGAATACATCGCTCGAGCCCCCTTTTTTTATTTATTTTTCTCTCTAACATGTATATGCATTAAATATTTTTCCATGAAATTCTTGAAGTGCTGAACAATATCATTCGGTCAACATAAAAATATAACATAGAATAGGATGTTTGATAGATTGGACTGTGTTTACGTTTGTTTATAAAAAACTACAAATAGTATATCGAGCGAGTAAAAAACAAATAAATTTTCTGCAGGGAACAAGAAATCATGAATTCATAATGATAAAATAGAAATTCCTCAAAGATAGCTCAATTTAAAAATGGGCCCCACCTTTGTAGTTAAGTTAAAGTCATTGATATGTCCAAGAAAAATAGACTCATACGAAATAAAGATATTCTAGATTATCATGAAGGGGGACGCCCAGGTAAAATAGAGGTCGTTCCCACGAAGCCCTCAAACTCGCAGCGTGATTTGAGCATAGCGTATTCTCCCGGTGTTGCGGAACCTTGTTTGAAGATTGCTGAAAACAATAGCGATGCATACAGATATACAGCCAAAGGAAATCTTGTTGCAGTTATTTCAAATGGAACAGCAGTACTAGGCCTTGGTGATATTGGGGCATTAGCATCAAAACCTGTAATGGAGGGTAAAGGAGTTTTATTTAAGATTTTTGCTGATATTGATGTTTTTGATCTGGAATTAGATACTACGGATACTGAAAAATTTATAGAAACTGTAAAAATACTATCTCCAACATTCGGAGGAATTAATTTAGAGGATATATCAGCGCCAGAATGTTTTGAAATAGAGCAGAGATTGAGACAAGAATTGGATATTCCAATTATGCATGATGATCAACATGGTACTGCTATAATTACTGGTGCTGCATTATTAAATTCTCTTGAGGTAATTGATAAAGACATTAAAAAAATTAAAGTTGTTTTTAATGGAGCGGGAGCAAGTGCTATTTCGTGTGCTTCTTTGTATTTATCGCTAGGAGTTAGTCCTGAAAACCTTATCATGTGTGACTCCAAAGGAGTAATACATTCCGAGCGTAAAGGTTTAACCTATGAAAAATTAAAGTTTGCCCAAAAAACTGAATTGAGAAATTTAGATGATGCTATTTGTAATGCTGATGTTTTTGTTGGCTTATCAAAAGGAGACATTTTAAGTCCTGAAATGATAAAAAACATGTCTAAAAATGCTATTGTCTTTGCTCTAGCAAACCCTGATCCTGAAATATCATATGATCTTGCTAAGTCAGCTCGCGAAGATTTAATAATGGCGACAGGTAGAAGTGATAATCCCAATCAAGTTAATAATGTTTTGGGTTTCCCATATATATTTCGAGGTGCATTGGATGTTCGTTCCACAGAAATTAATGAAGAAATGAAATTAGCGGCGGTATATGCTATCGCACAATTAGCAAAAGAACCAGTCCCGGAAATTGTAAATCTTGTATACGGTAGCCGGAATCTTACTTTTGGTCCCGATTATATTATTCCAAAGCCATTTGACCCAAGGCTTATTTATACAGTGGCTCCGGCTGTCGCAAAAGCAGCAATGGCATCAGGAGTAGCTCAAACATCTATATCGGACTGGGACGCATATGAAGAGAATCTAAGAAATAGACTCGGTCTTGATGATAAATTCATTCGATTAGTAATGGAAAAAGCTAAGATCAGCCCTAAAAGAGTTGTGTTTAATGAAGCCGATAATTATAGGGTTCTAAAAGCTGCTCAGATTGTCTTAGATGAGGGAATTGCTATACCAATTTTGCTAGGTAATTCCAGAAAGATAAAGTCATTGAATGAAGAATATTCGTTGGGATTAGAGGATGTTGAGATTATCGATACAAAGTCTAATAGTGTTCCAAGATTATTAGAATATGCCGATTCTTATTATAAATCTCGTCAGCGTAAGGGTGTTGGATATAATGAGGCACGCAGGCTTTTATTAAATAGAGATTATTATGGGCCCATGATGGTTAAAATGGGTGATGCAGATGCATATATTACAGGTGCTATGGTAAAGTACCCTAGGGCGGTTAAACCAGTAATAGAAATTTTAGGTCCGAAAGATAATGCGCGCACCGTTGCAGGAGTTTATGTTATGCTGACAAAAAAGGGTCCAAGATTTTTCACGGATACTACTATGAATCAGGATCCAAGCGCGGAGCGTATTGCGCAAATCGCATGCGAAACAGCAGAATTGGTGCGAAAGATGAATATTGAACCAAGAATTGCCTTACTTAGTTATTCAAATTTTGGTTCTTCAACTGGAAAGACATCAATAAAGATGAGTAAGGCAATAAATATAATTCGAAAGTTAGATCCAAGTTTAGTCGTTGATGGCGAGATGCAGGCAAATTTTGCTGTTGATAATGATCTTTTGAAAGAACAATTTCCTTTTAGTGACTTGGTTGGAAAAGGGGCGAATATTTTTGTTTTCCCCGGATTGAGTTCCGCTAATATTTCATACAAACTTCTTCAGTCTATGGGTGGAGTCGAGGCTGTGGGTCCCTTATTAGTAGGTCTGACTTATCCCGCACATGTGCTGCAATTAGGTTCTAGCGTCCGTGAAATTGTTAATACTGTAGCTATGTCTGTAATTGATGCTCAGTCTAAAGAGGGCATTGAATAATTAACTCACAAAAGATGAAAAATTTCTTACTTCTTATTTTTATAATCATTTCGATGTCCATGTCTGCCCAGGATAAATATGAATTCTTACACGGTTTAGGATATGATTTTTCCTTCGGACTTCCCCAAGCAGTTGGCGGAATAGCATTTCAGGGTAATGGATTGAATTATGTTCCTAGAATAGTTTCTCCTATTAATTCAGACCTATCCATAGGCATAAGCCTTCCTATTGGTGCATCGCTGGTTACTAGTAATTATAGTTCTCCTTTAGGAATTAATTATGCTGCAGCAATTGATATCCATTCTGGATTCTTAGGTACTCAAACCTCTAAAAATAGATTTGGTGCTTTTTTTGGACTAGGTTTTGGATCATATGATCTTTATTATCTAACGAATGATGTTACAGGTTTAAGGATCGATCGTAACGCCAGTTATGGCCCTTATGCTCATTTTGGCTTTCGTATCCCGTATTATGGTCAAAATGTTTCTTTAGCATTGAGCAATTGGAGAGGAATCAATTCGAGTAATGGGAAAACACAAGTGTTTTCGCTTAAACTAATTTATGAATTCAATGATTGAGTAATTTCTTTAGAGTTTGGGCGATAGTCTTTCCTTCAGCTTTGCCCGCTAAAGATTTAATTGAATGGGCCATTAATCTTCCAAAATCATTTTGATTATTTGCTCCGAGCTTAATTATAAAATTTTTAAGTAATTTTTCTAGTTTATCTCCTTCGAGCATGGGAGGTAAATAGCTAGATATAACCTCTAGTTGCTCTTTTTCTATATTGGCTAAATCATTTCGATCTTGCTTTTTAAATATATCAAGACTTTCTACCCTTTGTTTCTTGAGTCTTTGAAGAACAGAGATCTCTTGGATAGGCGTGATTTCTCCATTCTGCCCTGGTGATGATCTTTCGGTTTTCAATGCTGTGAGAATAGCTCGAATTGTATCTAGTCTAACTTTGTCTTTAGACCTCAAAGCTTCTTTAAGGTCATTACCGAGTTGTTCATTTAAGGGTTTAATCGACATTGTCATGTAAGAATGAATTGTGAGTCAGGAATTCGATATCATCATCTTCGCCACTTAGTCCAAGATTACTTTTTTTATTTTCTTGAGAATGAGGAGCGTTACCTTCTGGAAGATCGACACCATTTCTTTCAAAACTTGGTTTCTGCAACTCTTCTTCAGCCATGGCTACTAATTTGACATTTTTGCCAAATTGATGATTAAAGTTTTGTAAATAAGCCCTTCTCTGATTTGCAAGCCGTTGCATGCTATCATCAATGCTGTCTTGATCAGGATTAATTGGGGTTAAAGATTCTTGATTGAGATTTTCTTCATTTCTCAGAGTGAAAGGGGAATCTAAATCTTGTTCTTTTTCAGCCTTTTCTCTTATTGATGTAGTATTTGAATCTATATCATCATCTAATTGCTTCATGGGACTATCAGCGATTTCACTTTTGGTCAACTCATCTTTAGAGGTAGTTTCTATGAACCCTTGCGATTTTTCATTTGGCTCCAGAAGTTCATTTTCTAGAGCTCTTAAATCGTCCAACGAAAATTGTTGGATGACTTTTTCTTTTGCCTTGGTGTCTTCTGCCTCGGTGTCTTTTGCCTCAATGCTGGATTGATTTTTAAGGTTTTCATCCGTTTCATTTTTATCGAGGAATTTAGAATGAGCATCATTAATTATTGAGGATTCAGGATCATCTGCAATTTTATTAATTTTGGGATGGATAGTAGTTATCGTTTCAAAGGGTTCTTCGATACTCTTCTCTAGCTCAAATTCTATGTTTTCTTCTTTTGATTCTGGTGATGTTTCAGGAATTAATTCGTTAACAGGGGCATCCATGCTAAACGCATCAAAAACTCTTGGCGAATTTTCATTCTGTGTTAAAGGCTCTTCAAAGGCTTCTTCATTGACCGCACTACTAATATTCATGTCAATTTCCATTAAGTCATAATTATTGACTTTTGAAATTGGATCTTCAGCGTTTAGTATGTTGTTTTCCTCCGGGATTTCTTCAATAGTATCATTATTCAGTTTGTCTTCCTCGTTGTCAAATCTGATTTTTATTTTACTCTCCTCATCTTCTAATTGATAAATAATTTGCTCATCATCATTTATTTGAGAAGGTTCTGATCCTAGAGGATCTTCTGCTGGATCAATATTGTCAACTTGATCAGTATTTAATTCATCATTAATTCGTTTACCTTGAGGGGAGCCAAACAAATCAAATTGAGCAGATGTATCTTCATTCTTCGTGATATTTATATTTATTTGTGAATCATCAGTATCCGATTTTTCACTTATACTATTGAGTTCATGAACAATTAATTCCTGTTCGGCTGGCTTTATCGTCCCAACTGGATTTGATGCATTGAATCCAGTAGCAACAATGGTTACTTGAATCGCATCATTTAATTGTTCATCTTCACCAATTCCCATTATGATATCAACTTGCTTCCCTGCCTGACTTTGGATATAATCATTTATTTCTCCAATCTCATCAAAAGTAATTTCATGCTCTCTGTTTCCCGAAACAATTAAAAGAAGAACATGACGTGCTCCTTGTATATGATTATCATTTAATAATGGCGAGTCCAGGGCTCCTTGAACAGATTTTATAGCACGTTGCGATCCACTAGCTTTTGATGAACCCATAATTGCAGTTCCAGAGTCTTTCAAAACGGTTTTCGCATCTCGTAAATCTATATTAACATTGTAGTGATGTGTTATTACTTCTGCTATGCCTTTTGCTGCCGTAGCAAGTACCTCGTCTGCTTTATTAAAGCCTGTTTTAAATCCGAGATTCCCATAAACTTCGCGAAGTTTATTATTATTTATTACAATTAATGAATCAACATGCTCTTTTAACTTTTCTATTCCTGTTTCGGCTTGTCTTAAACGAAGTCCCCCTTCAAAGTGAAATGGAACTGTAACAATACCAATTGTTAAAACTCCCATTTCTCGGGCAGCTTTAGCAATTATGGGAGCTGCTCCTGTGCCTGTTCCTCCTCCCATACCTGCGGTTATAAAAACCATTTTGGTAGTTGTTCCAAGGATTGACTGAATGCTACTGTAGCTCTCTATGGCTGCTTTCTCCCCAACTTTAGGATTAGCCCCAGCGCCAAGTCCTTCTGTTAAGTTTACGCCAAGTTGGACCTTGTTTTCAACTGAACTATATTCTAGAGCTTGAACGTCAGTATTACATATAATAAAATCAACTCCTCGAATGCCTTGAGATTTCATGTAGTTCACAGCATTGGAACCACCACCGCCAACACCAATAACTTTAATCACTGATGATCTATGTTTAGGCATATCAAAATCTAATGTGTTCACTTCTTCCATAGTGTTTTTATCAATCATCAATTAGTTCAATAAATTTGTCTACCCATCTTTTAAACCAGTCAGCTTGCTTTGGAGTTCTTGCAACTGGGTCAACCTCTGATTTTTGTTGGATTTCTATATTTTCAAGAGTATTTTCTGTAGGATCTTTGATTTCAATTTGGTTTATTTTATCAATTTTCTCTTGACTGGATCTCTGATTTTCATCAATTCCCGAATTGCTAAACTCTTCATTTTCAAGCGGATCTACAAAATGGATTTCTTTTCTGCTGGACAAGCCCTGCATTAGCAGTCCGACAGCTGTTGAGTAAATAGGTGAATTCAATTCTTTATCTACAGCTTCTTTTGAGGCAAGATGTTCATTTGGATAACCAATTCTTGTATCCATTCCTGTTAGATATTCAACCAATTGTTTTATATGTTTAAGTTGACTACCTCCTCCTGTAATAACAACACCAGCAATTAATTTTTTTGAAGTTTGATCATGACCATAATTTTTAATCTCAGTAAATACCGCATTTATTATTTCTGTGCATCTAGCATGAATGATCCTGCTCAGGTTTTTCAGACTTATTTCTTTTGGATCTCTTCCTCTCAATCCCGGAATCGAAACGATTTCAGTCTCTTTATTTTCCCCGGGCCAAGCGGAGCCAAATTTAATTTTCAATAGCTCAGCTTGTTTTTCAATTATGCTACACCCTTCTTTAATGTCATTAGTAATAATATTGCCTCCATGAGGCACAACTGCTGTATGTCTGATTATACCGTCTTTAAAAATTGCGACATCAGTTGTGCCGCCGCCTATATCAACTAAAATAACTCCAGCTTCTTTTTCTTCTTGGCTTAAAACAGCATCTGCACTAGCTAAGGGTTCGAGGTTAACGGTGTGTAATTCTAAATTAGAGCTTTTTACGCATCTGGCTATGTTCCTGATGCTTGTAATTTGACCAACTACGATATGAAATGTTGCTTCAAGTCTGCCGCCAAACATACCTCTTGGCTCTTTTATTTCTCCTTGTCCATCAACTTTATATTCCTGCGGTAAAACATGTATGATTTCTTCACCTGGCATCATTACTAGTTTGTGGACGTTATCAGTTAAACGATCCAGGTCATTATCATTAATAACTGATTCTGGATCTTCACGGGTAACATAGTCACTGTGCTGCAGGCTTCTAATATGTTGTCCTGCTATACCTACTGCAACAGAGTTAATTTTTATTCCTGAGCTCGACTGAGCTGCTTGAATTGCTTTTTGAATTGAATCTATAGTTTGAGTAATATTCACAACTACTCCTCTTTGTACTCCAAGACTTAATGCAGAGCCATGACCGATTACTTCGATTTTTCCTAAATCGTTTCTCCTGCCAATTAGTGCTACTATTTTTGTAGTTCCAATGTCAAGTCCAACGGCGATCCTATTCATTTCCATATCTTAATTCTTGAGTTTATAAACAACTTGTCCTTTGAATCGCAAGTCTAATTTTGATAATTTATCGATGATATCATTTTGAAGTAAAAAAGCATAAGTAGCATGTGCTTTATGTGCTTTATCATCGAAAAGTCCAGGTTTCCCCCATAATATTTGATGATTATGCCACTCAGGATTTAAAGTGTAGCATCCATTTTTATCTCTATGAATAGAGGTGACTCCATTTGGAAATGCTTCATGTTTAATTGCGTTTTCTAAAAGATTCAGTGCTTCTAGTCTTGAACTTAAATCTTCAAATCCTGTTAAAACGGGTAGCTTATCTGAAGAGTGATCAGAGAGTGGAAATAAATCACCATTCTTATCGAGATAGTTCATTTTTTTATTGTTGATTATTCTTGCTATTGCTAACTTTTGAATAACATTTATTTTAAGCGTTCCTTCCCATGTTGAAAATACTTCTGCATCCTCTATGTGGCGGTGTTTACGTAATATTTCTTCCAACAATCTAATGTTGATTTCTTCTAGCAATACGCTATCATCAAAAAGGTTAAATGAATCTAGAGTATTATTTAGGTCTGAAGGAATTATAAAAAT
>TARA_B110000444_G_scaffold61495_1_pt1 | contig 10648 bp, 8 predicted proteins | sample TARA_B110000444 | Tara Oceans TARA_B110000444 (sample SAMEA4398370) | marine metagenome | biome: Polar Biome; feature: [SRF] surface water layer (ENVO:00010504); material: water (ENVO:00002006), including particulate matter (ENVO:01000060) such as... | depth 5 m
AAATTCGGGCATGTTTTCACGGATTATATGTTTGAATGTGATTATATAGATGAATCTTGGGTAAATCCAACCATAAAACCTTTTGGAAATCTATCCATCTCTCCTGCCTCCAAAGTTTTTCATTATGGTCAAGCAGTTTTTGAGGGAATGAAAGCTTATAAAGATGACCAAGGAAAAATATGGTTATTCAGACCCGAAGAAAATTTCAAAAGAATAAATAAATCCTCTAAAAGATTAGCCATACCTGAATTTCCAAAAGATCTATTTTTTGAAGCATTAGAAAAAATGCTTTTACTCGATAAAGAATGGATAAAGTGTGGAATAGGAAATTCATTGTACATTCGGCCATTTGTAATAGCCACTCAAACTGAAGTTTCTGCATCGCCATCAAATGAATATAAATTTTTAATCTTATTTTCCCCTGCACAAGCCTATTATGCTGGGGATGTAAAAGTTGTTATTGCAGAACACTATAGCAGATCTGCTGATGGTGGCGTAGGTGCTGCTAAAGCTGCTGGAAATTATGCCGCGCAATTTTATCCTACGAACCTTGCAAAGGAAAAAGGATTTCAACAAATAATTTGGACGGACTCCAAGGAGCATAAGTATTTAGAAGAAGCTGGAACAATGAATGTATTCTTTAGAATTAATGACAACCTAATTACAGCACCCACTAGCGATCGAATATTGGATGGAGTTACCAGAAAAAGTATAATTGCGCTAGCAAAAAGAGATGGAATAATTGTAGAAGAGAGAAGAATTACAGTCGATGAATTAAAAGAAGCTTCCAAAAATAATTCGTTGAAAGAAATTTTTGGTGCTGGAACAGCTGCGGTAATAAGTCCTGTCAGTGACTTTAGTCACAAAAATCAAGTTTACCACCTACCAAAAATCAAAGAAAGTTATGCCAGTATTTTCAAATCAAAATTATTAAACATTCAACACAACATAACTGAAGATAGTTTTGGGTGGAGATATCCTGTGCAATAATTATTTATTTAGAATTGAATTTATATCAGGTTTAAAATAATTAGGCCCTTTTAAAACCTTACCATCTTCTCTAAAAATCGGTTTCCCGTCAGCTCCTAGTTTACTCATATTACTCTTTTGAATTTCATTAAATACTTCTTCAATTTTATGTTGCATACCGTGTTCTATGATCGTTCCGCACAAGATATACAACATATCTCCTAATGCATCTGCAACCTCAACCAAATCTTTATTATTCGCTGCGTCTAAATATTCTTCATTTTCTTCTCGCATCAATTTATAACGCAATAAGTTTCTATTGATCTCTAATTTGGCCGTGGGGGAATTTTGTATTCCCAACCCGAAAGCTGTATGAAATTCGTGTACTGCTTTTATTTTATTTTTCATTCTTTTGTAGTTTAAATTTTTCTTTATGAAAAAATATGAGTCGTAAGAAATTTATTGATTATTTTTACGAATATAAATCTACACAAATATGTTTAGTTCTGGACAATGGACTTTTGTAATTTTTTTTGTAATTACTTTTGTAATTGTAATCACTCTTAGTTATAATAAAGATAAGTTATTGCATAAAAAACACTATCGAGGTTCTTATTGGGTTTTAATAGGCTTTGTTTCTTTTGTAGTTCTCTTAATTCTCTTAAAAAACTATCTTAAACAATAAAAAAAAGCTCATTGCAGAACAAAGAGCTTTTTTTGTAAACTAATATTTTCCAAAACTAGTTAACCTCAGGTAAGAAATTATATTCGGTTGAATAATAAACCATTTGATCCTTAAAGGTTTTTGGTTGAGTAATTGTAAAACTTTCAATTTCTCCTAGGTCGTTCATTTTTGGAACAATTACCGGATTGACAAATCCGCTGTAAGGTGCAGAAGTAAACTGTTTGTTTCTTTCAAGTACTTCTTTATGTAATTCTTGATCTACTTTAACTCCATAACCTTCTACCAGCGTTTCTGCTGCTTTAAAGTCTCCCTCAGATTTGATTCGTTGTGTCTCTCTTAATAATTGTCCAAACAAATCATGTAATTTATCATAATCATTAATTTGAAAGTAGGTTTTTCCGTCTCGAGTTACTTTTTCAATTACATTATCTGCTGCTCCTTTTTCAAAAGCCCACGCAGATACCCATTGTCTATTTACCATGTGTGCTTCTTCAACATCATCTCCCAATTCAAGTCTTATTAACTGTGTCATTAAACCATTTCTGATATAACCATCATAAGCAGCTACTCCAACTTCTTTCCAATCCTGAACCAAACCTAAATCTTGTAGTTTTGGATCGTATAAGTAGTACAATCCTACAAGGTCTGCACGACCTTCTTCCAACGTCGATGCATATTTTTTTAATGTTTGTTTAGTTTCTCCAACTCCAGGATTTAATTGACCTGATGCATGTCCTATAACCTCATGTAGAGCGGTATGTAATTTATCGGCTAATTGTCCATGTTTCTTCTCCAATTCGTATTCTTCATTGTCATTTACATATTCTTTTAAACGTCCTGAGCTTCCTGCATTATTATAGGAATGAATAATATTTCCAAGAGACACCGATTTAGATCCTACCGCTGCACGAATCCAATTTGCATTTGGCAAATTAACTCCAATTGGAGTACTTGGGGAAGCATCACCAGCCTCTCCAGCTACATTTACTACCTTATAACTTACTCCTACCACATTTTTCTTTTTATGCGCATCCATCAAGGGAGAATTATCCTCAAACCATTGTGCATTTTCAGATAAAACTGCCATTTTTTGAGACATATCAAAATCTTTAATTTGTACAATAGTTTCGTAGGAACCTGTATAGCCAACAGGATCATTATATACTTCAATAAAACTGTTTATATAATCAATATTTCCCTCTGTAGCTGCCGTCCAAGCAACATTATAATCATCCCAAACTTGGAGATCACCAGTTTTATAATATTCAATTAATAAGCCTAAGGCTTCTCCTTGTGCTTTATTTTCGGCTACTCCTAGAGCTAATTCTAACCACTTTGTGATTTCGTCGATTGCAGTTCCATACAATCCTCCTGATTTATATACTCTTTCTGTTAATTCTCCATTTATTTTAACAAGTTGAGAATTTAATCCAAACGATAAGGGTTTATCCTTGTTAGGAGATACTTTATCACTATAAAAACTTTCTACATCAGCAGTAGTGATATCAGGTCCATAAAGATTTACTGCTGATAATAATACGTTATCTACACCCTTTGATAAATTTACTTTTTTTGCATCGTTATCATTGAAGATTACATCAAATGCTTCACCATCTAATTTCGTGTTGGTTTGAGCTAACAAACCGCTCAAATATTCTGATGAAAAGTTAGCTGTAAATTTAGCATTGGAATAATGGTGATGTATACCATTTGAAAACCAAACTCTTTTTAGATATATCTCAAAGTTATTCCAATCCTCATTATTTCTGTCACCTACATAGTTAAAGTAAATATTTTCAAGCGCTTTTCTTATCGTCAGATTATGACGATAATTTTGATCCCAAATAATATCCCTACCAGACAAACCAGCTTTTGTAAGATAATAGACTAACTTTTGTTCCTTTAAGGTTAGATTTTCCCAACCAGGAATTTGATAACGCAAGACTTTAATGTCTGCAAATTGTTCTACATTATAATTGAAAGTGTTTGCTTTGTTAGCGGTATTTTCTGATTTTTTTTGATCCATACAAGAGAAAAAAACTACACTTGAAAGAACCAATCCAATTAAATATTTTATTTTCATTTAGAAAGTTTTAAATTATTTGAAGTATACAAACATAATAAATAAAAACATATAATACGGGTAATTTAAAGGGATGTCATCATAAATATCAATTTGTTTTATTTTTACAGATATTAATTGTTTGGTTTAGTTTAATTAAAATATCTCCATAAAGAAACTGATGTTTTTTTATATTCGCTGGATGAAACAATTTTTATTGGTATTTATCGGAGGTGGTCTTGGGAGTTCACTACGTTATTTAATGGGATTTTACCTAAACAGTCATAAAACAGGTATTCCTTTCGGAACCTTTACTGCTAACATTCTTGGAAGTTTGATCATCGGAATTGTTTTAGGCTATTCGTATAAAAATAATTTACTATCAAATAATACCATCTTATTCATAGCTACTGGATTTTGTGGAGGGTTTACTACGTTTTCATCATTTGCATATGAAAATCATTTATTTTTAAAAAATGGTGATTTCATGAGTTTTGCTACTTATACACTAGCGAGTTTTGTAATTGGATTTGCAGCTGTATTCTTTGGAATGTGGATGGTTAAATAATTTTAATGCCCGTTAAAACTTTTAACCCCTGCTTCAATTCGTAAACTAACATCATTTTCTTCAGGTGGTATAGGACAGGAGAATCTGTGGCTATACGCACAATAAGGATTGTACGATTTATTAAAATCAATAACTATTAAATCATTGTCAGAAATTTTTAGATCAATATACCTTCCTCCGCCGTAGGAACCATCACCACTAGTAAAATCAGTAAATGGTAAAAACAAATCATTTTTAAACTCGTCAATTTTAGCGTATTTAATATTTTGGTAAATATTTAAAACAATTTTTTTGTTTTCCATTTCAAAATGAGCCTCCCCGTACTTTACATACTCTGGAAGACGATCTGTGGATGTTTTCATCAAAAAAGGTGTTTCATTTGGAGTCCTTTTGAAACGAGCTTTTATATAAAATTTAGGGGATGCTGGATAAAACTCTAAACCTATAAACGATAGCTGATCTAAGGAATCTAAAATGGTGGTTTTTGGATTTAAAAATTCCAAATTCAACTCTTTCTGAAATTTATTTATTTTTCGTAAAATTTTTTTGTTGGACTGCGCATTCCCAACTAAAGTAAAAAAAATAAAAATATAGATTAATATGGACTTCATAAGCTGTTACTTGCTTTTTGTAATCGGTGCGTTTTCAATCACATTAGAGAGAACTATCTGTGTTTTCGTTTCGCCGTAGCTAATTAATTGATCAATAAATTGCTCTAAATGTTTTTGATTCTTGAGCATTACTTCTAGTACAATATTCTCATTACCAGTAATTCGATAACAATTTAGTACCTCTTGAAATGTTTTAACTTTTATTAAAAAAGGTTTTAATTTTCCCATAAAAGCTCTAATTGTAATAATTGCTTTTAATTGATAACCTACCTTATAAGATGAAACAACTGTTTTATAGCCTTCAATAATTCCAGTATCTTCCATTTTTTTTATTCTTTCTGAAACTGCTGGTGAACTAATCCCTACTTTTCTGCCGATCGCTGCATTTGTTTGCCTAGCGCTTTCTTGCAAACATTTTAATATTTTCCAGTTCAAAGTATCCATTAATATATTAAAGATTTTTTATTAAAGAAAGATTTTTTCTAAAGCAAATATAACATATAGGTTTCGATTTTAAAGCAAATAACGACGTTTTGTTTCTAATTTTGCAATAATAATCTCTAATAAAAAATGGAGCAAGATTCGCTAAATAATCATAAAATTTCACCTATTCACCGAAAGGCGCTTGATATTTTTACACTTTCCAGTCAAATTTCAAGATATATACTTCCAGATTTAGCAAAATTACAATCCAACGGGTTTGAAGATCCAAATATTTATTTCACAGGTGATATCATTCAACAATCAAACTCGCTAGTTCCCGAGATTGTAGAGGCTGAAAGAAAATCTTTTTCAGAAGATCGTCAAGAACACCTTCTTTCAATTTCTCGTTTAACTAGTGTTATTGATAAAAATTGTGAGCGTTTAGAGTCAATTAATAGTAACGGAAAAGATTTTCTACCAATTTTAAGAGATGAGATTAAAAAGTTTAGACAATTACAACACGTTTGGATGTTAACTATTTAAAATTAATTTTTACATATTTCTTCTATACTGACCTCCTACTTCAAATAAAGCGTTTGTAATTTGTCCAAGAGTACAAGTTTTACAAACTTCCATTAATGATTCAAAAATATTATCATTGGTTATGGCTGTATCCTGTAATTGTTTTAAAAGCTCTGAAGTATTCTTTTCTGACGATTTATGTAGATTTTTAATTACTTTGATCTGGTGTTTTTTCTCCTCCTCTGTGGCTCTTATAACCTCTCCAGGTATAATAGTAGGAGAACCTTTACTGCTTAAAAAGGTATTGACGCCGATGATAGGAAATTCGCCATTGTGCTTCAAGGTCTCATAGTACAAGCTTTCCTCTTGTATCATACTCCGTTGGTACATGGTCTCCATTGCCCCAAGAACACCTCCTCTTTCTGTTATCCGATCAAATTCTTTTAAAACTGCTTCCTCAACTAAATCTGTTAATTCTTCAATAATAAAAGAGCCTTGAATTGGATTTTCATTTTTTGTTAAACCTAATTCTTTATTAATGATTAGTTGTATGGCCATAGCTCTTCTAACACTTTCCTCTGTTGGTGTGGTTATCGCCTCATCGTAAGCATTGGTATGTAACGAATTACAATTATCATTAATTGCGTACAGTGCTTGTAGTGTAGTTCTAATATCGTTAAAATCAATTTCTTGAGCATGTAATGATCTTCCTGAGGTTTGTATATGATATTTTAACATTTGTGCCCTCGCATTTGCTCCGTATTTATACTTTAATGCTTTGGACCATATTTTTCGAGCAACCCTTCCTATCACCGAATATTCTGGGTCTATTCCGTTGCTAAAAAAGAAAGACAGATTTGGACCAAACTTATTGATGTCCATTCCTCTGGACAAATAATACTCAACATACGTAAATCCGTTTGCCAAAGTAAAAGCTAATTGAGTAACTGGATTTGCTCCTGCCTCCGCTATATGATATCCAGAAATAGAAACTGAATAAAAATTACGAATCTCTTTTTCAATAAAATACTCTTGAACATCTCCCATTAAACGTAAAGCAAATTCAGTCGAAAAAATACAGGTATTTTGTGCTTGATCTTCTTTTAAGATATCTGCTTGAACAGTCCCTCTAACTTGTTTTAGAGTGTCAAATTTTATTTTATCATAAATAGAATCAGGTAACACTTGATCACCAGTAACTCCTAATAACATTAATCCTAAACCATCATTTCCTTCAGGAATAGCTCCTTGGTATTTTGGTCTTTCAACAGCTTTTTCCTTATATATTTCAGCAATCTTTTTTGCTACTTTATTTTCAAGATTATTTTCTTTGATGTATTTCTCACAATTTTGATCAATTGCTGCATTCATAAAAAACCCTAAAAGCATTGGAGCAGGTCCATTTATTGTCATACTTACTGAGGTCATAGCATTACTTAAATCAAAACCAGAGTATAATTTTTTTGCATCATCCAAGCAACAAATTGAAACACCAGCATTTCCTATTTTTCCGTAAATATCTGGGCGTTTATCAGGATCGTTTCCGTAAAGGGTAACACTATCAAATGCTGTGGATAATCTTTTAGCTGGCATTCCAAGACTTACATAATGAAAACGTCTATTGGTACGTTCTGGTCCTCCTTCACCAGCAAACATTCGAGTTGGATCTTCTTCGGTTCTTTTAAAGGGATATAATCCGGCAGTAAATGGAAACTCTCCAGGAACATTTTCTTGTAAAATCCATTTTAATAAGTCTCCCCATGCTTCGTATTTTGGTAGGGCAACTTTTGGTATTAATAAGTGTGATAAAGATTCTGTGTGAGTTTGAATATTAATTTCTTTTGATCTTACTTTAAAAGTATACACGGGTTCTTTATATCGTTTTACTTTTTCGTTCCATCCCAAAATAATTTCCCAATTATGAGGATCAAAATCCATTTTAATTCGATCAAATTCTTTGATTAATAGCTCCAATAGGTTTTGATCTGTTGCATCAGTAGACTCAATAGTCAAAACCTTTTCGTTTAAACCATTTTTTCCTAGATGTGAGAAGCTGTTGTTAATACCAAGTACAGAGGTTATTGTTTTATAAATTCCATATAATTTTTGTGCTACCTCTACTTGTTCAATGACCTTAGCATCGTAGTTTCTATTATTTTCTGAAATTTCCGATAAATATCGAACTCTTGAAGGGGGAATCACAAATATCTTTTCAGACATTTCCTCCGATATTTTATAACTGGATTTTAAATTTGTTGTTGTTTTCTCGACCAGTTTATCCATAATAGACTTATAAAGCAAATTCATTCCCGGATCATTAAACTGAGAAGCTATAGTTCCGTAAACTGGTAGTTGGTTTTGTGGAATGTCCCATAAATTATTATTACGCATGTATTGTTTTTTAACATCACGTAAAGCGTCTAAAGAACCTCTTTTGTCAAATTTATTAATAGCTACTAAATCGGCAAAATCCAACATGTCTATTTTTTCCAATTGGGTTGCTGCACCAAATTCAGGGGTCATTACATACAGGGAGATATCGCTATGTTCTAATATTTCTGTATCACTTTGACCAATCCCAGAAGTTTCTAAAATAATAAGATCAAACGCTGCTGCTTTTAAAACTTGAATAGCTTCAGACACATATTTAGACAGTGCTAAATTACTCTGTCTAGTAGCTAACGATCTCATATATACTCGATCCGAGTTGATAGCATTCATTCGGATTCGATCTCCAAGTAATGCGCCACCTGTTTTTCTTTTGGAGGGATCTACAGATATTAATCCAATTGTTTTTTTAGGAAAATCAATCAAAAAGCGTCTAACCAATTCATCTACCAACGATGATTTTCCGGCCCCTCCAGTTCCAGTAATACCAAGGACTGGAATCTTAGATTTCTCATTTTTTTTATGGATTAGTTGCAAGGTATCTTTTGCAATTGCAGGAAAATTTTCGGCAGCAGATATAATTCTTGCTATTGCACCAGCTTCTTTTTTTTCTAAGAGATTAACTTCATCCGTTAATAAATCACCTATTGGAAAGTCAGATTTTTCGACTAAATCATTGATCATTCCTTGTAAACCTAATTTTCTACCATCATCTGGCGAATAAATTCTTTCGATACCGTAATGATGTAAATCATTAATTTCAGCTGGGAGAATTACTCCCCCACCGCCACCAAAAATTTTGATGTGGTTGGCACCTCGCTCTTTAAGTAAATCAAACATATATTTAAAATACTCATTATGTCCTCCTTGGTAGGAGGTCAAAGCAATCGCATTGGCATCTTCTTGTATAGCTGTATTGACTACTTCTTCAACACTTCGATCATGACCTAAGTGGATAACCTCAACTCCTGTTGCCTGGATGATTCGTCTCATAATATTTATGGAAGCATCATGACCATCAAATAAAGAGGCAGCTGTTACGATACGCACTTTGTTTTTAGGCTGATATACAAAAATTTTTTGCATGTAAAATAGGTTTTTATTTCCGGTTGCAAATCTACAAAAAAAGCTAGTATAATTAACCTATCTGAAGGATTGGCTGATCACGGGTCAAAAAAAATAAAAACATTTATCTAAATATTATTAGGTAGATGTAGTTTTTTAGTTGTGCTAATTTATCAAAATTATTTTTTGAATTAGAACTAATATAATTGAAAGATCTAATTAGTAGGGTATTATACAATTAAATTGTTTTATTATAATAGATTACTATTTATGTGAAAACCACAATAAATTATTATTAAAAAAAATTCAAACAAAAAAAGGTGTTTTTTTTTATAATAATGTTTTAGAAAATAAAATCATTCAAAAACAAATATCATCGATAAAATGGTCTTTTTTTTTAATTATTAACATATTTATTTCAAATTATAATATACTAATAATAAAGATTATAGCCTTTAAATACAGTAAAAAAAGAAGAAGTTTCTTTGATATCATTGTTAATAACTTTATTTTGGGAGGCATTTTGCTTCAGTTTTTTTATTGAAAATAAACAGAAGTATCAACTATGTATCAAAGTTATCAACTAAATAAACTAATTTTGAACAATATTCTTACTCAGGTAAGATCACTATAAAATAAAAATTATCCTTATGAAATATTTTAAGAAAAATATGCACTATCTTTTAGTGACGCTTTATTTGTTTTCTTCACAAATAAATGCCTTCAGTTTTGATAATAATGACCTTAATATAGGTATTCCTATTTCTGAAAAAACGTCTTCAAATAAAACTTCTGAAAATAGAGAACATAATAATCTTCTTGTGCCTGTTGCCAATGCAGGTATTTCTGAATCAATATGTTTTGGTGATGAGTACCAAATAGGAGAAGTAGGAGATACAGATTTATTTTTATACAGTTGGACCTCATCACCCCTGGACACAAATTTTGACGATAACATCCCCAATCCAATGGTGGCTCCAGATGTAACTACCACCTACACAGTAACTGTTACGGAAATTTTAACAGGAGAGACTGATGAAGCTGATGTGGTTGTAACCATCATTGAAGTACCAATAGATGCAGGAAGTGATGCAACTATTTGCGAGGAAGATAGCTTTGTTATTGGAGAAGCTCAAGATGCTGGATATTCTTATTTATGGACTTCAGTACCATTCGATAGTAGTCTAGGTGACACTTCTAATCCGAATCCAACAGTTACACCAACCGAAACTACCATCTATACCCTAAAGAAAACAAGCGACATTTTAGGTTGTTTTAAAGAGGCGTCTGTAACAATAACCGTCGAGCAATTACCCGTTATTAATGCTGGTACCAATGCCACTATCTGTAGTGAT
>TARA_B110000444_G_scaffold67360_1_pt1 | contig 10648 bp, 11 predicted proteins | sample TARA_B110000444 | Tara Oceans TARA_B110000444 (sample SAMEA4398370) | marine metagenome | biome: Polar Biome; feature: [SRF] surface water layer (ENVO:00010504); material: water (ENVO:00002006), including particulate matter (ENVO:01000060) such as... | depth 5 m
GCCATTAATAGGGCCTGTTGCGGTTGCGCTGCTGCTCACAAAACTGGATGCCGTTGTCAGTCCAGAGTGTGTGGATTTTGTAAGGCACCGCTTCGAGCACAGCTTCCAGCACAGCCGCTAGAAACTCCCAGACCGTCTTGCGGTTCGCTTTATCTAAAAGCTGCGCCATGGCAAACTTACTGGTCCGGTCGATGGCTACGAACAGATATCGCTTACCTTCGTTGGTGCGCCATTCGGCGATGTCTATATGGAAATATCCCATAGGGTAGCGCTTGAACTTTTGCCGTTTGGGCCTGTCGTCGTCCATCTCGGGAAGTTGCGATATTCCATGCCGCCGCCCAGCAGCGGTATAGCGAAGATCGCGTCAAATGCGGGATGGTTGGTTGTAAGGCATACAAACAATCATCCGTGGGCAGGCGCGTATGACGCCGAAAAGCGACAATCATCGCTTCTTCATCAGCGTTCAGAACCATGAAGCTGGGGTGTGTTGGACGCGTTTTGCGATCTTCAACCGTTTTGACAGTGATACCGGGTTCTCGGCTCCGCGCCGCGGTTATAGCTTGTGATCACTGTATTGCAGCTGTGATGGCGTGCGCAGCCGTGACGTACTTGTGACGTACCTGTCCCATAATGCTTTGTTCCAATCACAGCCCTACTCCCTTGTTTTCCCAGACTTGTTCTCGTCAGCAATACCCCCCGCTGAAATCAGGCTATCCTGGTTGCTAATCTTGCGCCTAAGGGCTAAAAATAGTACCCCTTTTGGGGCGCGATTTAATAAAAAATTGACCATGACACAGTGCGTGTGACTGATTTTATAAATATCAAGCATCAAGCAATAAAAATCCTGATCTGACCATATTTTAATGTAAGCTTTAATAACACGAGAGTTTTCAAACAGCTGCAATCATAGATTGGTCTTCATCAATATTTCTGTCCTGATGACCTCTTGTGATTTTAAGGTATTGCGATGATCAAGCATATTCTTGAGACGGCGAATTGCGCTCCTCACTAGGTGGCCGGTGTTTTGCGCGATCACGGCATCAATGGCGCCCCTTTGCAGTGCTTTCTCAGCAAAGGGCGTACGCTCATGCGCTATCGTTACAATCTGATTTTTCAGCAGACTGTTCTCGACTGCCTTTAACGGTGCACGCGCTTCGGACGACATAATATAGAGCCCGACGATATCAGGATTACGCAACAGCGTCGCGGTAATTATGGCTGTTGCCCGTTCGGCGTCTCCGTAAGTTTCAAGGGACGGGATGGCGCGTAAATGTCGAAATTGCGTGTTGATCACTTCGTCAAAACCCAAACGCCTGTCTTGACTGTCGCGAGATTGCATACTTTCAGATACGACCATCAAGCTGCCTGATTTGGCGTGGGTGAAACGTCCAAGCAAAGTGGCCGCGGTTGCCCCAGCCGCCCTATTGTCGATACTGACGCAGTTCTCTTCAAAGCCAGATTGGTTTGAGATAAATGGCAACGCTGCAATGTTGCGCTCTTGAAGCCGTTTGATCGCATCGCGCACTTGCGGCGTTTCTGGAGCCATAATCGCAACGCCAGAAACATCTTCTGCATCCAGAGATCTCAAAAAGTCTGAAATGCTGTGCGGGTCATTCTCGTTAATATGCTGGACTTTCGCCCAGACTTGATCTGCCGAGAAACTCTCTGTTGCTTCTTCGACATGCCGCACGATTTGCTGGACAAATTCGTCACGCGCCTGAGGAAGTGCAAATAAAAACCGATAGTTTCTTTGACGAGCAAGGTTTGCAGCCTGCAGGTTGCGCACAAATCCCAATTCCCGAATCGCGGCATTTACTCGCTCAGCGGTTTTTTGCTTCACACCATCGCGCCCGTTAAGCACACGGTCGACTGTTGCTCGGCTTACCCCTGCCGCCTTGGCGAGATCTTTTGTGGTTGGTGGAGTCGTTGACTTTATGAACATTATTTAGCTATTTCTTCTTATTTATCAATTGTTTACAGTTGGTATTTTGCCTACACCTGTGACGAAAACCGCCTATTTTTAAAATCTTATACCAAAAAATGACACACGTGTCTCAATAAATACTTGTTTTGATGCACGTGTATCAGTTATAGATATTTTAGAGGGTCATGACGAAAAGGTCGGGCCCGTTACAACAGTTTCTGGGAGGAAATGTAGATGAAACCCAATTTCATGACGGCCGCCGCAACTGGTGCGCTATTGTCCACAAGCTTAACAACTGCCGCGATGGCCGGCAGCCACGCGACCGATCTGACCCTATGTTGGGCAGCTTGGGATCCCGCAAATGCCTTGATTGAACTCAGCAAGGATTTTGAGGCGGAATCCGGCCATAATATGAACTTTGAATTTGTGCCTTGGACAAGCTTTGCAGATCGCATGCTGAACGAACTCAACTCTGGCGGAAAGCTATGTGACTTGATGATCGGAGATAGCCAGTGGATCGGTGGCGGTGCGGAGAACGGGCATTATGTAAAGTTGAACGATTTCTTTGATGCCAATAACATCACCATGGATGATTTCATTCCTGCGACCGTGACCGGCTATGCTGAATGGCCAAAGAAAACGCCAAACTATTATGCATTGCCGGCGTTTGGCGATGTTGTTGGCTGGACGTATCGTAAGGATTGGTTCGAGCGGCCAGAACTGCAAGCAGAGTTTCAAAAGGCCCACGGCCGTGCCTTGGGTGTTCCCGCATCTCTAGAAGAGCTTAAAGATATCGGTGAATTCTTCCAAGGCCGCGAAATTGACGGCACCAAAGTCTATGGGGCAGCGATCTATACAGAGCGCGGCTCAGAAGGCATCACAATGGGTGTCACCAACGCGCTGTATAACTATGGGTTTCAGTATGAAAACCCTGACAAGCCCTATGATCTGGAAGGCTTCGTAAACTCTGATGGTGCCATTGCTGGACTTGAGTTCTACAAAGAGCTTTATGACAACACGACGCCTCCGGGCTCTTCCAACTGGTACATGGGTGAAAATATCGACGCCTATCGCTCAGGCCAGGTCGCCATGCAAATGAACTTTGCATTTATTTGGCCCGGTGTCGAAGCTGATGCCAACGTTGGTGGTGGCAAGTCAGGGTACTTCCCCAATCCGGCTGGCCCCGCTGGTCAGTTCGCCCAGCTGGGTGGCCAAGGGATTTCTGTTGTCGCTGCCTCTGAAAAGCAAGATGCTGCGTTGGAGTATATCCAGTGGTTCGCCCAGCCGCAGGTTCAAGCAAAATGGTGGGAACTGGGGGGCTATTCGGCGCTTAAGGCCGTGGTTGAAGACCCCGGGTTCGCGACCAGTCAGCCCTATGCGCAGACCTTCCTCGACTCTATGGCGATCGTGAAAGATTTTTGGGCGGAACCTGCCTATGCAGATCTTCTTCTGCCAATGCAGGATCGCGTCCACAATTTCGTTGTCGCAGGCGAAGGCAGTGCGAAAGAAGCACTTGACGGTCTGGTGCGTGACTGGACCGAAGTCTTCGAAGACGAAGGCAAAATATAAACTGTTATTTTCAGATCCAATGCCGAATTTGGATCTGAACACTTTCCCCGGGTCGGGTCTTGGCCGATCGGGGGGAAGACTTAAAAGTTGAGAAAAAAGTCCAAAGCGGGCGCAGTTTATCGCCAGCCAAAAGGGGTATGCCGACATGAAGACTTCACCCTTGGACAAGGTTGCACAAGGCACACCCGTCGGGGTTGCCCGACGGATTCGGAGCTTGTCGGACCGCACCATCGCATGGATTTTTGTCGCACCGACGCTGTTTTTGCTCTTGGCAGTCAATATCTTTCCTTTGATCTGGACCATCCGGTTAAGTTTCACCAACTTTCGCGTGAACCGACCCAATAAAGAAATAGAATGGGTGGGTCTGCGGAACTATGAACGTATTTTAAGCGATCCTGATATCTGGAACACAATGCAGGCGACGGCGCATTTTCTGATTTGGACAATTGTTCTACAAGTTTTGATCGGATTCACGCTGGCCTTTCTGATCAACAAGAAATTCAAGGGTAATGATCTCTGGACGACGGTTATCGTCTTCCCAATGATGCTGTCCCCAGCCGTTGTTGGTAACTTTTGGACCTTTCTCTACCAGCCACAAATTGGATTGTTTAACTATGTCATCGCTTTTTTCACCGGTGCAGATCCTGCCAGTTTTTCGATGATTGGTGATGTCCACCTAGCCCCTTGGGCGATTGTGATTGCCGATACATGGATGTGGACACCTTTTGTTATGCTGATATGTTTGGCCGGTCTGCGATCTATTCCCGACAGTATCTATGAGGCCGCAGAATGTGACCGCGCCAGCAAATGGCGACAGTTCTGGACGATTACCATTCCGATGGCTTTGCCATTTTTGATGCTGGCAGTTTTGTTCCGAGGGATCGAGAACTTCAAGATGTTTGATCTTGTGGTTCAACTCACCGGTGGCGGCCCGGGCAACATCACGACCCTGACTTCGATCGACCTCAAACGAGAGGCGTTCGAAAAATGGCGCACCGGCTATTCCTCCGCCTATGCTGTCATTCTATTCGTCACCGTCTTTGGCCTCGCGTCGATTTACGTGAAGGCCCTGAATAAGGTGAAAGAACGATGAGCTTTTCTGTTACAGACCCGTCCATCCGAACCAAATGGTTCGCCGGCCTTCTGGTGGTTGGATATGCGGCAATCACGTTAATACCGCTGCTGTGGATTATCGCTACTGGCTTTAAATCTCCCACTGATTCAATTGCTTACCCACCTGTCGTGATGTTTGAACCAACATTAGAGGGCTATGTGAACTTGTTCACAGACCGCACACGTGCCACCGAGCAAATGTTGCAAGAAGCAGGTCCGCCGGTAACGTGGTATGACACGATTGTGCGCGAACGCGGCACAGTCATCTCTGGCCCGTCCAAATACGGTCAGCGCTTCACCAACTCGGTCATTATTGGGTTTGGCTCGACCGCGCTTTGCATGATCCTTGGCACCGCTGCGGCCTATGCATTCAGCCGTTTCCGTGTGCCGTTGAAAGATGACTTGCTGTTCTTTATTCTCTCAACACGGATGATGCCTCCCATCGCCGTCGCAATCCCGATTTTCTTGATGTTTCGCAACCTTGGGCTCAATGATACCCATCTGGGCATGATCTTGCTTTATACCGCCGTGAACCTGTCGCTATCAGTCTGGCTGTTGAAGGGTTTTATCGATGAAATCCCCATAGAATATGAAGAGGCGGCGTTGATTGACGGCTACACCCGGTTTCAAGCCTTCATCAAAGTTGTTCTGCCGCAAGCGGCCACTGGCATCGCCTCAACCGCGATTTTCTGCCTTATTTTTGCGTGGAACGAATATGCATTTGCTGTCTTGCTAACCTCTGGTACGGCCCAAACCGCCCCCCCGTTTATTCCCAATATAATCGGGACAAGCGGCAAGGACTGGCCTGCGGTGGCTGCAGGGGCGACAATTTTTCTCGTGCCGGTCATGGTTTTCACTATTCTATTGCGCAAACATCTTCTGCGCGGGATTACATTCGGAGCGGTCCGCAAATGAGGGATTTTATCAATGGTTTGTTGACGTTTCGACGGGGAGCCTGGGAAATGGTGGCCACCGTTTTGATTGCAGTCGGGGTGATCATGCTGATGCAGCCCTTCGTACTAGCGGTCTATAGCTATTCGTTTATCGTCACCCTTGTTGGGACGGTGATGTTCATTATCGTCAGCCACTTCCCGGAGTAATCTATGGCGCAGATCAGAATTGAAAACGTGCGCAAGGAATTCGGGTCATTCACCGCGGTTCAGTCGTCAAGCTTTACCATCGAAGACGGTGAGTTTTTCATGTTGCTTGGCCCCTCAGGCTGCGGAAAGACAACAACGCTGCGAATGATGGCTGGGCTAGAGCTGCCAACATCGGGTGAAATTTACATTGATGGTGACGAGGTCGGCCAAAAGCCTGCTAGCCAGCGCGATATTGCTTTTGTTTTTCAGATGTTTGCTCTGTATCCCCATATGAACGTGCGTAAGAACATCTCTTACCCGCTGGTCAGTCAAGGAATGCCAAAAGCACAGGTAAAAAAGAAAGTTTCCGAAATCGCCGAAATTTTGGGGATCACCCACATGCTGGACCGACCAGTTGGTGGTCTCTCAGGCGGTGACCGTCAGCGTGTCGCGCTGGGCCGTGCCATTGTTCGTGATCCAAAGGCGTTCTTTATGGATGAACCACTCGGTGCGTTGGATGCAGAATTTCGTGAACATATGTCTCAAGAGCTCCGCGCCTTGCATGACCGTATGGGGGCCACGACCGTTTACGTGACGCATGATCAGTTAGAAGCCATGCAAATGGGCGACAAGATCGTTGTTATGAACCATGGTGTCGTCGAACAGTTTGGCGTGCCGCAGGATATTTATGATTGGCCTGCCACAAAATTTGTGGCCCAGTTTATCGGATCGCCACCAATGAACTTTCTCGACTTCAATGGGATGGTCAGCAAAGATACTGACAGTGTGGACTTGGGTGGCGTTCACATGTCGATCCCCAAGATGCGACAGGGCGCAAATGGCGACCTTACCTTCGGGATACGGCCCGAACATATACGTTTCGATGACAGTGCCGATTATCATGGGCGTGTCATCGCAACGGAATATCTTGGAACGACCCAGATTGTCGTGCTGGGCACACCCAATGGGGTGATAAAAGCGCGGATTGCAGCGTCTGTTAATGTGACCATTGGTGAAACCATTGGTCTTGCCTTTCATCCCCGCACTGTGAGTTTGTTTGATGCAATATCGGGCAAAGCCCTTTTGAGTGAGGCAAACGAAGGAGTGTTGGGCCGTGGCTGAAGTAAACCTCACAAATGTTTGCAAATCTTATGGCGCCGATGTGGCGCTTGATGATGTGACGATGACAATCCCAGATGGGTCCTTCGTCGTATTGCTGGGGCCAACAGGTGCGGGTAAAACGACGACATTGAGGATGGTCTCGGGACTGGATAAACCCGAAAACGGCCGCATCAGTATTGGTGGGCGCGATATGGATGGGCTCACCCCGGCGCAGCGCGATGTGGCGATGGTGTTCCAGCAATATTCGCTTTATCCACATCTAACTGTGCGACAGAACCTCGAGTTTCCTCTAAAATCGCCAATCCTAAAAACGCCAGCAGATGAAATGAAACGCCAAGTAAGTGAGGTTGCCGAGGTGCTACAAATCAGCCACAAACTTGACAACAAAGCAACCGACCTGTCGGGTGGAGAAATGCAGCGTGTGTCTATCGGGCGGGCACTAGTGCGCAACCCGTCGGTGTTTTTAATGGATGAACCACTCAGTTCTCTGGACGCCAAGCTGCGGTCGGACTTGCGGATCGAGCTTAAAAGTATTCAGGCCAATTCTGGCGCGACATTGCTCTATGTCACCCACGATCAGATTGAGGCGATGACAATGGCGACCCATATCGGCGTCTTGGATCGAGGCAAACTTGTTCAATTTGGTGCCCCACGTGATATTTACGAAAACCCAGTCAGCGTTTATGCCGCCAGTCGCTTAGGCCAGCCCCGGATCAATGTGCTGCCTGCGGATGTGTTTGGTGGCGCGCCAGATGGGGCCGTAACAATAGGGCTCAGGCCCGAGCAAATCATGCAGGGTGAGGGAGAAGATAGTCTGGTCCAGCGCATTGAGCGCTTGGGCGACCAAACCCGCCTGCATCTGTCATTTAAGGACCATGCCCTTATCACCGTCACTGATGCACATACGACTTTAAAAGATGGGGATACCGTCAAAATTCGTCCACAAAATCCGTTCTATTTCGACGCCGTCGGCGCGCGTCTGACTTAAGGGGAAGTTCATGAAACAATTCATCAATGCAAAAGAAGATATGGTCACAGAGGCCATTGACGGAACAATTGCTGCCTCTGGTGGGACGCTCACACGGCTTGACGGCTATCCGCATATTCGCGTTGTGGTACGGGCCGACTGGGACAAATCCAAAGTTGCTTTGGTCACGGGTGGAGGATCGGGCCATGAACCTGCCCATGCCGGCTTTATCGGTAAAGGTATGCTGACGGCAGCGGTTTGTGGCGATGTATTTGCCTCTCCTTCTGCCGATGCGGTCTTAGCGGGAATATTGGCGGTGACTGGACATTCAGGCTGCCTTTTGATCGTAAAAAATTACACTGGAGACAGATTGAATTTCGGTCTCGCCGCTGAGCGTGCGCGGGCATTTGGCCATAAAGTCAGCATGGTGATCGTTGATGATGACATCGCCCTGCCAGACCTACCGCAGGCGCGGGGTTTGGCCGGAACGCTTTTCGTGCATAAAATTGCCGGGGCGATGGCTGAAAATGGCGCAGATCTGGACGCCTGCACCTTGACCGCAGAGCGCGTGATTGACGCCAGCCGCAGCATCGGGATGTCGCTGGACACTTGCACTGTGCCAGAATCTCCAAAAGAAAACCGCATTCCCCATGGGATGGCTGAACTTGGACTGGGCATTCACGGCGAGGCAGGCATTGAACAGGTCGCCTCAAACGGAGCGGCAGACGCGATAAGCAAAGTCACTGATCGGTTGGTTGCAACAATGTCGGAAGGTCCACATGCGGTCTTGATCAACAACCTTGGGGCGGCTTCGGTTCTTGAAATGTCAATCCTGACACACAGCCTGCTTTCAGGTGAAATTACAGATCAAATTAAATTTATCGTTGGACCTGCAGCGTTGATGACGGCTCTTGATATGCACGGATTCTCGGTTTCTGTGATGGCGTTGTCTAAAGGTGATGATACGCTTTTGTCGCAATCGACCACGGCACCCGCATGGCCGGGTTGCAACCCAGTGGTCGCGACGCCCGTTCTGCCTTTGCCTGATGGGTTATCTCCGGTGCGCGTCCCGGCATCTGCACATGAACCCACCAAGGCCTTTTTGACCAAATGTTGCGAACAGCTGATCGCGTCTAAAGATGATCTGAATGCCTTGGATGCGAAATCTGGTGACGGAGATACGGGTTCGACACTGGCCACGGCCGCCCGCGCCCTAATTGATGCGATGGACAGCCTGCCACTGGCAGATCACACACAGCTCTATCGCGCCATTGGTCTAGAACTCAGTCAAACCATGGGGGGGTCCTCTGGCGTATTGCTGGCAATTTTCTTTGCTGCGGCCGGGGATGCCTCTTCTTCTGGCAAACCGATGCGCGAAGCATTGCAGGCAGGTCTGGACCGGATGCGTCAAATCGGCGGCGCAAATCCCGGTGATCGAACCATGGTTGACGCGCTATTGCCAGCTTTAGAGGCGCTGAAATCGGGTACCAAACCTGCAGCGTTAGCAGCCCGCAAAGGGGCCCAGTATACCGCCACACTCACGACAGCCAAAGCTGGGCGCGCAACCTACTTGAGCGCCGAACAGCTAGAGGGACATATAGACCCCGGCGCCGAAGCTGTGGCGCGCTTGTTTGAGTTCCTTGCGGAGTGATAAGGACTTGCACAAACAACCGCTGGCACCCTGCCACCCAAACTAAAACGAAGAGGGCTGGAATAGGATTGGGTTGGGTTGGGTTACGAGATGCCATGCCCTCGCCTGAACCAATCTTATGATTGTGACGCCGCATATTTCTTAGGATGATGAACAAAGGCAGTTAAGCTTGGCTGCTGCACCTTGCTCACAATTCTTCAGCGAGGTGTCCAATGTCAGCTTTTACCGTGCGGCCGAGCTCAAGTCAGCGGGTCAATCGCAATACTCGCTGACCTGCATTGAGGTGAACCATGAAAATGGCTGACCCGTCGTCACTTTCGTCAGCGTTTATGGCCTTGAGGCCGTTACCACGCGTCAAAGCTTGCAATCGTGCCATCAAGATTGACCCCAGCCGTAGATGTTTGCAGCCCTTTCTGAAAGCGATTTGGGCAAGCGTATTTGTGTCGTGGATCAAGACCGCGTATCCCATCACACCACCCTCATCAAATGCCCAAATATAAATGAGAAGATTGTGAACAGCCATCAAGGACACATCATTTTTTTGCGAGGTTGGCGCCCAAAACCGCGGCGAACCTGCTTGGGTGACTAACGGAGCCCAATCGGCTGTATTGATATCCCATTGGTTCGCTGTGGGCTGATCGGTTTTAAATATCACAGCGAGTAAGTGATTTCACCTGTGACATCCCCTGGCGAAAATAGGGTTTTGTTGCGGCTTCGTTTCCCTGAAAAATCTTAGCCTCAAAAGATCTGATCCGAAGCGCACCCAATCTTTCTGAGCGTCGTAGGCAGTGTCCGTCGTCAGAGTTTTTGGTACCAAAGTTGGTTTAAACTAAGCGAGAGTTTGGCTCATCTGGTTAATTATACTATGCTGCGTGCGTGCTGTGATGCAAGCGTCGCGCTTCGAATGTCTTTCGTTTGATCCTTTCCCTTTGTTGTAGAATGGCTTTGTCACGTCCAAAATAGACATCAGACGGTGTGACGTTGCTCAGGCTCTCATGATATCGCTGATCATTGTAGTGATCGACGAAGGCTTTGATTTGCGCTTTCAGGTCACCAGGCAGGAAGTAGTTTTCGAGTAAGATGCGGTTCTTCAAGGTCTGATGCCACCGCTCGATCTTGCCTTGGGTTTGGGGATGATACGGCGCACCACGAGAGTGCTTCATGCCTTTGTCCTGCAACCATTCGGCTAGATCACCAGAGACATAACTGGAGCCATTGTCGCT
>TARA_B110000444_G_scaffold59485_1_pt1 | contig 10636 bp, 6 predicted proteins | sample TARA_B110000444 | Tara Oceans TARA_B110000444 (sample SAMEA4398370) | marine metagenome | biome: Polar Biome; feature: [SRF] surface water layer (ENVO:00010504); material: water (ENVO:00002006), including particulate matter (ENVO:01000060) such as... | depth 5 m
AAAAGAGCCCATGATTTGAACAATGTTGGCCGGTGTTCTTTTTGGATAAGGACAGTCCCTAACGCTGCTAGAATAAACAGAGCAAGCGGCCACTGGGCGAGGAAATCTTCGGTAAAAATATCAAACGTATACGAACCAAATTCCGAGGTTGCACTCAGGTATGTACCGGTAATTTGAGAATTCATTGGCCCAATCGGTTCTTGTTGCTTGAGCGTGTTTCGAATCAAAAAGAGAGCAGTTGGAACTGACCATCCACAGAAAACGAACTTTGCCTCGTGACGTGTATGTTCGTAGAGCATGAGAACTGTCAGCCAAGGTCCAATGTAAAAATAAGGATATTTTACGAGACCACAACACCCTGCAATTAATCCGAGTGTGAACCATGATTTTTGTGTAGAATGTTCATTCGAATCAATCCAATACAACATTACGCATACGAGAGACCCTACAATCAATACATCGAGCATCATAGTTCGGCCAAATTCAATAACAATTGGAAAAAGAAGGAAGAAGACTGGTGGAAACAAAGCTAATGATTTAGTTGTCATGCGTTCTGAAAGATGCTGGAGCATCCAAACCGTGCCAAGTAGTACCAAAAAAGGAGTCACTGAAGCAATGTAAATTTCTCCCGACCATGCGAGTTCAACTGCTGCAATCCCAGACATCAGTTCAGGCCTGAATGAATATGGAATTCCTTGGTGATAAGGCTCCCAGCTCCACCGGTCTAGAATTCGGTTGGAAATTTGGAGGTGATAGGCCTGGTCGTAAAGAGGAGGTAAAGATGAGAATGATGACCAAATGTCAATCGCTAGAATTGCTGCAGGAGCTATCAAAAAGCGGAGGTCGCGGCGGTCAAACTTGAACGTGCGAAGATGATAGAGCCACGCAATCAGTCCTACATGGACAACGATTAGCAGTACAAAAGGAGGGAGCCAAAAACTTGCACCAAGTGACATAAACGCTCCAACAAAGAGCAGCCCAACCATGAATTCCAAAGTAAAGCGTTCGCCCCATGATGATGTTGGGGACTCCATGGGTAGAACAAAACAAGCGTTCATTTCATTCCTTTGGTGATTGGTTTTACATTTTAAACGGGAATTCGGCTTAGATAGGGTTGACTCACCGTCCTGTGGATCATTAAGCCGCTCTGTCAAAACTATGCACCACTTTGTTTATATGAAAATTGAAAAAAAGACGGGACTATGAAGACCTTCGCACGACTGATATGCATTGCCTTGGTTGCTGTGATGATAACCACCGTTCCATCAATTGACGGGAAAATGAACGGGATTCACAACCAGGCCGGTCAAGGTTGCACATGCCACTACAGTTCGGGAACCAGTATTACTGCAAACCATGATTTCCCATCCAGTTACACTGCTGGCCAGGTTTACAACATCAACATCACTCACTCCGGCGGCACCCAAGCCTTTGTCGGTGGATTCAACGTTGTGGTTGACAAAGGTACCATTCAAAATGCTGGAACTGGCGTTAAAATTCAAAGTGGAACAAGTGCAACTCACACAGGGTCTGGTCAACTTGGCTGGGCTTTTGACTGGCAGGCTCCCACAACTGGAAGCGGAACGGTCAATGTGGATATCGCAGTTCTTCAAGGAGATGGGAATAGCGGAAGTTCGGGAGATTCATGGGATTCAACCAGTACAACCATCCCTGAAACTGCGATTCAAAATGCTGCACCTGTAGCCTCCAACGTGTTCATCAGCCTCACTGGGCAAACCGGCGCCATCACACAAGCATACTACGACCAAGCCCTCGACGGCAACTACGACTTTGCCGATTCCGACGGTGATTCGGACTCTGGCTCTGAAATCCGATGGCGCAAAAACGGCGGTGTCGTCTTCGCTCACAACAACAATCTCGCTCTCCCAAGTTCCGCTACGGCTATCGGAGAGACATGGACCATGTCTGTAACCCCAAGCGATGGCGTTGATTACGGGCCTGTTGTCACCTCTTCAAACACGGTAGAAATTATTGATTACGACGCAGACAACGACGGCTACGGGGACCAGAGTGACGAATTCCCGAACGACCCGAACGAGCATGCTGATTCGGATTCAGATGGAGTTGGAGATAATGCTGACGCATTCCCAAACGACCCTGCAGAAACACTCGATTCGGACGGGGATGGAACGGGCGATAATGCCGACGTATTCCCGAACGATGCTGCGGAGACCGCTGATTCTGACTCCGATGGTGTAGGCGACAATGCCGACGCATTCCCAAACAACCCTGCAGAAACGGTGGACTCGGATGATGACGGCGTTGGTGATAACAGTGACTGGGCTCCAAACGACCCCAATGAATCCGCTGATAGCGATGATGACGGTGTTGGAAACAACGCAGATGCATTCCCTAACGACGCATTAGAAACCCTTGACTCTGACAACGATAACGTCGGTGATAACGCTGACGCCTTCCCAAACGACCCAACCGAAACAATGGATTCAGACAACGACAACGTCGGCGATAACGCTGACGCCTTCCCAAACGACCCAACAGAAACATTGGACTCAGACGGCGATAATATCGGCGATAACGCAGACGCATTTCCCAACGATGCTACCGAACAAGCCGATAACGACTCTGACGGCGTAGGAAACAATGCAGACGCCTTCCCTGATGATTCAACCGAACAAGCCGATAACGACTCTGACGGCGTAGGAAACAATGCCGATATATTCCCTGATGATTCCTCTGAAACCGTTGATTCAGACGGTGACGGTACCGGCGATAACGCCGATGCCTTCCCCAACGACGACGCCGAAACTCTCGACAGTGATGGAGATGGATTGGGGGATAATGCTGACGTATTCCCGAACGATGCAACCGAGACCCTTGATGCAGATGACGACGGATACGGCGACAATAGCGACGCATTTCCCAATGATGTCTTTGAGTGGCTAGACAGCGACAACGATACCGTTGGCGATAACGCTGATGCCTTCCCAAACAATGCTGATGAAACCATGGATACGGACAATGACGGCATGGGCGATAACGAACAGGAGAGGGTCGAAGCAAAGATCGCAGATGAAGAAGCCGCTGCTGCCCAGCAACGTACCCTCATTGGCGGCGGAATTGGATTGATTGTAATCGCAGGAGTAGTTGTTGCATTGATGCGCCGACGTGGTGGAGAGGATGTTCTTGAAACGAAAGATTTCACTTCACCGTTGATGCAAATGGAACCTTCTCCTGCAGTTGCTCAGCCAATGGCTGCCGTTGCTCCAGTTCAAGCAGCGGAACTGACCGTTGAAAATCAGTGGACCGACGAACAAGGACACACTTGGCGGCTCATGAGTGACGGTTCCAAACTCTGGTGGAACGGTTCAGACTGGCAACAAGTCTGAGATTTATGCGATAATGGGCAGGAATCCTCTGCCCAAGGTTGAACAACCACAACACGCACCTTGTAGCGAATGCGGGATGTAATCATGGTTGATGACGCTCCGGTCCAAGGCGGTTTAATCTCTGAAGGAGATGAAAAGGGAACCATCGGAGTCCTCAACCGAGTTCTCGGAGCAACGTTTGCCGTTTCAGTGGCTTTCCTTATCCTCGCATCGAGCATCGGGTCAATCCTTGACGGAGAAGACACTGCTGAAACACAAATGCTGACCGCTGGAGGCCAAGTCGAGTTGTCCTTTGGAGAACCCATCTACATGCCACGTCACGAAGAATGCATTGACATGAATAATGGTCAAGATGAAGAGTATGCGGGCTACGGCATCGGTTACGAACCCTCTCTGTCCATTGATTCGATGGGCAACATGCAAATTACAGCCCACAAGGATTTGCGTTGGGGTGGGGAAGGCAGCCCGTTTGCACCCGCTCTTGGAGGTCCTCTAGATTCGTGGTACGCCTGCGAAGACGGTCAAATGACCTCCTGGGATTATTGGGCCTCTTGGTTCTGGATTTCAACCGATAACGGAGGAACTTGGGGCCATGGCGACCAATTTGACCCGACACCAGGAAACCTTGCAAATTCTGCCATCGGCTCAGTTACCGGTGGAGCTTCGGAGTGTCTTGGGGACGAAGGCGATATCGCCGTAGATGGCAACGATGTCGTCTACTACCTTGACACAACACTGGAAGACAACTGGTGGCATCGCTTTACTGAAGGTGGCGATTCCTACGAAATGGGTGTGGTCTGTCAGCGCATGAACACGATGGCTGCAGACGACCGTCCCTGGGTTGCTGCTCAAGGAGACGGCATCATCCACTATCTTGGCAACTCCGGTGCAAGCCCACCCGAATGTACCGCTGACAGTGGACGATACTGGTATTATCACTCTGAAAACGGCGGGAACTCCTTCTCTCAATGCTACGCTATGCCCGGAGGCTGGTCAACCATTTCTTCAGAGCGCGATGGGCCCTATGTCTACGTTGCTCAAGAAGATGCAGACACCAATACAGGAACTGTACAAATCCGAATCAGCGATGATTACGGCCGTGGCACAGGCCCTGGCCCGTCCGATGGTACATGGGCTGAACCCGTTGAAGTCGGCCCACGAAATGGAAATTGTCCAGAGGGCTACCCTGTGGTTAACAACAACGAAGCTGGCACTGTTGTCGTCGTATGGGCGGATTGCCCCAATGGTGGGGTCGGAGCATGGGACATGAAAATGGGCATCTCATACGACCACGGAGCGACATGGGAGGAGAGTTGGAGCATCGCACCCGATTGGGGTGAAAGCGGAGGAATCACCATGTATCCGTTCGTATCAATCAGCGAAAATAACATGGTTTCAATCTCATGGTACGGCCTTGAATACGGCGAGAACGGCTATACAGAAGGCGATGAATGGTATCTTCTTGCTGGAGCCATTTACGAACCTCATTCCGGTGACGAGTTTGAATGGGTCGTAGGCGACGAAACGCCCCTTCACGTCGTCACTGCCTACGAAGAGGCAAATGGAGACGTTCACGCCCTGCACGATTTCTTTGAAACCGTCCACGGGCCAAATGGGGAGTGGATGGGGATTGCCTATCAGCAAAACATAGGCGTTCATCCTTTTGAAGAATATGAGGAACAACGCTACATCAAATTCGTACGAGCTGAAGTTCTCAGCATCGTTCCCGACCCAGCAGAACCGGTTGTTGAAGAAGGCATTCAAGGCCCTGATTGGATCGCAACTGACCCATGAAGAAACTGCCTCCTCCAGAGCAAGAAGGGAAAAACATAGTACCTATGTCTTGATTAGAACGCAACATGAGCGATGGTGAAGAGATTCAGACACCACCTACTTCTATTGAAATTGGTACGCTTTCATTCACGGGAGAATCTGCCCCTGAGAAAGAAACTGAGTCAACTACAGTCGTTGAGGAAAAAACCGACACTTCGTCTGTCGTTTCCAAACCTGATGACAAACCAGTCGTCATGCAACCGCTTTCGAAGGAAGCAAATGATGCCTATACGACGTACATCGAGATCAAAAATACAAAACCCTCGGATGGAGGAGCCTATGCCGGTATTTCTGTAATCATAGGTGGAATTTTACTTGGAGCCCTTATACTCGAAGACGATTATGAATTTGCCGCTTTGTGTTGCTTTGGAGGTTGTATTACCGGAACCATACTCATTATCCTCGCCTCAACTGTGCAAGATAAATGGAAGAAGGAAAAGAATCTAAAACTGGAAGATGCCTTAGTAAAGGCTGGTATTCCCGACATCCCTCGACAAAATCAAAAGCCGCTAGGAATCTCATTACTGGTCATAGGCTTCTGGGCCATGTTTATGGAGATTACAGGCAATTACAACTACATCGCTGAAGCGGTAGTGTTCTTTGGTGGACTTGCTTTATCACTTGCAGGAGGAATCATCCTAATAAATACAGAGAGCCAAGACAAAAAGGCTATGAAAAAGCGGGTAGCTATTCTTGAGGAAAAACGCGGGTCAAACTGAAGGTTTCACGAGAACACAAATGTCGGCTCGTGCGGTCAAAAACACGTTCAAAGCGAACCACGATACAATCAGCCGTTTCATGCCCTTGGCAGCGAAGTAAAGTGGACGTTGCGGTTCACTCGCCGACTCGCTCGATAACACGAACGTGGTCTCCACGCATGTTGAGCGTCATTGGAATGACTTGTTCGTACAATTCCATGCTGACTTCTTCCTTGGATTCAGCAACACTGGTAATGCGCGCTTTTTCACCCTTGAATGCACCTGTAACAATTTCAACAATACAGCCGACTTCGATTCCACTGGTAACAGCCTTTGGAATAAGGTAGGGGAGAATGTCTTGAAGCGGTGCTTCGCCAGGAAGTACGTTCTTGGCGTTCTTGAGCGGGCTTTGGTTGAGTCCACGACGAGCCGAGGGGTCACGACCACCAGAGCGTCCAATGAGTTTCTCAACGTGGTGTTGAGCACTGGATTCAACAAAGACATAGCCGCGCATTGCAGTTGGGTGAAGAATCGACATGATTTCTCCGTTGAGCGATGTCATTGAACCACTGCCATGAAGACGAGCGTGCATCTCGTCTGCAACACGTTGTTCGGAGTTGATGGCGGTCTTGACGATGTAGAGAAACGCCCCGACACTGCCGTACATTTCACGGAACAAGCCGTCTGCATTTTCCATATCAATGTCAGAGAATATGCATCTGAATTCCTTGATCTTTCCTGGGTCGATCCACTCTGCGTGGGTGTAGATGCCAGCAGGTTCTACTGCGTCGGTATCGGCGACAACGAGGACAGGAATCACATCGACGAGGGAGCGTCCCATGTCAATTCCACGCTCAGGTCCTGAGCCCTGATAGTGAAGAGATTCCACAGGAATTCCAGTAGAAGAAGCGACTCGTTCAAGAACTTCTTCAGGCGTGGCTCCGACTCCCCAAACTCCGTCCCAAAGGCCGGAAAAGTATTCGGATTGCTCCGACCTCTTGAGCAAGAGTAATTTTTCTTCAAAACGAACAAATGCAACGAAAGCTTCTGACATAATTTTCACTCCAATCAGTTTCCGATGCCGAATACATCGTGAATCAACCACGGCAGGAAGTTATCCATAACCACGAGAATACCAAAGCCAATGGCGCCCAAAACGAAGAGTCCGATACCGCAGATAATTGAGGTTTGTCGGAATTCTTGCTTAGACGGTTTACGGGCCATGCGGATGATACGAGCCCAAGAGCCGCGAGTGATCTTACGGAATTGTGCTTCAATCCTGTCTTGTTGCTCTTGTACCTTCATCTCGAAGGACTTGGACGCGGTTGATTCATCAGACATGGTCTAACCTCAGCCTTCCGACCCACTAACCCCCCCAATATAACGACTCCGCAGTCAAAAGGCAAGGAACCATCCCCGAGAATGTGTCAATTCCTTACAAAAACAGACCCATGACAAGAAAACCTTCATCCAATTTGATGGGAGGGTTGATGTGGGGCAAGCGCTTCATTTGCAGATGATGGCGTCCCCTAATCCCTACGATGTATTGGGCGTCAATCGCAATGCAAGCGATGGTGAAATCAAACGTTCTTTTCGTAAACTTGCGCGGAAACATCACCCTGACCGTAATCAGGGAGATGTCAAATCCGAAGCGAAATTCAAGGAGGTCCAGGCTGCTTACGATTCTATTGGAACAGCAGAAGCTCGTCGTGAACACGACCAGCAGGAGCAAATGGCCGACATGTTCGGTGGAAGAGGCCGTGGTAGCCCTGGAATGAATTTCGGAGGCGGCGGCATGGGCGGCATGGGCGGCATGGATGACCTCCTCGGACAGATGTTCGGCGGCGGCGGCGGCATGGGCGGCATGGGTGGACGACCGCGTCAACAACGCCAACAATCCAAAGCAAAAGCAGCAACCATCAATGTTGGACTTGACCTAACGGTTGAGCAGGGATTGGAAGGCGGTCAATTTGAATTCTCTTTCAAGCGATTTAAGCAACAAGGGACAAGCATGGAAACCAAACGGGTCACCATGAAGTTACGCCTTGATGCAGGTGTGGCCCACGGCACGACCAAGACCGTCAAGGGGCAAGGTCATGACCACCCAGAAGGCGAACGAGGCGATGTTGTCGTCACTGTCCGAATTGATGCTGGAGAAGAGTACCGCTGGGAGGATGAGGTCTTGGTTCAAGACGTTCCCGTCCCGTATTCGGTGCTGATACTTGGTGGGAAAGTGAAGGTCCGACTCCCTTCCGGCAAGGAAGGGCGATTAACGGTTGAACCGTTCACGCAGGTAGGCGACAGACGAAGGATGAGCAAGGCTGGCTACAATGGAAGTGACCTAGAACTTGAATTTACATTAGTTGAATACGATACGCTGACTAAAAAACAAAAGAACGCTCTTGAGGGGCTGAACAAACTCGGCCTGTAACGTCGTTGACTTCATGACGGGTGAGCGTCACCAATCGTCATGGCGGGTGGTCAAAGGCGGAGTGGAAAGGGTTCTTCGCGCCCTAATCGCCAAAACAAGAACAAGGGGCCAAAGGCTCCTGAAGATGAACGCTTATGGCGCCGAGTCACTCAACACTTCTCCGAACCGGAGGATTGGGGTCGTGCTTGGTCCAATGCGGAGGTGGTTGAATTTCTCACCGTCAAGGAACGGATGGAAGCCCAATTTTCCAGCGATGAAAAGGCAGGAAGAGCGTTTCAAAGTAAGATTGAGAAAAGCCTTGCCTTTGCCCGAAAACAACAGGAGCGAATTGTTTCTGTAGAAGACAAAACTATGCGCTTCAGGCGCCCTGCAGAAATTGATACCTTGGTCGCATCTGTTCGTAAATGGAAGGACTTCATGAGTCGCCATGCAGGCAAAGGCTCTGTTCCTCTTACGGGTTTACCTCGCCTTGCTGACGATGGGACTGGAAACGATGAGGATCTGATTCTTTACGCTCTACTGGAAGATGTTTGGCAGGCTTTTTTACTCAAGGAACCACTTCCAAAAGCGTTCGCACTTGACGGTTCGGGCGTTCGAACCTGGGAGGGGTACGACCTCGTCCGTGAAGCCAAGCGTTGTGCTGAACGACGCTCTGGACTCCGATTCCGAGACGATGAACCCGCTATGGCCTTGTTATTGCTAACCAGCGGGCGTTGGACCGTTCGCGAATTATTGCAAAACCGACTTCTCGCACGAAGAAGAGATGGCGTGAATCCATTTCCCGACACCTATGATGCAGGTCTTGTTGACCATGCTGACCACCTGCCAGAAGTTGACGGTGACCGCGAAGTTGCAAAAGGACGAACCGACCTTCGTCATCTTCCATTCGTGACCATTGACCCACCCGATGCAAAGGATTTCGACGATGCTGTATGCCTGATAGAGAAAGATAACAGGCGAACACTTTGGGTCGCTATCGCCGATGTTGCCCACTATGTCCGTGTCAATACTGCCCTTGACCGTGTCGCTCGTGCAAGAGCGACTTCTGTTTATCTCCCGCATACCGTCTTGCCGATGCTACCACCGCGCCTTGCAGACCATTTGTGCTCCCTCCGAGCTGACGTTGACCGTCTTTCAATGGTCATCGGTATGGAATTGAACACTGACAATGAAATCATCAACACGCAAGCCTACGAGGCCGTGATTCATGTCAAGTCAAACATCGCGTATGGTGACGTGCTTCAGACCAACGAATACGATACAATGTTGGCGTTGGCAGGACACTGGCAGAGCAAAGAGATTCGCTTGGACCTGAACAATTCCGAATTACGACCTCGCCTTCACGATGACGAAACCATCGCCGTTGAAGTCAAATGGCCTAACGACGCAACCCGAATGATCGAATCGTTCATGGTCGCCACTAATGCCGCCGTTGGTCATCTTTTGGGGGCTAAGGGGGCGCCACTACCTTGGCGTTGTCACGCACCCCCAGACCGCCCTGAAGTTGAGGGTTTGAATGCGAAATTAAGCGCCATGGACATCCCGATTGAACTGCCCATGCCGAGTTCGCGCAAACATGGTGAAAGTGACGCCCATGAACTATCGAATATTTTGGGCAACTGGGCAAATCTTGGCTCGGGAGAAATTGACCTGTCTGGGATAGAAGATACCACTGAAGATGTCCCCGATTATTTGTCTACAGTCATTGACCCCGAAGCAAGAGACAACATTCTCATCTCGTTACGCCAAGCACAACAAGCGGCCAGTTCACTGACCGAATCAACGCGAAGAGTCGTCGACCAAGGATTGTTTCAACTCATGCAGCGAGCCGTTTACAGTGAAGAAAACGGTGGCCATTTTGGTCTGAACTTAGATGCGTACGTTCACTTCACTTCACCGATTCGCCGCTATCCGGACTTGATGGCTCACCGTCAACTCAAATCCCTGATTCACGGCCAAGAGTGGGTCCATTCGCATGAAGAGACCGCTGAACTCGCCATGCATTGTTCAGAACAAGGTTTGGTCGCAAAGCGACTGGAATGGGAACTTGTATCCAATACCTACCACGTTCACCTCATGCGTGGAGGGTCCATCGGAGATTCAAATGAACCCGCACCGACATCATACAATGCTCGAGTTGTCGGTTTGAAAGCGCCATGGGTCTTCCTTGACCTGGGCGATGATGGCGCGGTTTCAGGACGAATGCATCTTGCTCAACTCGGTGGAAAACAACGACTTGTGGTTGATGAATTCGGACTTGAAGTGACAACGGCTGAACCTGACCATTCTGGAAACACTCCGGTCAT
>TARA_B110000444_G_scaffold69104_1_pt1 | contig 10629 bp, 12 predicted proteins | sample TARA_B110000444 | Tara Oceans TARA_B110000444 (sample SAMEA4398370) | marine metagenome | biome: Polar Biome; feature: [SRF] surface water layer (ENVO:00010504); material: water (ENVO:00002006), including particulate matter (ENVO:01000060) such as... | depth 5 m
CTCGATCAGTATTTTCAATCGATGTTTGCTGAGCCCAATTTTGTGAGTGTGTGGGTCGATGTGACCGAGGCCGATGGGCTCGACAGCACAACGCTGGGGATGTTGGCGCAGCTGGCGATTCAAACCAAAGCACAATTTGCTTTTTGCCCCGCAATCTTCAGTACCAACCCCAGCATCAATCGTTTGCTCGACACCATGGGTTTTGACCAGTTATTTGAGCGCCGCAATGAGTCGTGTGATGCCAATGCAGGTATTGAGGAAATTCCGGCTGTGGCGTGTGAGGAGGGCGAAATCAAAAAACAGGTGCTTGCGGCGCATCGCACGCTCATGTCATTGAGTGCAGAAAATGCTGGCGCGTTCCGTGATTTGGTCGAGACGCTAGAGCGGCCCTAAAAAGAGCCATTCGGGACGTCGTCTCGCCCTTGCGACCTCTCAGCACATTAACGGTAATCACTGGGCAGAAATTGAAGCGGACCTTGCCTTTGCCATGAGTGAACTATGGTTATCGATCACGAACAAAGGCTGCAATGGAGGCAATCGTATCTGCGGTGATTTCAGGGGCCGCATGAAAGAACCCCATGTCGCCCGCATGGGGCGTGCCGTGCACAGTGCGAGCACCGGCAGAGACGCCTGCGGCGAGCAGCTTTCGATAATAAGCCAGACCCTCATCCCGAAGCGGGTCGAGTTCGTTCACTGAGATAAAGTGTGCAGGCAAGCCAGCCAATGCCGAGACGTCTGCGTAATAAGGCCAAGCCAAGGGATTGGTGGCATTACTACCCTCTGGGTCATAGACCTTGACGATTGAGCGCATGATGGCGCAACTGAGCAAATAATCATCATTTTCGAAAAGTGATGGAAGGGATTCACTAGGGTTGGCGTAACCCCCATAAATGTAGGGGCACATGGCATAAACGCCGTCGATCGCCTCAATCCAGTGTTCGGCATTGGCTTTTAAAGCGGTTGCGAGCGCGAGATTGCCACCACCAGATTCTCCGCTGACGGTAATCGATTCAAGCCCCAATGCGCTGCGCTGCTGGTGCGCCCAGCGGGTTGCATCGGCGCAGTCATTGAGCCCCGCAGGAAAAGGATGATTGCCCAGTTTGCCAGCGGCATTTCGATACTCGACCCCGATGACCCTTATGCCTTGAGCCGCAAGCAGGTTTCTCCAAAACGTGGGTCCAGGATCATCGGCAGTGGTGATGGCCATACCACCGCCGTGTAAATGAATGACCCCGGGTAATGGTCGACTGATGCTTTTGGGTTGATGAAGGTACAGGTTAATTTCGTGACCGTCGGTCGCAACGATGCTTACTCGCGTTATCTCAATGTCATCAAAATGAGGCACAATCTCGAGCAACGCGGCATGGGCTTGAGTTTCAATTCGCTCAAAGGCCATGCAATAGTCAAGGCACTCCGTATAGGTGGCATCAGCAGCCAAAGGATCAAGCCCCGCGCCAAAACCACCCGTAAGTTTGATGATGTCAGCAATTCTAGGGTCGGCGCGAACGTCTGTTTCGAAACGAGTTGTATCATCACCTAATCGGCCAGGGCGCTGCATTAACTGATTCCTCGTGAGCAATTTTATAAGAAGCTATTGGTGCAACGTACCATCAAAATAAATCACGTGCTAATTCACTGCGGAACACGCAAAAAATAGCCTGACTGGCAACGCGCGAGCTCGGTGCATCAAAGCCGAGTTCAGTCGCGAAGTAGCAAAAGGCGACAACAATAGGCCACGCGGTTTACAGCGCCGCCCGCGCTTTTGTGCTGTATGAGAGGGCAGTGCGCAAAAGCGATGCTACCGATATGCAATCTTGCTGATCATTGCAACGGGCTCGCCTTGACTCACCGGGGGTGTGCTGATCACGTAGTTCACTACCCCGGAAAACGGCGCTCGTATCGTTGTGAGCTCGTTGCCGAAAAAGTCCACGAGGACACCCAGTACCGCGCCCTCGGTCACGACGTAGCCGTCTTTGGTTACCGCGCGAAAAATGCCCGATTGCGGACTCTTGATCACTTGATAGTCGCTTAACCAGGTGATCCCTGTGTTGGCCACCTCATCCTCGGGGATCATGTCTAGATGCCGGAGTACGTTCCAGACTCCCTGCTCTGCCAGTCCTACCCAGTGAGGATCGTTAGACCCGGATTGTCCGGTCTCGGTGGTGATGGCGGGGATGCCTCGCTCCAGTGCGGTTTGGTCTGTAAACAGTGAGGGGCCGCTAGCATGCTGGGGCGCCGTATCCATGACGATATGGTCTAGGCCAAAGGCGACCGCCAGACCCTCTATTTTGGCGTCAAAGGCAGGGTCTCCGGTCACGGGCATATACACATAAGGTCGCAGCGCCTCATTGCCGTCCCCTCCGTGCAGATCAACCAGGTAGTCTGTCTGATCGATGACCTCGGTGGTGAGCAGGTGAGCGATGCGCTGGCTAATACTGCCCTTGGGATCGCCCGGGTACATGCGATTCAGATTTTTACCGTCTACCGGGCTGTAGTAAATGGTGCGACCCAAAAACGAGGGCATGTTGGCAATGTGCACCATGATGATCGTGCCGCTTAGTGCCGCGGGATCTATTTGCGCTCTCACTGCCTGCAGCGCGGTGATAGGGGGGTATTCATAGCCATGGATGCCGGCAATCAATGCCAGAACCGGTCCATCGCTGGCCCCATGGGCGACAGTGATAGGTATCTTGCTCCCTTCGTCCATGCCCTTGGGAACCATGAGGAACCCCGATACCTGTTCACCCTGAGATACAGTGATCTCTCCCACCGTGAAGTTGGCTGCGCTGACACAGAGCGTTGCAGCGTTGAACAATAAGAATAAAAAAATCCTGCTTGCCGTTGTCATGATCTGTCCGCCAATTAGGAGGCACCGGCTCCCGAATGGTTTCAGTATAGATGCGTGAGAGTAGAAACAGCATCTCTTCCCTTGGGTTCTATTGTTTATTCTTGCGATATTGAGCAGGACATCGATCGGCGTTACTAACAATTGCCCGAGTGCGCCAAGCGTTTGGCTAAAGATGAAAGGCTGATAGTAGATACCTGCATAGCGTGTATAGGTATAGAGGACCGAATGGTGCGATGCGGCAATAGTCGCGGGGGTGGGCTAGTCACCCCATGTTTTTGTTAGGCTCAGCAGTCTCTCGTCGCTGAGGCTGCCTCTCGGTCCCGGACTCGGGCAGGCCGGTTTTAAATCGGCTTACGGATCAGCACAGACGACGCTACGATCGAGTACTCCGGTGACGTGTCCACTGTTGCTGCACTGCTGCTAGATCCGAGGTCGCTGTTGTAATGCTGCGCTTGAGCATTTGACAATTGCACCTCCGAGAAAATGCCCTCGATGAGAGCTTCAGAGTTAGCTGCATCGGTCGGGACAAAAAAAGCGTAGTCACGGAAGGTGATACGCGCCCATTTATCGTTCTCCACAGCTATGAAAAAACAACCTTTAGCTTGGCAAACTTGCGTAATTTTTGCAGAGACACGAACTTCTTTCTCGAGGTAACTTTCTCTTTGGTCAATAAGGTCTGCAAGGCTCAATCCCGCCGCTTTATTCGGCATCGGATCGCCAAAGACTTCATAATTTGGCCCCGTTTCCACTGCTTCTGACAGTCTCAGCGCGCTACTGCTTTGAGTCCCTGCTAACAATGTTGACGAAGACAAAAGAAACACTGAAACTCCCAACATCAAAAAGCTATTCAACCGCATTTCTACCATCTCCTTTACTTAACTAAGCAACTTTAAAGTGCCTCACTACCAGTATTTAGGGTAAGAACGACCACGCCATAAGTTGTTGTAGACGACCCCTAGCGTCACGATTATGAGGGCACCGGCTAACGTCGGTGTGAAAAGAAAAATCCAATCGGGACCCGTTAAAAAAATCGCTACGGGATTGGACCCCGCAGGTGGATGCGCGACCCTGAAAAAAAGCATCGTGATAGTCGTCAGTCCGAGAGCGAAGCCCATTACTAACCAGCTTTCTCCGATGAAGTGAAAACAAACAAGGCCGATAGCAGATGCCAAAAAATGGCCAGCGAGCACATTTCTGGGCTGCGCAAATGGTAAGTCTGGAGCAGCCATAACTAAAAAAATTGAAGCCCCAAAGGAACCCATTACCAGTGCGTGCTGGGACGCCTCCGCTATCAAGCCTAGTGAAGCTCCTGCTATCGAAGCCCCGACAAAAGCGATGAGCAAAACTCTCGCCGTTGGGCCCGTCTGGCCTGGAGAAACCTGCCCTCGCAATTTGATTCGATAGGTCATATCGCCGGCGAATTTGAGGAAGATATCCCTAAGATGTTGAGCACCCTTATTCATCGTGCTCCCCGTAAACGAATGCTGTGCTGGGATTCATTTACTGTGTGTCTAAGGATTTTCTTCACCACTGTTTTTGGAGAAATACTGGTCAATGCTCCAAATGCCTGGGCCGTTTGCAGCAATTAATAAGAAACCGAAGCAGTAAAGGGCAGCCAGCTCGCCACCATTGATTATGGGGAAAAAGCTGTTGAGTCCGTGAACCATCCAGTAAGCGACCGCCATGGTCCCGCTACAAATGAAGGCCACCGGCCGAGTGATGCACCCGAATAACACCATGGCCCCTCCAACGAGTTCGATAATGCCAGCTGCGTAGCTGAGGGCATTGAGCTCATAGGGAAAGTCCACGGGAATATCGAAGAGCTTTTGTGTTCCATGCCACATGAAAAGGAACCCTACAACCATGCGGAAAAGGGCATATGACGGATTTGCTACGGATCCCATTAATTTACTGAAGTAAGTCATGTTTTGTATATTCTCCTTAGCGAGGATTGCATCTGAGATATCAAGATCAACCATTAGGCGCCAGTACTTTTGCGTTTCGTTTTGGCACCAAAATCGTGGTCCCAAGAAATTTGATTGTAATCTCCCCGTAAAAAGAGATCGCAGTTTCGCTCCATTTTAGAGATCTTTTTTATCCACCAAGGATCCTCGTCGGCTAAACGTTGGGAAACTTGCAGGGAGTAGTGCCTATTCAATATTTCCTGACAAGCGTACTTAATTTCTTTCGCTAGCTTCTGGTTCAAAAAAATTCTCCTGTTAAGTTGTTGCTCGCGAGAGGAAAAGCACCTCCCCAGAGAGCTCAAACTTAATTTGCATGGTCATATGAAGCTGAATGAGCATGCCTGAAACGGTGCTACCAAATGTGGGAACGTCTCGTTTCGTTGCGGCGGACACCCCGGTTTATTATATAATGATAATCATTCGCAACTCTATGGGCGCACCGCAATGACACTTACAGTAGATTCTGCAACGAGGGAACTCGAGAAACGCGTAAGGCTTGGTAAAAACCCAGATTCACCGGATCTTCTTTACACCTACCTCGATCTATACAAGGAAAAACTTTCTGAGGTAGGTGTGGAGGCATCACAAGCTTACATCACAGAGATAATCGACCTGTTGTTAGAGACAATCTGTGATCCGCTAGTGCCTTACCAATGGCGTGCACTGTGCCTAGACAATATTCATAAGCCAGTATTTGATCTAAGTAAGCTTCCCAAGACTAAAAATAATCGCAGAATGCTGAGAAATAAAACCCATGAAATAGGTGTGCTGACGAGGCACCTATTCAAGTATGGAGGCGCCTCGTGACAAGCAATAAGAAAAGACCTGTTAGAGACAGCATGGGCGAACTGGAAGTAGACGAAGGGGCACTGTACGGCGCGCAGACCCAGCGTGCCCTCAACAATTTTCCTATCAGCGGAGCTAGCATGCCTGTGCAATTTATTAAGGCGCTACTTGAGATCAAAAGAGCGGCTGCTCTCGGGAATCAAAAGCTCGATTGTTTGCCAGAGGAAATTAGCAGTGCAATCGACAATGCCTGCTTAACTCTGCTCAATGATCCCAATTTGACTGAACACTTCCCGGTGGACGTTTTTCAGACAGGTTCGGGTACGAGCTCTAATATGAATGTTAATGAGGTGGTAGCAACCCTAGCTTCCAGGGCATCTGGCTTAACCATAAAGCCAAACGACCACGTTAATTTCGGCCAGAGCAGTAACGACGTAATCCCCACGGCAATTCACGTCAGTGCGGTTACAGCTGTTTCTAGAGACTTGCTACCCGCCATTGATGAGTTGATATCTGCGATATCTTTGAAATCTGAAACGCTACGAGGGGTCTGTAAAACAGGGCGTACTCACCTCATGGACGCGATGCCTGTCAGGATGGATCAAATTCTAAATGGCTGGGCAGCTCAACTGGAAAACGCTAGGGCTTTGATTAGTAGCACCCTCGCGCATCTGCAGTATGTGGCTATCGGTGGGACCGCCGTGGGCACTGGTATCAACACTCACCGTGACTTCTCGGCTGCGTCGACGCAGATATTATCGACTAACGTGGGGCTTGAGTTCTTTCCTGCGAAGGAGCATTTTTCTCTAATAGGCTCTCAAGATTCTGCCGTCGCGTTGTCGGGACAATTAAAAACCCTTGCGGTTGCGTTGCTGAAGATCTCAAATGATCTGAGGTGGATGAATTCCGGACCGCTCGCAGGGTTGGGCGAGATAAGTCTTGAGCCACTTCAACCTGGCTCTTCGATCATGCCGGGAAAAGTCAATCCAGTAATACCTGAGGCCGTAGCGATGGTGGCAGTGCAGGTAATAGGCAATGACGCCGCAATTACCATTGCGGGGCAGTCCGGCAACTTTGAGCTGAACGTGATGCTCCCCTTAATTGCTAAAAACTTACTAGAAAGCGTTTCCTTGCTTAGCAACAGTCTGCCGCTTCTCTCGAAGAGGGCGATAGCGACTTTTGAAGTTAATCGGGATAATCTCAACGCCGCTTTGCATAGGAATCCCATACTCGTCACGGCTCTGAACCCAATCATTGGGTACGATAAAGCTGCTGAAATAGCGAAGTTGGCTTATCAAACTAATCGACCAATAATCGAGGTTGCGGAGGAGTCTACTGACCTGTCAAGGAAGGAACTCCTCAGTCTTCTGGACCCGCAGAAATTAACCGAAGGAGGAATCATGTAATCGGTCAGTACTCGCGATACAAATGCAGCGCGAGCTTTACTGTGTGAATGACTACAATGTTTCGAATGAGCTGAGTAGCGAAAATGGGCAGGAGAATTTCAATGCGATTTATGACGACGATCCGATTCAGACCAAAGCCAGAATGTATGGATGCGTTTATCGCTATCTACCATGGAGTCACCGAGAGAGCCCTCGAAGACGGGTCAATTGACTCTTATTTCACCGGTATAATTGGCGATGAAGTCATTTACGTTGGCACTTTCAACGAGAAAGAGAAAGACGCTAATACCCTAGACCGAGGCTTAAGTTGGCTCGGAAAATACGACCATATGCTCCAAAAGTATCCCGGGAGCGAGGAGTACGCGCAAATAGAGCAGGGTGCCGTATGGCACGAGGGTAGCTCATGATTCTTTGGCTACACAGGCCTAACGGCTGCGCTGCAGAGTTCCTCGCTCACGCATTCCTCACTATTCGAGGAGCACCGGGCACTTTTTACTCGTTCAGTTTTTCCCTTCGAGAACGCGCTGCTTCCATCAAGCTGACGCTCCGAAAAACAACTGTCTGGGGCTCTAATAATTCCTCTCCGAAGGATTGCAACCAGTCCGAGTGAATGCCGAGAATCCCTGCAACCGGAGGGTGGACGCTGAAGGTAAGCTGATAAGTCTGATCATCGTCACCTGGTAGCTTCACGTTCCTCGCGTAGTGAAGGCCGTCTGACAAATTCAAGTGGGGTGTGAGCTGTATGGACTGAGACTGTCCTGACTGCTCATTCAAGATCTCAACATCCACCTTTAAATACGCGACATGCCCGCCTGTTGGAAAACTAGTTGGGGCGTTTTGATTCCACCTTGCAAGTACTTCCAAATGAATATCAGCATTGTCTTCATTAAGGAATTGCTCTGTGGGATAGATGGCGTCCCGTGCAGCTGCCTCGAAAGTTAAGGATATTCCCGGAGAGATTGTCTCAGTGCCCAACAGAGTTTCAGTGTAGGCTCCCTGAGGTATCAGAGCTGCGACTACTGCGATGATATGTTTCATTCGAAGATACCTTCTGTCTATAAGCCCAAACCCTATTCTAATCTCGCGCCATTGCAAACCTATTCGCTACGCTGGTACCTGCCGCTTACGCGCTACAAATAATTTGAATAAATACGATTAGAACTAATATTTCAGGCGGAGTACTTAGTTGAGACTGCGAGCAATTATGAATGATCTTATCAATAGCACGAGGAAACACGATAGAAACAAGGCCATTAATAATTGCGATGCGGCGGCAATGCGTAACTCGCCGCCAGATATAGCGGCAGGTAACGCTCTTTGTAGCGAGCCTACAATGCCCAAGATAGAAATACCCGCTGCTGCATGCAGGGCATGTTTCCTGTACCGGTCGGCCGTTGCCATCACGCCTGCTATCGCTAGTGCCAATCCGAATCCGCTTGGGATTAGTGCGGTTGGGCTAGCACGCCCAGTGAGAATCCAACTTAATGAGCCGAGTATGATCAGCGCAGTAGCAAACCAGATGGTAGTTTTTGACATGGTAACCTCCGTATTGGGAGCGCAACAAAGATACAGCCATTTCGACTTTAAAACGCTGAGTGGGTAAGTGCGCCCGTCTTGGTCTATTTACTCCGAAAATTAGCAGCTTCCTCAGAGCCATCTGTGGCGGTGCCGGCGCTGTAAGCGTGGGCTCCAGCACCAGCTAGTTGTCCGCCGCTGACTATTATGTATTCCTCTCTGATCTTCTGGCTATTAAAAAAGCACTCCAGTATCTCTCGCACTCCATCCGCGTATCTCGTTTGTGCTGACAAAGTTGTGCCCGAAGTGTGAGGTGTCATCCCATGGTTCGGCATAGTCCGCCAAGGGTGGTCAGCTGGTGCTGGCTGAGGAAACCAAACGTCGCCGGCATAGCCACTCAGCTGGCCACTCTCTAGCGCTTTTGCAATAGCAGCCCTGTCGCAGATTTTCCCTCTAGCAGTATTTATTAAGTAGGCGCCGGGTTTGCACTTCGCTAACAGCTCCTCGTTAAATAAGTGTTCGGTCTCTGGGTGTAGCGGGCAGCTGATATTGATGACATCGCAGACGCCGACCAAGCTTTCAACTGTCTCGTGATATTGCAGATTTAATTTTGTTTCTCTCTCTGCTGGCAGTCTGTGGCGATCGCAGTAGTGAAGGTGAACATCGAATGGAGCCATTTTACGGAGCATGTCGTAGCCTATTCGCCCAGCGGCAATTGTTCCGATATGCATTCCCTCAACGTCGTAAGAGCGTTTTACCGCGTCCGCAATGTGCCAGCCGCCGTCCTTAACAATCTGGTGTTGCGGGTGATAGTCTCTGACCATTGCTAGGATCATCATAACTATGTGTTCCGCCACGGATCTTGAATTGCAGTAGGTAACCTCGACGACGTCTATGTTGTGATCCATCGCCGCTTGCAAGTCGACATGATCCGAACCAATTCCAGCGGTAATAGCCAGCTTTAAATTTTGTGCGCCCTCAATCCGTTTCTTTGTGAGGTAATAGGGCCAGAAGGGCTGTGAAATGACAATATCGGCGTCTACTAATTCGCGATCGGCTTCGCAGCCGTCAGCGTCTTTGTCAGATGTGACAACCAAAGTATGGCCTCGCTCCTCAAGAAATTTCCTCAGACCTAGCTCGCCTGATACGCATCCCAGCAGTGTGCCTGCGGCAAAATCCCGGCCCTTAGGAGAGGGCAATGACATGCCGTCCGGGTAATTTGAAATTACCGGTAACGTTGCAAGTGGATACTTTTGCGGCATCCCGTCTGACGGGTCTTCGTAGAGAACACACAATATTTTCATTCACTGCGCCTGCTTAGTTGTTTTAGGTTCGGTTTCCGTCGCTCTTGGGTTTTAAGTCCGATTCACAGAGGTCTTGCGTTTTACTGCAACGATTCGCTATCATCTGTTTGAAAATGATAATCATTCGCATTAATAATGTCTAGAATTTCTTGGAGAAAACTGTGAAGACATCGATAAACATCTTTTTGGCAGCGCTTTCATGGGCAGTTGCCCCTGCGTTTGGTCACGATCACGACCAAATAAGCGATCAACCTGAAGCACTAACGATGTTCGCGTTTTTTATGTTGTCGGTTTTGATCTCCACCGCTGCAGTAAATTATCAACTATTAAAAAATCGCAAAGCTGCGTCCGCAGTTATCTCAGCGAATGAAGACCTTCCTGAAACCCACTAAACGACCGAGGGATACCATCAGTGTTTAAAATTAAAAATATTGCGCAAGGGCACTGCGATATACCCTGCAAAATCTACGATCCATGTATCGCTCAGGTTGCAGCTTTGAGCGTCATCCGACTGCTGAATCTCAGTCAGGACGTGACGAGGGGGAAGCTGGACGCTCACGATGTTTCGAGACTCAGTCGTCTGACGACTGAGAAAGAGAAGGAATGTCAAATAGTCAAATCAGAAGTACTGATAATTTGGGGGGACTATTTCAAAGAGCCTCAGATTATCAAATATCCGACCATTCATGATTTGACACACTCGATTATGCGTTGTGCATCTGCGTGCAAGCAGGAATTAGACTCGAGCAATGGCGACGAGCTGTTAGCGTTGCTCAATAACTTTGCCGATATCTTTTGGCAAAGCA
>TARA_B110000444_G_scaffold257743_1_pt1 | contig 10627 bp, 16 predicted proteins | sample TARA_B110000444 | Tara Oceans TARA_B110000444 (sample SAMEA4398370) | marine metagenome | biome: Polar Biome; feature: [SRF] surface water layer (ENVO:00010504); material: water (ENVO:00002006), including particulate matter (ENVO:01000060) such as... | depth 5 m
TAGGTTTACTATTGACTTTTCAATTTTTTTGTTATAACTTTGCTATATATCTTTAAAGAACAAAGCTTCTCTATATATTTTTAGTGTGTACACTAAGAAGCATTAAAGAGTTTTACTTAGATGTTATATACGGGACAGCTATGCTTTGTTATGAATCGGTCCCTCTACTCTGATTTGCTGAGTAAAAAAGTAGTATATTTGCTACTGCATGGAATTACTAAAAAACATAAAGAAGAGTTTAAACTTCCAGGATAGGTACTCCGATATGGAGGGATCTGAGGGGGGTTTTAGCGGAAAAGATCGCAGAGCTCTTAAGAGGGCACAGAAATCAGGTTTAGGTTTACGGGACTACCAAAAGGACAGAAAGGAATACCTTGATACGGTAGGTGATGAAAGGATTAGGGCTATAGGGACGGGTGTTTCTACTTTAGGCGGTGTTGCTGTGGGTGCTTTTACAGGTAATCCATCTCTTATTGCTAGCTCCTTATCTTCTGGTGCTAATTACTTAACAGGGGAGATGGCGGAAAACGAAGCTGGTAATGATGGAATAGGTCAACAACTAGGTTTTCAGGACGCAATGAATGCTGCTGCACCTTTTATAAGTATGATCGGGCAAGGGGGACCGCCTGAGAAGTTAAAACAAGGTGGTAAACTTAGGTATAACCCACGCAAATATGACTATATAAAAGGTAATACCTTTGGACTTTAAAATAAAACAATGGCAACTTTAACCGTATCAATAAAAGAAGAATTAAAACTCAATGGTGTAGACCAGGGGGGTGAGTTTACAATGTCTGAGTCTGTAACCCAGGCTTATAAGAGGATTATCACATGTACTACTACGGAACAGTCTATCTTGCTTTTTGCGGGGGCTGATGCGGCGGGTACTTTAAAGGATGCTACAGCGGACTATATCCGCATAACGAATTTAGCCGATTCCAACACGGTTCAGTTAAGGATCGTAGGGGCTACCTCTCAGTACTATGTAAAGCTAGAAGCTGGGGATAGCTGGATGGGTGGTAACTCACTTATGTATGCTGATGCTACAGGCACTAGTGCTTCAGAAACCTTAATACCTATTGACTCAATATACGCGGATGCCTCAGGAGGGGATGCCGACGTAGAAATCTTTGCAGCACTATGAAAATGAAATACAGAAACGGCGGTAAGCCATCTCCTGTTAAAAGTCTTTTAGGTGCTTTAGATGGATACGAAAATAGACAGGCGGGTAGCAACATGAAAGTGCAAGATCAAGCTTCTTTAGATTATATAAACAAGATAATGCAGAAAATGAAAGATAGCGTGAGTTCGGAAGAGTATGGTAAGAACCAGCTGGCTATAAACCAAGCTAAAGTAAAGTCAAAAGATGATCCAGAAGGATTAGAAAAAATTGCTGCTAGTCTCTACAGAACTTTAAAAAAAGGTTGAAGAAGTTCTACTTTAACCCAATAAAGAAAAGGAAAGACCACGCCAAAGAAGCCGAGAAGATAAAGCTAAATAAAATAAAGAATGAAACTAGAAGTAATAAGATTCAACAAAGGGAAAGACTCAACTAACGGAATACTATTTGATATAAGCAATCGTGAAAGAAAATTTTTATGTTATACTCTCGAAGATGAGAGCCGCACCAAAAAGGTGCCTGGAGAAACTTGTATACCTGAAGGAGAGTACCGCCTCGGCTTTAGAACTGTGGGTGGCTTCGATGCCAAATACGCTGACAGGTTTGCTGACATACACATGGGGATGCTTGAAGTCCTTGATGTTCCTGACTTTAAGTACATTCTTATACACTGCGGTAATACTGACGAAGATACTGCGGGGTGTTTACTTTTGGGTGATACGCAAGAAAACAACAACATCAAAGAAAACGGATTTATCGGTAGGAGCACCCAAGCGTACTACAGGGTCTACCAAGAAATTGCGAAAGCAGTCGAAAAACAAGAAGAAGTGACTATTACATACAGAGACTTCGCAAAATGTTTAATACTCTCACAGACGGAGGTGAGTGAATTTTTTGACCAATGTTAGGATTAGGCGTAGGTTCAAGTTCAGTACTTTCGTCTGAAACTGCTTCTATGTCTAGAGGCGGCGGATACTCTAACGAATACTCTGCTCAATTTGACGGGACAGGGGATTATATAGACACAAACTACAACACGGATAGCACTTTCCAGGATAGTTTTACTGCGGCTTGTTGGGTACGCGTTTCAAACGGACAAGGAGGGTCGCGAACTATTTTTGGGGGTTCAGATTCAAATGATCGTGTTTGGTTTTACATCGACTATTATGGAAGGCCAGCGTTCTATCACATTGCCGCCTCTGATGCTGCTATTGGAATTGGACCTAGCACATTTATTTCAGGAGCAAATGATTGGGTGCACCTAGCTGTAGTGGTTACTAAAGTGTCTGGCGGTAATACTACGCATAAATTTTATATCAACGGAAACCTTGGTACTACAAGTCCAATTTTATCTATTACAGACACAAACCACGGAAACTACGCGAACTCTAACGATCTATATATAGGGGCTTTAAATAATAGCGGAGTCGCTCAGCAGCCCTACGAGGGGAATATAGATGAGTTTGGTTTATGGACAATTGCTTTGTCCGATGCGGCTATAACTGCAATCTACAACTCAGGAGCTTCCTTTAATTTAACTGAACCATCAGGCTCTTATGATTCCTCCGCTACGGGTGCGTTAGAGCTATACTACAGGTTTGAAAACGATGCTACAGACGAAGGCTCAGCAGGGTCTAATGGACAGGTAGCAGGGGATACAATATTCACAAACGTTACAGCAGCTCCATGATAACAAGTAAATACGTAATATTAGAAACCTCGGATATAACATCTGAAGACTCGAATGTGGATTTCACTAAGCTGAATAACACTAGAGCGGATATGCTAAGGAAAAACGTAGACGGAACCAAAGCTATTGTTAAGTACAATGGAAATAAACCTGGGTTTTTATACGGAAAAACAGCTTACTCCCACAGAGAAATACTAAAAATCGTAAACGACCCCGATGGGGAGTGGTGGGTAGAAATAGAAACACCTAGTTAATTTTCCAGATCTCGATAAACCCTTTGTACTAAAAGCCTAGCTTTTTGTGTTAAAGCGTACCTCACCCTATAATTGTATTTAGTCTCGTCTCTAAAGAGGTGATCTTCATATGTATTTGAGGGAGTCAATCTATCGAAGTGCTTGTATATGTAACCTTCTTTAACTAACGGAAACACAGTTCTTTCGGAAAGTTTATTCTTGCTCGCGTTATAGTTTTCTGCGGCGTAGTCTAACGTCCAAAACTCAAGGTCGTATGCCCACATCATAAACATTATTTCTTTTTGGAAAACATCATAACTGTCCTGTGTGGATAAAAGAACCTGTCTGAGATTCTTAAGGTAGTTTCTTTTTATGTACCTTTGATTTAATCTAGATGACTCTCTAAATAGTTTCTTTTTAAGGATTTTACTTTTAGGCATTGAAATAAATTTATTACGTAAAGATATGGAAGAACAGGCTTTTCTTTTAGAAATACAGCGGTTATCATTCGAATTAGACGATTTGATAGAAAAATATGCTATGCGCGATAGGGTTGTTTCAATTATGGTTACAGGTTTGTTAGATGAAACGGAAGGGGGTGATGGTAGGTTACAAGCTGTCTATAGCTATAGCATAGACTCTAGAGACGAATTAGATTCAGTTTTAAGTTTTGTTGATGAAACGTGGGAGAAATTCTGTAACGAAGAAGACAACGAAGCTGATATAGAAGGATTACTTGATGGTTTAGGAATTGATTTAGAATAAAATGGAAGGACTTATTAGAAAAATTGTGGTCGGAAGAGACCCAAAAGATGCTATGGCATATTATGTAGGTATGCGTGCGGGACTAGGTAAGGTTAGCACTATAGTATCCGATGATCGTTATTTACATAAATACGGTAAAAACAGGTATTTAGTATATATGGAGGATGAAGACGGTGCTCAGACGCTATGGAAGGCTATTGACGAAATGCCATGTATGTTGGAGTTTGACTGCAACTTTTAACCCATGAGGACATTTGACCTGTTTATCGTTAAGATCGAAAAAAGACTTAAGGATACCATAACTTCCGACAGCGGGTTTGAGCTGTATATGGACGCGAAGTTCGATGACTTTAAAAACAGAACCACAGAAGCCCCTGTAGTGTGCGTACCGTTTAAATATGAGACGGGGGTAGAGATAGGGGACACCTTATATTTCCACCACCTTGTCGTTTTAGGAGGTGACAATAACGGCCAAATATTCACCGAGGAGGATAACACCTATATAGTGAAATACGATCCAGAGTTTGCTATAAGTAATCAAGCTATAGCATACAAAAGTAAAAAGGACGGGAAGATAAGATGTTTAACGGGTTGGTGCCTTTTAAAATCTGTGGAGCAGGAAGAGTTAAGCCTTCAATCAGAAACTATAGAAATAGTAGAACTAACGGAAAAGCTACCTACTAAAGGAGAAGTGGTATATGTATGTCAAGAGGCGGAGGATATGGGGGTCTCTCCTGGAGAGGTAGTAGGCTTTAAACAAAACAGAGACTACAGGATAACTATAGACGGAGTTGAGTATTACCGAACACGCGCAGAAGACCTTATGTATGCGGAAATCTAAATTTACCACCGTAGACGCTGCTCAAAGGCTTATGACAAGCATGGAGAAAGCTATAGACAATATGATAGACGAGATTAAAAAACCCGTAGACCCAGAGATTAACGGGTCGGCTAGGAAGGCGGAACTCCAATCTATAAAACAAACAGCAACGGACTGTAAGGAACTGCTTATTGAGAGACAGCGCCTGGAGCAGATGATAAAGGACTTAAAAGAAAGCGGAGAGATTGAGCGAGCCAAAGACTATACAGGTGGCTTTGCAGAAAGGTTCTCAAAATGAATCGTTGCTCTACTTGTAGAAGGCTTAAAGAGGAGGATGCTTTCTATCTATATAAAAATGGAAAATATAGACAAAAAACTTGCAAACCTTGCACCTCAAAAAATTTAGCGGATCAGAAACGACGTATATATAAATGGGTGGATGAATATAAATCCGCCCAAAGCTGCCAACATTGCGGCGAAAAGGATGAAAGGTGTTTACAACTTCATCATAAAGATCCTACAACAAAAAAACGCAGTGTAGCTTTTCTTATAGGTAAGGGATACATATTTAAGACGGTCAAGTCTGAAGTGGAGAAATGTGAGGTGTTGTGTGCAAACTGTCACTCTATACACCACTACGAAGAAAGAAGGTCAGGAAGCTGGGGTGCGGGTCAATACACGGAAGTGGAGAAGGAGGAAGAGTGGTCTGAGCCCTTAGCCGAGCAACTAGAACTTTTCCTTAACTTTGTGGGAGGATGAAACTTAAAAAAAGAAACTACAGGAAGGAATACGACAAGTTCCAGTCTTCCCCAGAGCAGAAGAAGAATAGGGCCGCCAGGAATGGTCGCCGCATGAAACTCGTGAAACAGGGGAAGGTAAAAAAGGGAGACGGAAAGGATATCCACCACTATAAAGTTGGTGGCGTTATAAAAACAAAAGTAATGTCAGCCTCTAAAAACCGAGGTATAGCAGAAAAATCTAGATTGCCAGGATCTAAACGTAAATAAAATTTAATAATATGGCTAAGTATCAATGTAATTGTTTAGATCACGAAGAGGAGATAAGCAAGGTGACAATATCTGTAGAAAACGGAAAGGTAGTAAGCTCCGCTCAATGCCCTTGCGGACAAGCTATGGAGCTAGCACACCCTAAAACAGGCTTTCCTTCTTTGGGTAGAATGAACAGGAACGGCAGCAGCTATTAATGTCTCCCTTACTCGATGTAGAAGGATATGACGATCCTGCTGTCAAAATATGTCCTAACGGTACGGAAGGTGAGGTTATCGAACTCGGTAATTTACTCATTTGTCTTCCAAAAAGGCCGCCCAAGAAACAAATTTTCGGATATAAAAAACCAAACTCTTTGCAAGTGTGGGGAAGGACATCTATGCCGAAGGAACTGTCTCGTATTCGTTCTATGGATGAGTGGGGGGAGATGCCGAGGGAATTCCGAGAAAAGTTTCATCCGTATGTCGAGGAAGAGTTTAGGCGTAGGCGTGAAGGTTTTTGGTTTTATAACAATGGTGAGGCTATATATATTACGGGGAGGCATTATATGATGTTGCAGTGGACTAAGCTGGATATAGGATACCCTTACTTTTTAAATTTTCAACGTGAGATATTTTTACATATGGCTGCTTGCGAGATTGACCCTCGTTGTATTGGTCAGCTTTATACTAAGTGCCGTCGTTCTGGGTATACCAATATATGCTCTGCTGTACTTGTCGATGAGGGTACACAGGTTAAAGACAAACTTATGGGGATACAGTCGAAGACTGGAAAAGACGCCCAGGAAAACATATTTATGAAGAAGGTGGTTTATATGTTTAGGAACTATCCTTTCTTCTTTAAACCCATACAGGACGGTACTACTAACCCGCGTATGGAGCTAGCTTTTAGAGAGCCTTCAAAGCGAATAACAAAAAAGAACAAAACCTCACATATGGGGGAAGCTCTTAACACAGTTATAAACTGGAAAAACACAACTAACAATGCATATGATGGTGAGAAATTACATATATTATATCTTGACGAAGCAGGAAAATGGGAAAGACCTACAGACATAAGGGACGCATGGAGGATTCAGAGGACGTGTTTGATCGTCGGAAGAAAAATCGTGGGGAAGGCTCTGGTCGGAAGCACAGTAAATCCAATGGACAAAGGGGGAAGTCAATACAAAGATCTATGGAAAGATTCGAATCCGATGGAGAGGAATGCGAATGGTAGAACCCGAACGGGCCTGTACAGGCTGTTTATGCCTTCGTATGAGTCTTTAGAAGGCTTCTTTGACGTTCATGGTCATCCAGTGGTCCAGGACCCCGAAGAGGATGTCCCAGGGATAGATGGGGACCTTATAAACATTGGAGCTAAGACATATTTAAAAAACGAAAGAGAGTCCCTTAGAGGGGATGCTTCTGAGCTTAACGAGGTTACGAGGCAGTTCCCTTTTACGGAGGACGAAGCCTTTCGAGATAGTATAGAAGGGAGCTTGTTTAATATAGGTAATATATATGAGCAGATTCAATACAACGATGAGCTTTTTCCTAACCCCGTTATACAAGGTAATTTTGTGTGGAAAAATGGAGTGCAGGATACTGAGGTTGTATTTTCCCCTGATTCAGCTGGAAGGTTCAGAGTATCGTGGATACCACCAAAAGAGCTTCGTAATAAGAAAATGAAGAATAGGGGTAAACCTGTACCACCCAATGGATTCCTTGGTTGTGGAGGCGTTGACTCATACGATCTAGATGCTACAGTTGACGGACGAGGGTCTAAAGGGGCTTTACATCTGTACAATAAATTCAACATGGAACACCCTTCAAACACATTTGTTTTGGAGTATGCTTCCCGCCCCCCTTTAGCTAAAATATTCTATGAGGACGTTCTGATGTCTGCGGTTTTCTATGGTTACCCTATATTAATTGAGAACAATAAGTACGGTATTGCAAGGTACTTTGAGACAAGGGGTTACGACGGTTACCTAATGGATAGACCAGCTCACCTTAGGGCGCCAAACTCTACTATGAAAGTAAAAACGAAAGGAGTTCCGTCAAACTCTCAAGACGTTATACAGTCTCACGCCCACGCTATAGAAGCTTTTATACACTCTCACGTAGGTGTAAACAGAGACACAGGGGAGCACGGAGCTATGTATTTTAATAGAACGCTAGAGGATTGGATAGGATTTAAAATAGACGATAGAACGAAGTTTGACCTTACTATAAGCTCTGGACTTGCCCTTCTAGCGGCACAAAAGACCAAACCAAAAGAGAAGGTTAGTTTTTCTGAAAAGAACTTTTTTAGGAAGTATAATGTCTTAGGATGATTCACTATATTTGCATAAAGTAATTATACTTATTTTATAATGATAAGCAACTCAAGCAATCGTACTGGCAGTTTTCCCGATCCCTTAGCATCTAAGGAAGCTAAAGATGAGAAGTCTTATGGCTTAAAATATGCTAAAGCTATAGAAGGCCAATGGAACGCTACGGATGGTGAGAACTCTTTGCAGCGAAAAAGGAGTAAAATCTTTGAAAGGAACAGAGATTATGCCCAAGGGGTACAAAACACATCTATATATAAAAGACTTTTAAATTCTCTAGACCCAAACTCTGGAGATGGAAGTCTACTTAACCTAGACTACACCCCAGTACCTATATTACCTAAGTTTGTTAGGGTGGTGGTAAACAAAATACTTTCAAGGAATCCATATCCAAATCTTGAAGCCGTAGATCCTTTATCTTCCTCGGAGAAAAATAGGGAGAAGAACCGCCTCAGAATGCAAGTTCAGATGAAAGAAGAGCTTAAAGCTCTTAAAGAAAGTACAGGAGGTTTAGTGTTGGATAAAGACCCAGATAAACTACCTGATTCTTTAGAGGAGGCAGATATTTTCTTAGATACAAACATTAAGCTAGATGCTGAAATAGCGGCTCAGATAGCTACAAATATGACCTTAGGTTGGAATAACTTCAACGATAATATCTTTAGACGTTGCGTGAATGACTTAACTTCTTTAGGTATGGCTGTAGTGCGTAGAACAAACGACCCGAACTACGGTATAAAAACAGACTATGTAGACCCTGCTAAATTTATACACAGCTATACTGAAGATCCTAATTTTGAGGATTTAGTATATGCAGGTAGCGTGCAGACCATGCCTATACAGGAGTTGAAAAGACTTGCTGGGGAAGAACTTACAGAAGAGGATTTCGCGAAGATAGCAAAGAAGTCTAAAGGCAATAGCGCTTCACCGTATTCAGCTAACTACGACTCAACTTCAAAGCAGTCTACCTATGGGTACGACGAGCACACCGTAGAGGTTTTGGATTTTGAGTTTCTTTCTGTGGATTGCATGTATTTCGAGGAGAAGGAAAATAGACACGGAAATTCAAATTTCTTTTACGAAGGGTATTCATACAAAGAGCGTGCAGGTAGCGTATTTGAGCGCACCCCACGAAAGATGGAGATAACCACGGTTTACTCAGGTAAATATATTATGGGGACGGATTACGTCATAAACTATGGGCAGAAGGTTAACATCCCAAAAAACATCCACGATATAAGTAAAGCAAGGTTATGTTATTCCGTGGTAGCTACAAATATAGGTAGGATGATGCCTAAATCTATGGTAGATAGCTGTATAGGCTTTGCGGATATGCTCCAGATTACACACTTAAAGATCCAGCAGTCTATAGCTAAAGCTAAGCCAGATGGGTTGATTATAGATATTGAAGGTTTAGAGGGCGTGGAGATAGGTAAAGCAGGAGAGCTGCAACCTTTAGAGCTGCACGATATATATGAGCAGACAGGTGTTTTCTACTACAGAAGTAAAAACCCTGAAGGTGGTCACCAGAACCCCCCTATACGTGAAATAGGTAACAGCATAAGAAACATAAATGAGCTTATAGGGCTATACAATCATTATCTCAGGTTAATTCGAGACACTACAGGCATAAACGAAGCTATGGATGCGTCTTCTCCAAAAGGAGATGATTTAGTGGGTGTGAGAGAACAGGCTATAGCGGCAGGAAATAATGCTATATATGATATAACAAACGCTTCTATGATACTTTATAAAAAAGTATGTGAGGATGTTGTTAAGTGTTTACAGATAATACCACCAGAGTCTGCCTTAAGGACAATATATGAGAATGCTATAGGGAAAGAAAATATGAAGGTTTTATCTTCTTTCAACGATCTTCCTATGTACAACTTTGGCGTGCAAGTCCATAAAGATATGGAGGGTGCGGATAAGCAGTACCTAGAGCAGAGCTTGCAGATTGCTTTAGGGCAGAAAGAGATAGACCTCGAAGACGCTATGATGGTTAGATCCATGAAGGATGTCAACCAAGCGGAAAGGTTACTTATGGTAAAGCGTAAGAAACGCCAGAAAGAACAGCAAGCTATAGCTCAACAGAACTCTCAGATGCAGTCCGAACAGGCTCAAGCTGCGGCTCAGTCAGCTTCTGAAGCTAAGCAAGCGGAGATGAAGATGCAATATGAGTTAGAGGCAGGAACTATACAAGCAAAAGCTCAAGCGGAGATACAGGTAGCTACAGCTTTACATGAGCTTCATAAGGAGATAGAGATTATAAAAGCACAGGCTACCCTTGGATTTAAAGAGGACGACCAGAACTTTAAAGAGAAGTTGGATGTCTTTAGAGAGGGTAAAAAAGATGAGCGTCAGCAAATCCAGTCGGAGCAGCAAGCAGCTATTAAGCAATCAGAGAATGCGCTTAAGCAAAACCCACCCCAAATGAACTAAAATGGCACAAAAGATAAATCTAGATATAGCGCAAAAATTAAATATCACCTGTCGCAGGGGAGATACTTTTAGCTTGGATGTAACTTTAAGCGATTCAAACGGGGATAAGCTATCTTTAATAAGCGGTGGATATGAATTTATTATGCATGTTCGTACTAACGCCTATGCCGATGGTTCTAACGGTTTGCTGCTTTCTACCGCTACAGGTCAGCCCAGTACGATCAGCTCTGAAAATA
>TARA_B110000444_G_scaffold91733_1_pt1 | contig 10624 bp, 10 predicted proteins | sample TARA_B110000444 | Tara Oceans TARA_B110000444 (sample SAMEA4398370) | marine metagenome | biome: Polar Biome; feature: [SRF] surface water layer (ENVO:00010504); material: water (ENVO:00002006), including particulate matter (ENVO:01000060) such as... | depth 5 m
ATGCTTTCAAATTAAATCAAGATGATCAGTCAAAACAATTAAATAAAGTTATTTCTACATCTTCCTCATCTTTTCTTCTTGAGATCACTTCAAAAATTTTAAATGCAAAATCTGACGATAATCAATATTTTATTAATCAAGTTGATAATAAAATAGATCAAAATGGAACTGGTAAATGGACTGTGAATACTGCTTTAGATTTTGGTGTAAGCATTCCTTCTATTTATGCTGCTGTTTCAAATAGATCATCTTCTATTAATTTTAATTACTCCACTAAAACTGAACAAAGTATTGAGAATAATAAAATTTTTGAAATTAATGAAGTTAATTTAGAAGAAATTATTTTCTTTAATTTTGTATGTTCTTTATATCAAGGCGTTTCTGTTATTTTTGCTTCAAATCAACTAGAAAATTTTAATTTTAATATTAAAGAGATATTTAAAGCTTGGAGTTCAGGATGTATTCTGCAAGGTGAATATTTAGATCAAGTGTCAAAAGAGTATGATTTAACAGGAAATTTTAATTTAGAATTTTTATATAACCTTATTAATAAGAAAATACATAATAACTTGCTATCTATTCGAAATTTTATTTCGATTGCAACCAAAACAGGTAATCCTATTCCTGTATTATCTGCTAATTTGTCATATTATGATTCTATTTTTTCAAATCATAAAATTGGAGAAACTATCCAGTTACAAAGAAGTTTTTTTGGTCTTCATCCATTAAAAGATAAACGAACAAAAAAGGATATTAAGCCCTACTGGACTAAATTATGAAAAACAAATATATGTGCATATTAATAATGGGCGTAGCTGGTTGTGGAAAAACTTCTATAGGCTCACTGCTTGCTAAAAAAATAAATGCTTTTTTTATTGAAGCAGATAATTTTCATGGAAAAGCAAATATTAAAAAAATGAGCTCCGGGAATCCTCTTAATGATGAAGATCGTTATGGATGGTTATTAAAAATTAAAAAAGAAATAATAAAAAGAAACAGCAAACAAAATCTTGTTGTCGCCTGTTCATCTTTAAAAGAAAGTTATAGAGATATTCTTGATAAAAATAACTTTAAATTAGTTTATTTAAAAATTAGTAAAGAATTAGCTACTACACGTATTAATTCACGATCTAATCATTTTATGCCAGGGTCTCTTGTTGACAGTCAATTTTTAATTTTAGAAGAGCCAAAAGATGCTATTATTTTTAATCAAGATTTGACAGAGAAACAAACAGTTGATCGAATCATAAAAGAATTAGAAATAGAAATATAAATAGAATTATAAAAGATCACGAAAGTACAATAAATTGAAAATTTCATGTTTGCAAATATGTCCAAAACCTACAATAGAAGAAGCCCTTATTGAGGCTATAGAACTTGCTACTATTGCAGTTAAAGAAAATGCAGATTTTTTGTTTTTACCAGAATATTGCGGTGGCTTAGTTAGCAAAGGTGCTAAATATTTACCTCCAAGTATGAATGAGAATAATCATATTTTTTTAAAAGAATTTCAAAATTTTTGTCTAAATAACAGCATTTGGTGTTTAATAGGTTCAATAGCTGTAAACTCTGTGAATAACAAAATATTTAATAGAAGTTATGTAATTGATAATAAGGGTAATATTAACTCCTACTATAATAAAATTCATATGTTTGATATTTGTGTGAATGGAGAAGAACATAAAGAAAGTGAAACAATACATCCAGGTGATAATGCTGTAATAGCTAATACTGAATTTTGTAAAATAGGGTTGTCAGTTTGCTACGATTTAAGGTTTCCGTCCCTTTATCGTTCACTTTCACTCAATGGTGCTGAAGTTCTTGCTATCCCAGCAGCTTTTACCAAAAAAACAGGTGAAGCACACTGGCATATTTTAAATAAAGCAAGAGCTATAGAAAATTGTGCTTATGTAATAGCTCCTTGCTCTATTGGAGAAATAAGAGGTGGTGGAGAAAGTTATGGCCACAGTCTAATTATTGATCCATGGGGCACTATAATTACTGATGGTGGCAATTCTAGAGGTGTAATATCTGCTGTTATTGATATCTCAAAAGTTAAAACTGTTAGAGATCAATTACCAAGCCTTTATCATGATAGAAAATACACAATACAAATATAGCTAACTAAGTAATATAAAAGTATATAAGTCGAATGTTATGTTAAGTAGTCATTAAATACGTTGTTTAATTTATAATATTAAAAAAGTTATTGATAAAATATGAAAAAAATAAACTCTGAATATATTCCTCATCATGATTTACCTGACAATCTTGAAGTAAAAGATGATTTTAAAAAAATTTATAATTTAATGGAATATTCCAATCAAAATATGTTTATCACAGGTAAAGCAGGTTCTGGAAAAACAACATTACTGGAATACTTCAGAATAAATTCACTTAAAAATTTTATAATTTTAGCTTCTACTGGAATTTCAGCTATAAAAGCAAAAGGTAAGACGATACATTCTTTTTTCCTATTTCCTCCAAGAATATTGATAAATGAAAAAATACAAAGATTATCTTCTAAAGTAATTGGCAAAGTTGATACAATATTAATAGACGAATGCTCTATGATTAGATCAGATATACTTGACGGTATAGACCAATCTTTAAAATTGAATAGAAGAAATGAAGATAGCTTTGGTGGAGTACAATTAATACTTTTGGGTGATTTATATCAGTTGCCACCTGTAGTAAGAAGTAATGAAGAAGAAATTTTTAATAATTTTTATCCAAATGGACATTTTTTTTATAATGCAAATTGTTATGAAAACTCTCAAATTAAAACTTATGAATTAGAAAAAGTTTATAGACAAAAAGACCATGTTTTTTTAGATTTATTAAATAAAATAAGATTAGCTGAAATTTCACAAGATGATTTATTTGTTATTAATAGAAGAGTTATAAGTGATAGATCAGAGGTTCCAAATCAGACAATAATTTTATCTCCTACAAATCGAAAAGTTGATAGCATCAATAACATGAACTTAGAGAATATTAAATCTGATTCCTTTTTTTATAAATCTATACAAACTGGAGACTTTAAAGAAAAGCCAGCTGATGAACTTCTCGAATTAAAAGTTGGCGCTCAAGTTATGATGGTAAAAAATGACTTGAAATATCCAAAAAGATGGGTAAATGGGTCTATAGGAATAGTCCATCAATTAGATGAAAATAGTATTCATGTAAAAATTAAAAAGAAAGTATATAATATTCCTAAAGATAATTGGGAAAGATTTAATTATAGCATCAAAGATGGCGAAGTAAAACACGAGGTAGTCGCAACATATACCCAATACCCTATAAAATTAGCTTGGGCAGTAACTATTCATAAAAGCCAAGGGCAAACATATGAAAATGTAATTATTGATTTAGATAGTGGATCTTTTGCTCAAGGACAAACATACGTTGCATTAAGTAGAGCAACAACTTTAGAAGGCATTTATTTAACAAGAGCGATTAGAGTTTCAGATATTTTTTTAAATAATAGATTTCATCATTCTGATAATTACTTAAATTAAGTCTTTTTGTTTTACTTTTTCTCTCCAGGCAATAAGTATACCTGAGAAAGCAATTAAAAATAAACCTAAGAAATTTAAACTTGATGGCCATATATCAAAAATAATTTTGCTCCATAATGTAGCAAATATTAAATAAGAATAATCCAAAGGTGCTAAAAAACTACTTTCTGCAGATTGGTAAGCTTTTGCAAGAGACAAGTTACCTAATAAATTAAGAATTGAACAAAAAATTGCAAAAAAGAAAATCAAAAAAGTTAAATTTGGCCAACCAATTTCAATAAATGGCATATTGAGAACCAAACTGTCTGAGATATAAAAAAATTCAAAAAATATAGTACCCATTAATGCAGATAATAAAAATATTACACCAACTGCTAATGTAAGTGACATGACATTTTCCATACGACAATATTTTCTAATTAGTATAATATTGCAAGCATAAAAAAAACCAGCTAATACAGGTAAAATTTGTGTGTATTTAAATTGATAAGACCAAGGTTCAAGAATAATGAATGTTCCTAACAATCCAATTATCAATGCAGATAAACGCCAAAAACCTATTTTTTCTTTCAGTATCGTAATCGCTAAGATTGAAACAAATAATGGATAAGTATATAGTCCAGCTGCCATTTGAGCTACGGTCAAATCAGGTGATGCAGAAAAAAAACAAAACATACAACAAGTCATCATAAGTGCCCTGAGGTAAACGGGTTTCCAATTGATTGGAAACAATATTTTTATGCCATTTGTATAGTGAGCTATTAAAGTTAATAAAATAATATTACATAGTGACCTTAATAGTTGCAGCTGCCAAAAACTTGTATCTGAAGACATTAGCTTTATTAAAGAATCTTGAAGTGCTAGAACTACAGCGCCAAATAATAAGAAAGTAAGAGCTAAAAAATGATTGTCATCTGCTCTAGGGTCAAGAAATTTTAATTTCACATAATTTATTTTCTATTAAATTAATTAATGGTTGATTGTTTATATAGGTTTTCAATTTCACTTTGATAAAATTTTATTATTTTATTTCTCTTAATTTTTAAAGTTGGCGTTAGTTGCATATTTTTAATATTAAAAGAATGTTTAGCAATAAAAAACTTTCTAATTTTATTTTTTTGAGATAATTCTAAATTTGTATTGTTAATTATTTCTTTAATTATTTGTTTTAATTTTGTTTTATTTGCGTTGTATTTTATAATTACTTCATCATTCAAAACAATAATTGCAATTAAAAAAGGTTTATTATGACCAAACACTAGAACTTGTTCTATTTCATATGAATCTAGTAATCTATTTTCAATCGGAACAGGTGATATATTTTCACCTCCTGAATTAACTATCATTTCATTTTTACGGCCGGTAATAGTGATATAATCATCACAATCCATATGACCTATGTCACCCGTGTGAAGCCAGCCATTTATTATTGTTTTATTAGTACTTTTCTTATCTTTCCAGTATCCATTCATTAAAGACGTGCCCTTAACGAGTATTTCATTATCATCAGACAATTTAATTTCCAAACCTCTAATCGCTGGACCCACAGTTTTTAATTTGATTTTGGATATCGGATTAGTTGAGATAATCGGAGAACATTCTGTCTGACCATAACCTTGTAAAATTTTAATGCCCAAAGCATTAAAAAATAGACCTATTTTATAATTAAGTGCAGCTCCTCCTGATATAAAAGTTTCTAAATTCCCCCCAAATTTATTTTTAATTTTTTGTCTAACTAAAATTGAGAGAATATTATTAAATATTTGTTGAAAAAATGTAAATTTAACTTTTTCAAACTCTTTTGAACCTAATTCAATTGTTTTAAAAAAAAGATACTTAGAAAGTTTACCTTGTAATAGAATTTGAGAAGTTATTTTTTTGTATAAAACATCGTACAATCTAGGTACAGCAATCATTAAAGTTGGTTTTGATGTTTGCAAATCATTTATCAAATGATCACGGTTCTCGTTAAAATAAATTTCTCCACCGATTAGTAAAGGTAAAAGAAAACCAGCCGTGTGTTCATAAGCATGTGATAATGGGAGTATAGATAAAAATCTATGATTATTTTCGTTTAAATCTTTTATAAGTTCTGCAGCTCCTAAAATATTAGAAACAACTGATTTGTGGGTAAGCATAACCCCTTTTGGAAGACTACTGGTACCTGATGTATAAATTAAACAAGCCAGATCAGTCTCATTAATAGTATTTATATAAGTTTTTAGATTTACTTTCTTTTTACTTTTTAAACTTATATTATTTAAATCATCAAAAGTAATAATTTTTAATGATTTATTAGACATTAATTTTTTATTAGGGTTATCAAATAGTATTATTAACTTAATTCGTTTAATTTGTGATACAAATTTTGAAATTTTAGAAAATAGATTTGAATTTGTAAAAATAACAGATGTTTCTGAATGTGAAATTAAATGATAAAGTTCTTCTTCATTACTTGTTGTGTAACCTGGAACAGTAACACTTCCAATAGTGTTAATTGCTAAATCAGCTATACACCATTTATAGCTGTTTTCTGAAATAATAGATACTTTATCATTTTTATTTACGCCTAGATTACTTAAGCCATTACTAATATTTAAGACAAGCTCTTTACTTTTTTTCCAGCTTACAGAAACCCATTTATTATTAACTTTATACCAAAATAATGGTTTATCCTTATAAAGGTTAGCTTTTTTTAAAAATAAAGAAGGGATTGTTTTCATATAAATTTCTCAAACATTAAAAATAACTATTGATAATTAATTTCCAATATTCAATAAAATTCTATTATGTTAGATAGTCAATCATTATTTATTATTTAATAATAAGTATATTAAAACTAAAAATATAATTTAGGATATATTAAATTGTACAAAAAGTTGTTTTTACTTATTATTTTAACCTTCTATTTAATGTTTATTATAATGTCTATTCCAAATGAAAAAATTGAATTTAAATCAAGTTTTAAACCAAGCGTAATTCAAAATGATATATCTCAATATCTCTTAAATAAGGAAAATTTATACACTGATATTATACCAGGTGTTAAAAAAAGAATAATATGGCATAAAGACAAAAATAAAAAAACTGCAATTTCAGTTATTTATATTCATGGTTTTTCTGCTACATCTGAAGAAATTAGACCATTGCCTGATCTTATATCAAAAGAATTAAATGCAAATTTATTTTATACAAGATTAAGTGGCCATGGAAGAAAACCTGAAACAATGTCACAAGGATCAATATCAAATTGGGTTTATGATTTACACGAAGCGATTGAAATAGGAAGTAGAATTGGTAACAAAATAATTATCATGTCTTCTTCAACAGGAGGTACTTTAAGTGCTACAGCAGCTTTAAATAAGAAGCTATCAGACAAAATTTTAGGATTTATCTTCATATCACCTAACTTTGGAATAAATAATGCCTTAGCTAGATTATTAACATGGCCATTTTCAAAATACTGGATAAGGTTTTTTGTTGGAGATAAATTTGTTACAGAACCTCGTAACAAAAAGAATGCACAATTTTGGACATTTAATTATCCTAGTAAATCTCTTGTCCCAATGGCAAATTTAGTTAAAAGGGTTAATATCTGTGATTTTAAAGATGTTAAAAAACCAGCTTTTTTTTATTTTTCTTTGGATGATAAAGTAGTTGATCCTTTGAAAACAATAAATTTCATATCTAATTGGGGTGGTCCAACAAAAAGTATTAATGTTAAAATGACTAAATTTGATGATAAATATTCTCATGTTCTAGCTGGTGACATCATTTCACCAAATCAAACCCAAAAAGCTAAGTCAGAAATTTTAAAATGGGTAAATAGCTTAAATTAATTAAGCTTAAGCTTTTAGGTATTCAATATTTTGGCAATTTCTTAAATTTTGATTGTTAATATAAGAAATTGCTGTCCTTACTGCTTTCGATCTAAGATCTTCTAATCCTGGTGGACTATAAAACGCTACGTGAGGTGTTAAAGTAAATTTGCCAGATAACCATTGTTCTTCATTTACATATGCTTTTAAAAGAGGATGTAAAGATGTTGGAGGTTCTTGTGGCAAAACATCTAAAGCAGCTCCAGAAATCATATTCTCTTTCAGAGCTGCATATAAATCATCAAGATTTATAATTGGGCCTCTAGCAGTGTTAATAATTAATAAAGATTTTTTTGCTTTGGAAAAAAGTTTTTTATCAATTAAATTTCTAGTCTCATCATTTAAAAGACAATGAATACTTATAGTATCAGATAAGCTAAAAAGCTCTTCAGGAGTGTTAACTCTTTTATAACCTAATGAAATATCAATGCCATCTGGTAAATATGGATCGTAAAAAACAATATCCATATCAAAAGCTTGAGCTCTTTTTGCAGTTGCATTACCTATTCTACCTAAACCAAATACACCAAATGTTTTTCCTCTTATTCTGTCAACACATGGACCTTCAATATATTTCCAATTTGTAGTTGGGCTTTGTTTCATTTTATCTTGGTATTGATCAAGTCCCCTCCTCATCATTAACATTAATGAAATGGCGTGATCTGCAACTTCAGTTGTTCCATAATCTGGAACATTAAAAACAGCTATACCTCTTTTTCCTAATTCAATTAAATCTAATCCATCAAACCCAACACCACCTCTAATAATTACTTTTGTATTTTTTATTTTGTCAATTGAAGACATCACAGTTTGAGCACCTCTGTATGTTATTATAGCATCGGCGCTTTCCCAGGCTTGGTCTGTAACATCAGATTGATGTTTAAAAAATTCTATGTTGTTATCATCACCAGCTACAATTTTTTCAAGAACTTCATTTTCTTTTACATGTAAATCAGTAATTAAAATATTCATTATAATCCTTTCTTTGTAATGTTTTTGTATAAATCAATTAGCAAAATTCAACTAAAATGTTTTATGAAGAGAGTATTTCTTCTACAAGTAGTTGCACTCTCATGGCCTCTTGCATTGTAGCTAACGTATTAGGTAAATTACGTAAATTAAGAGATAGATTATCAAGTTGCCCTTTAAGACTTATAGCTCTTGGATCTTTCGGCTCATTTCTAAGAGGTATAAATTCACTTCCATCCGTTTCAGAATCTTTATAAAATTCTGCAATACGCCTACTTTTTAAAGATCCTTTTACTGTTAATTCTTGACGATCTGGCTGCATACCACCAACACTGGCTAAGATATTCACATGACATCCATTATCTGTTTCCAACCTAGCTAAGACGTTAGTTTCACATAATAATGGATCATTAGGATAAGTTGGTTTTGCCCATACAACTTTCAAAGGGCCTAAAACACGCTCTGAAAAAAATAAAAAGTGTGAAATAACTTCTCTTGTCATTCCTCCTTCTTTTCTAAATCTTAACCAATCTGCTTCTTTTTGCCATAAGCGAGGCCATGATGGATATGTTACTACTATATCAACACCTAACAGGCTTCCCATCTCTCCATTATTTTTACTTTCTAGCAAGTCATTTAAAGCAACGCCTGATGCTTGAGTAAAGTTTACAGCTATTGGGATATTATAAGTTCCAAGTTTTTTAATTAAATCAAAACTATCTTGAATATCAATACCAAATGGTTTTTCTAAAAACAAAGATTTGCCTAAAGAAGCGGCTTCTACAGCATATGCTTTTCTGACAATAGGAGGACAAGCTAGATATATTAAATCTGCTGCTTTGATAGCTTCACTAGGACTATTCATGATTTTAGAATCAGGATTTTCTTTAATTGTATCTAAGCATTTAGTTTCATCTGGATCCCATAAAAAATCTGGTTGGAAATCATCATGTAATTTCATATGTTTTAACATACGGTTACCCATAATTCCCAAACCAATAATAGCAACTTTTGTAATCATACAATCCTCTATTTTATTATTAAACTATGATGAAATATTATATGATATAGTTTAAAATAAAATTATATTAATAAAAAGATGTTTTGATTCAAATTTAAAATTGATTATAAAAATTTATAAATAATTGAACCCTTTAAATTGCAAGAATATAAATTAACTAACACTTTTCATTTTATTATATGATTCTTTATCAGCTTCATCTTGCTTTTTTTGTTTTGTCTCTTTTTCAAGATTTTTATCCAAAGCGACTAAAAATTTATTAGTTAATTTAAACCATGTTCTAAACCCATGCTTAACAAATGGATCAGCTTTATTTAAAATATCTCTTAAGTATTGTTCTGGAATAACATAGACTTGAGTTTTAACATTTGCTGTTGCAGTAAAAAAACGATTATTATTGTCAAAAAAAAGATTGAAAATACCCAAAACCTCACCCTCACCCAGTGTTTCAACTATTTTATTATTTCTTTTTAGTGTAATTTCACCATAGTCAATAATATAACCATCTCCTAATGCATCATCTTCACGGAAAAGGATTTCATTTTTAACAAGATTTTTAGTTAAAAAGTTTTTTTTAAAATTGTTATCTTTAATTCCACTGCTCATATAAATTTACTTTAAAATTATAAATATCAAGAATATATGCTTGTATTGGAGTAAAAGTCACTGATTAAGTAATGAACAAATTCATATAGATCAATATGATTTATATGAATTTGTGTATATAAATCAATATGATAATAAATATTTTATTTTGATTTATTTATTTTAGGGGAAATGTAGATGTTGAATGACATAATATATCGTTTTTATTATTTTCAGAATAAACTTTAGTTTCACCGATAGCTATTGTACCTCCAAAGCGTTGAATTATGCTTTCAATAATGAAGTAAGAACCAAATGCTGGACGGATAAAGTTATTATTTTGTGAGAGTGTACCTCTTTGTGATTTAATTGAGGTATTCATAGCAATAGACATGGTTGTATCAATGACGGACATCAAAACCTGACCTGATAATGCCCCTGTAACAAATTGATAATCTGTTGAATTTTCTAATCTAGCCAAGACTCTACCCTTTTCTATTTCTAGAAAAGATAATTTTAACTGCTTTACGTATGGAGCAAAAATATAATCATAAATTTCTTCAACGTTATCAATTGTAATAGTAGTGGTTGGTAATTTATTCTTCATTATTCAACTATATAATTAAAACATTATAATTTTATATTTAATA
>TARA_B110000444_G_scaffold91756_1_pt1 | contig 10620 bp, 8 predicted proteins | sample TARA_B110000444 | Tara Oceans TARA_B110000444 (sample SAMEA4398370) | marine metagenome | biome: Polar Biome; feature: [SRF] surface water layer (ENVO:00010504); material: water (ENVO:00002006), including particulate matter (ENVO:01000060) such as... | depth 5 m
TTAGGAAATCTAGGGCGCACAATCTGAAAATCAAATACCCAGCTCTTCAGCGAGCTAAACTTAAGTTATAAGTGTTTATCTAAGTCGTTCATTGCCTGTTAGGGGCCATTATTTGTCAAACCATTTATACGGCTTATCACCGGCGACTTTAAAATAAATAAACATGTTGACCATGTGTGTAATTAATAAGGTAAGCCCTATTACAGTCGCCCATAAAATGTTCCGATAGTGCGCATGGGCATCAAAAAAATACAATGCTGCGCCTAAAATGGATGTCCAAATAGACATCAATAAAATTGCCTTTAATGTGTTCATTTCTTTACTCCTATTACTTGGTTAGGTGAACGCTCACTCGGATATCAGATCTAAGGATGCTCTGGCAGGCAAGGATGTACCCATCTTGTATTTCCGACATATCCAAAACATAACCAAAATCGAGTTGCGCTTTTATTTTTCCATCAATCAATTGGCACTTGCAGCTACCGCAGCTACCCACCTTGCATTTGAAGGGCCACTTTATTCCAGCGGACAATGCAGAACTTAGCAAAGACTCTCCTCGCTTAACGGTAAAAGTGGTTTCAGTATCCGATAAGCTAACCTTAAAATCGGCGGATCGCGGTTTAAATAAATTCAACATGTTATGCCACTCTCTAGTCGATAAAAGATGGTTATCTAGCGATGTCCTTGTCATTCATCGCTATGAAAACTGAGCGGCTATCACTTTTTCATCCCTCGAGGCGTATTTTTCATCCCAATTATCAAGATGTTTCTGAACATAAACTCTAAACAATGGGGGTATGAGCGTGAGCACAAACAATGAGAAATACCCAATACCATAATTTGGCCCCTCTACATCATCTAACTCCCAAAAATAGGTCTCACCTCTAACATGGTGATCACACTGCCTACCAATTTCGATGAAAAACCAGCTTGTAAAAACTGAATCATTGTCCCAAGAGTGGCGGTGTTCGACAGGCCCCTCTGTGCGGATCAAGCCATAATGACCCATAAAATTAAGTGCCTCTAACAGGAAGTTTGCAACAACCCATACTGTAAATAAGGCGGCGACGCCAACCAAACCACCGGCCCAAACAAAAAGAACTATCGAAGGCAAGCTATACAGGTAACCCAGAATCCAGCGGTTATCAAAATTGAGTGCTGATGACCCTCGCTTACTTAATCGCTGTTCCTCAAGATTGTAAGAAAATCGGGACTGTCCCATATGTGATAGCCATGCATGAGCATAGATATTACGGCCTCTAGGTGCAGTTGCTGCATCATCCTCATGCCCCAAATCCAAATGATGGTTATATACATGGGCATAGGTGAAGTGTGACGCACCACTCAACGCCATGATTAGTCGTGAAACTAAAAACCCCTCTTTTTTGTTATGAGACAATTCATGGCCATAAATAATGCCAAGGCCGGCCCAAAGGCCGCTAGACAGGGTCGCGCCAATTAAATTAAATCCACTCGTGCCAACCTCATAACTCACCCCTAAAAAGGCCGCTGTTTCGATGGGCGTCAAACTGGTGTATTGGAAAATTCGGTAAGCAAGTACTAACTGCAAGACTATAAATACGGGCAGCATCAGAAACATGACTGCGTACTGAAAACCTTTGATTCCATAAGACTCGCCAGTCTCATCAAAGTCAGCTGGTAAATGAATATTCTTGGTGAGGGTATCAATGATGGTATTGAGACCAAATAAGGCTACACCCACCCACGCAAAAGAACCTCCAATTAAGATGCCTGCGATTGCGATGAGGGACATAAATGGCACGATGAGATACCGTGCGTTGACATAAAATTTCATTTTTCCTCCTACAATTTAAGTAATGTTAAATCCTAGGAGTTTGACTTCCGTTTTAGCTCTTTATTTTACATCGCGGCAATAGGACCAAATGACGATATAGATAATGATACCTTGTAGGAAGTAATAAAAAATATTATTTTTAGATTAAAATAGAATAACGTAAAAACTGTTTGCGCCATCAAAGATAGGCGTCATACTCCATGAGCGTTATACGGCTATCAAATTCATGTTTCTCTTGACGCTTACAGCGTGCATAGTTGGTTTGGAGCTCTTCACCCAAATAGTCCCTAATAAAGCTCGATTCTTCAAATACGCCAATCGCATCATTCCAAAAATGCGGTAAAGTTGGCTTTACATCACCTACATCACCCACTACCGCGGATGGTGCTTGCAGTTTATTCTCTATGCCATATAAGGCACCGGCTAAAATCGCCGCGACAGTCAGATATGGGTTTGTGTCAGCGCCTGCCACTCTATGCTCGATACGCATAGCCCTATGTTCACCCCCAGGGATGCGAACTGCAGTAGTACGATTTTCATAACCCCAATTGGCGGTCAGGGGTGCATAGCAGCCGGGAACCATTCGCCGATAGGAATTAATATTTGGCGCAAAGATTGCCATACTATCGGCCATAGTCGCCAAACACCCTGCCACGGCATGGTTCAATAGCTCACTGCCTTTTGATGTGCCATTATCAAAAACATTGTTTCCTTGCTGGTCTAATAGACTAAAGTGGATATGCATGCCATTACCCACCTGCTCGGCAAAAGGTTTTGCCATAAATGAAGCGATTTTTTCGTGCTGACGAGCAACGCTGCGTATCGCTCTTTTTAGCATACTACCCTGGTCACAGGCTCGCACAGCAGACTCTTGATGGTATAAATTAATCTCAAACTGAGAGGGACCAAACTCAGTAATCAAGGTGTCGACCGGCAAATTTTGCTGTTTGGTCGCATCGATAATGGCATCCATCAACGATGCAGTATCACGCATGGTATCAATACCATAGGTATGGCCGCCAATCGCTGGACTACCATCGAATGCCGTTTGAGTATGCTGCGGGATACCAAATTTGTCGCGCTCTAAACTCAATAGGTGAAACTCCATTTCACTAGCAACCACTGGTGTCAGATCCAACTCAGAAAATCGATTGACTATATTCTGCAGCACTGACCGGCAATCCCCAGCATAAGGCAAATCGCCCGTTTCATCGGCCATTGATACGATGATTTGGGCAGTGATTTTATCGGCCCAAGGCACACAGGTTAGTGTTTCAGGATGTGGCACACAAATACCGTCCGCATCGCCGGTTGCCGCTATTAATGCCTCTTGATCGCGACCCCAACAATCCAGTGAACAGCTACTCAACGGCATTTTATAACCGCCGGTAAACAGCTTATGGATTTTGTCTCTGGGTAACCATTTTCCTCTCTGCACGCCATTTAAGTCGTGAAGGAGAACTTCGAACATTTCTATATCGGGGTTCTCCTGCAGAAACTGCTCAAGTATTGAAATTGGTGTCATAAGTTGGGTTCTCTGTAATCATTACTAGGATCAGTCAAGTATAGTATCTGATAACCGCAAGTCGTTCAGCAGGTTCATAGCTACCCTTAGAGGGTATTCAGATCCAACAAGTGCAAGTAAGATAACAATTATAATAATAGGAGTAAGTCATGGCGCTTAAAAAACTCAGTGTAATCATACTTTTAGCCGGCATATTACTCACTGCCTGCGTAAAAGAACCGCCTGTGCCTGTTGAAAAATTGTTTATCAATGGAGTTATTTATACTGCCAATCAAACCCAGCAAGTAGTTACTTCCATTGGTATCACTCAGGATCGATTACTCTATGTTGGCCATGCGCAGGACGCCAAGGCAGTCATCTCTAGTGACACTGAGATTATAGATCTCAAAGGCAAGATGGTTATCCCAGGGCTGCATGATGTGCATATCCATTTACCCGGTATCGTAGAGACTGATAACTGTGATCTTGCTGGTCAGCCTTTCTCTTTAACTGACATGATACCCCGCTTACAGCAGTGCATTAGTCGCTTAAACCTTCTCGAGGGTGAATGGTTGACCGTTGCACAATGGTCATATTATACCGGCAATGCGCCTTCCGAAACGTTTCCAACGATACGCTCTGCACTGGATAAAGTATCCCAGACACACCCTATCGTTTTGCTCGCTGACGATGGCCATCATGGTGCAGTCAACAGTTTTGCTATGAGTCTTGCCACAGACAAAAAGGGTCTCAACATTGGTCTCAGCAAAACCACATTGAACAATGAGTTCGCCCATCTGAAAGCGTTGATAGGTGTTGATAATACGGGTGAGCCTAATGGGGTGATCAATGAGGATGCACGCAAGATTGTTAATCTTCCTAATCTTTGGGGTTATCCTGAAATTGACCTGACTATTTATAACAAGATTGCCCAGCGACTCGCAGCATCGGGTATTACCTCTGTGATGGATGCGGCTCTGAGAGCAGATGAAATCGCTAATTTTGCTAAATGGGCGGCGCAGTCACCACTGACCTATCGTATGACTGCCGCTTTTTACGCGGACTTCGACGATTACCGGCCAAATGCAGACCAACCCATTAGTGTTGATGCTTTGATGGCCGACTTAACTGCAATACAGCAACGTCATGAGGGTGTCCTCAATCTAAAAATTGATACCGCCAAAATTTTCGTTGATGGCGTTATTGAAGGCGACCCCTATTCGTTTCCACCCATGCTCCCCAATGCCGCCTCATTAAACAACTACCTTCAACCAATATTTGCGATTGATTCAGAAAGTGAAATTCTTAGCGTGGTCGGTTATGTAGATACTGATTCCGATATCTGTGTGGCAGTGAGAGAAAAAGGTGCGCAGAGCGTCTCCGGATCCTTTGACCAGAGCTTTTTGGCGGAACACGGATTTTTGGCGTCCCAGTGTTTTGAGAGTAATGGGATTCTTGAGAGGGAGTATGAGTTTATATACCACTATACGCTGGCTTTGCATGCCGCAGGTGTGAATATTCACAGTCATGCTATTGGTGACCGGGCTGTCCGTGTTGCTCTAGATACGTTTGAGGCTGCCAGAGAGGCCAATCCAGATTCCGATGCGAATTTTTCTATTGCCCATGCGCAAATCATTCATCCTGATGACATTCTACGCATTGCTGATCTGGATGTCGCAATAGCCTTTACCTACTCATGGATCGAGCCCACAACCGAGTACCAAATGTATGTGACACCGTTTATCGAACCCACTTTTAGTGAAGAAGATCTTTATGATCCTTTGGGTTACGTCTACAAAAACACTTATCCTGCGGCCTCTGTGCTTAAGGCGGGTGGAATACTCGTCGCCGGGAGTGATGCGCCAGTTGAAGAACGAGACCCGCGTCCAATGTTGAATATCGAAAAGGCAGTTACCCGAACAAATGACACAACAGGACGCATTTTTAACGTCGATGAGCGTGTGTCTGTGCGCGACACCTTAGATGCCTACACGATTAAGGGTGCTCAAATGCTCGAGCAAGACAACATTACTGGCTCATTAGAAGTGGGGAAGAAAGCCGACTTTGTTATCCTTGACCAAGACCTGCTGACATTAGAGGCCGGAGGTAACAGCCATAGAATTTCTGACACGAAAATACTGTCTACCTGGTTTGATGGCCGAGAAATATACTCGATGCCTGATGAGAAGAACTAGCGCCTTTTTAGTAACTTAAACCATCGAGAGAGGACAAATCGATCACGCACTACTTTGCTTTGATCATCATGCTCTTTCTCACCTGTTGACCAAATTCATGAAAGATAGCTTTAGAGACTTTATTCGACTCAAATTGCCATTCTGGGTGCCATTGCACACCCAAAACCCAGCAATCAATAACATCACTTTTCAATCGCGAAGACACCGCTTCGATCAATCCGTCATCGGCAACAGCTTCCACCACTAAGTGCTCAGATAAAGTATCAATACCCTGACTATGCAGTGAGTTTACTGGCCACTGATTTTCACCGCTAAGTGCATGCAGGCGACCTCCGTCGCTGAAGCTCACTGAATGTGAAGATCCGTACTGGCCATCTCGATCCTTATTTTTATCCTCTCGATGATCCCGATATCCATCAATCCGATGGACATTTGCATGCAAGGTACCGCCCAGAGCCACATTTAGCTCTTGAAAGCCTCGACATACCGCCAGTATAGGTATTGACTGGGCAACACATTCTTTAATCAATGCCAATGTCAGGCTATCTCGTTGAGGATCCTCTAGAGTACCCTTTTCATGTGCAGGCCCACTAAAGTGATGGGGCTGAATATTAGAGGGACTGCCGGTTAAAAATAGGCCATCTAACCGACTCACAATATCTTTGACAGTGAACAGAGCGCCAAGGTCCCGAATATCTGTACCCTCGCCAAAAGCGGGTAATAATATTGGTATGGCGGTCGCACCATGAGCCACGGCATTAATATATTTCTCCCCGGCACCATGAAATTGGTGGAGGCCGGTTTTAATCACATCACAGGCGATACCAACAATGGGTAGATTCTTAGACATACCGTTTTTTTACCTTTTGATTTATTGCTGCCCCTAGTATTTAGACCTCAGCGCCTATAATCAAGACTTTTCCCCCACCCCTTTGGGTGAATGACCTCGGTTCAAGACTATGATGAAATAGCGTTTTATTGACGCCATCAAAGTATGGTATTCCCGGCAGGCGCTAGTAAGCAAACCAAGCGTATTAACACATCAGCGATAACGAGATTAATTATGGGCAATTCTAGGACAACCGCGGAATGGAAACAGTTAGATGCAAATCATCATCTGCATCCGTTTACCGACTTCAATGATTACCAAAATAATCATGGCAGAATTATTGAACGTGCAGAGCATATTTACATCTACGATACAGATGGTAAGCAAATGCTCGATGCAATGTCTGGTCTCTGGTGTTGCAGCCTGGGCTACAGCCAACCAGAAATTGCTGAAGCAGTGCATGCTCAATTCAATAAACTGCCCTACTACAATAATTTTTTTCAGTGCAGTAATACCCCAGCAGTCGAGCTAGCCGAAAAGCTGGTCCAGATGACTCCAAAACAATTTACCCACGTGTTTTTTACCAATTCGGGCTCAGAGGCAAACGACACTAACATTCGATTGATCCGTCGTTATTGGGACACTAAAAAGCAGCCCAAAAAGCGTATTATTTTAGCTCGTACCAATGCCTATCACGGCAGCACTATCGCGTCAGCAAGCCTTGGTGGTTTTGAATTTGTACACAATCAATTTGAAACACTCCCCTACGTACAACACATAACTGATCCAAACTGGTATCACAACGGCGCTGATTTAAGCTCTGATGAGTTTGGCTTGCATGCGGCGCATGAATTAGAAAAGAAAATTGACCAACTGGGTGAGGAGAATATTGCTGCTTTTATTGCCGAACCTATTCAGGGTGCCGGTGGTGTTATTGTTCCGCCAGATACTTACTGGCCTGAAGTTCGTCGTATTCTTAATGAGCGCGATATTCTATTTGTCAGTGACGAGGTCATCTGTGGCTTTGGGCGCACTGGCAATATGTTCGGTTGTGAAACCTATGGTACGGAACCCGATCTTCTGACTTTTGCTAAAGCAGTGACTAACGGCTTTCAACCGCTGGGTGGAGTGATGGTCAGTGACAAGGTGGCAGAGGTTATTACCGCTGATGGTGGTGAATTTGGACATGGCTTTACCTACTCTGGCCACCCAATTACCTGCGCCGCCGCACTGGCAACGCTCAACATTATGGAACGTGATAAGGTTGTCGATCATGTCGCCAATGATGTTGGGCCCTACCTACAAAAACAGTGGTCGGCTCTTGGCGATCACCCTATTGTCGGTCATGTTCGTGGGGTTGGCATGCTGGGTTCAATCGAGTTAGTGCGCAACAAAGAAAGCAGAGAGCGTCTAGAGGGCGAACAAAAATCAGGTGGTATTTGTCGTGAATTCTGCGTCGCTAACGGACTTATTATGCGAGCGGTGGGTGACTCAATGATTATCTCTCCGCCATTTGTCAGTAGCCATGAAGAAATCGATTTATTGATCGCTCGAGCGACCAAATCCCTCGACCAAACCGCAGAATACTACTCGGTTTGAGATACAGCAACCAAAGTCTGGCGTACACTAAGTAGTGTCGTCAGCCTAGAGACTAATTAATAGTAAAAATAGGATAGTGCAATGGCAAGTGATTGGGGAAAATTTAACTGGGAAGACCCATTCAATATGGATGACCAGCTGACTGAAGAAGAGCGGCTAATAAGAGCATCTGCGGCAAGCTTTGCTGAAGAAAAATTGGCGCCACGCGTTACCAATGCCTTCCGTAATGAGCATACCGATCGTGAGATTTTTAATGAGATGGGCGAACTCGGGTTGTTGGGTGCAACTATTGATGGCTATGGGTGCTCCGGCGTCGGTTATGTCAGCTATGGCCTAATTGCACGCGAAGTTGAGCGGATTGACTCAGGTTATCGCTCAATGATGAGCGTCCAATCTAGCCTAGTTATGTACCCCATCTACACCTATGGTACGGAGCAACAGAAAGAAAAATATTTGCCTAAATTGGCAACTGGCGAATGGGTGGGTTGCTTTGGCCTGACCGAACCCGACGCGGGGTCTGATCCTGGCGGTATGCAAACGCGCGCCAAAAGTGTCGATGGCGGTTATCTGATCTCCGGCAGTAAAATGTGGATCAGTAACTCTCCGATTGCCGACGTGTTTGTGGTTTGGGCGAAAACTGATGATGGTATTATTCGTGGCTTTATCCTCGACAAAGGGATGAAAGGCCTGTCCGCCCCAAAAATCGACGGTAAGCTCGCGCTGCGTGCATCCATCACCGGTGAAATTGTTATGGATGAGGTGTTTGTTAGCGAAGAGCAGTTAATGCCAAATGTTCAAGGTCTCAAAGGACCTTTTGGTTGCCTTAACTCGGCCCGTTATGGCATTAGTTGGGGTGCTTTAGGCGCCGCTGAAAGCTGCTGGCATGCCGCTCGACAATACACACTCGACAGAATTCAGTTCAACCGCCCACTAGCGGCTAATCAGCTAATTCAGTTGAAACTCGCCAATATGCAAACAGATATTAGCCTCGGTCTACAGGGTTCTTTGCGCGCTGGTCGGTTAAAAGAGCAAGGTAACCTTGCTCCAGAATTGATCTCGCTGCTAAAGCGTAATAACTGCTCTAAGGCGCTCGAAATTGCTCGTCATGCTCGTGACATGCACGGCGGCAATGGTATTTCAGACGAATATCCAGTGATGCGGCATATGCTTAATCTAGAAGTGGTTAACACCTATGAGGGCACAGCGGATGTGCATGCCCTTATTCTAGGAAGAGCACAAACTGGCATCCAAGCTTTTAGCTGATAGCGACTCATAAGGACAACTATGGCAGGCCCACTCAAAGGTTATCGTGTACTCGATATGAGCCGGATTTTGGCGGGTCCTTGGGCAGGACAACTGTTGGCCGATCTCGGCGCTGAGGTGGTCAAGATTGAACGCCCTAATAGCGGTGATGACACTCGCCATTGGGGGCCTCCCTACCTAAAAGATCAGAGTGGCAAGGATACCGAAGATGCTGCCTACTTCTTTTGTGCTAACCGTGGTAAAAAATCAGTCACTGTCGACATTACTCACAGCAAAGGCCAAGAGATTATCCGCCAGTTGGCTTTGCAATCAGATGTGCTCATTGAGAACTACAAAGTCGGCGGGCTGGCCAAGTATGGCCTGGACTATCCTGCATTGAAAAAGATTAATCCAAAACTAATTTACTGCTCGATCACCGGATTTGGCCAAACTGGGCCCTATGCGAATCGACCTGGTTATGACTTTCTTATCCAGGGCATGGGCGGCCTAATGAGTGTCACTGGCGAGCCCGATAACTTCAACAACAAGGCTGCTGGCCCAGTGAAAGTCGGCGTTGCCGTGACCGACCTATTTACTGGACTCTATGCCGCAAATGCAATTCAGGGTGCTCTGCTAGAGCGCCACCAATCTGGACAAGGTCAATATATCGATCTGGCGTTATTAGATGTGCAGGCAGCGGTATTGGCCAATCAAGCTAGTAACTATCTGATTGGTGGCACAGTCCCCCAACGGCTTGGCAATGCTCACCCCAACATAGTCCCCTATCAAGCCTTTGCTACCGCGGATAGTCATATTATTGTCGCTGTGGGTAACGATGAACAGTTCGAGCGTTTTTGCCAAGTGATAGAAATTCCACTAATGGCAAAAAGCCCTCTTTATTCCACTAACGCCAATCGTGTGCATAACCGCCAATTACTGTGCGAGACCATCAGCCTTAGCCTCAGCCAAAAAGATAGCCTGTATTGGTTGGAGTCTTTTGCAGCCAGTGATGTTCCCTGCGGGCCCATCAACTCTATTGATCAAGTATTTGATGACCCTCAAATTATTGCTCGAGAAATGCTCATTAATGTTACTGAAAGTCGCAGTGGTACCCTGAAGATGGTGGGTAATCCGATCAAATACAGCCGTACCCGCATTGAATACCCTATAAGCCCGCCACAACTCGGCGGACAAACTATTGATGTCCTGCAGGACTATTTAGAATACTCCGAATGCCAACTAACTGACTTGCACGTTAAAGGCATAATCTAGCTGTGTTTATACAGGTAAAAAACTCTAGTAACTCTCAATTAAATCCCTAAAATCACATCGCCATTATATTGATTGGTACAAACAGCCCATCCATCTTGATTTCCCAGACAGTGACGTAAATGTAAAATAAATCTATATTTATCAGTAATTTAAAATAAAAAAA
>TARA_B110000444_G_scaffold219059_1_pt1 | contig 10589 bp, 10 predicted proteins | sample TARA_B110000444 | Tara Oceans TARA_B110000444 (sample SAMEA4398370) | marine metagenome | biome: Polar Biome; feature: [SRF] surface water layer (ENVO:00010504); material: water (ENVO:00002006), including particulate matter (ENVO:01000060) such as... | depth 5 m
AACACTTAAGACACCTAACCTATAACTATCTATTCCAAAACCAACAATTAATCCTTTAGCTACCGGTGTTATGTATGACTTATGTCTAAAATCCTCTCTTGAAAAAGTATTTGAAATATGTATCTCAACTACTGGCGAATCAATTGCCATAATAGCATCCCCTATTGCAACTGAAGTGTGTGTGTATGCTGCTGCGTTTAATAATATTGAGTCACTAGAGAAACCAACTTGTTGAATTTGATCAATAATTTCACCTTCTATATTAGATTGAAAGTAATCAAACTCTATATTAGAAAACTCTTTTTTTAAGGACTTCAAATAGTCTTCAAATGTCACTGAACCATATATATTAGGCTCTCTTTTGCCAAGTAAATTTAGATTTGGACCATTAATAATAGAGATTTTCATTCGTTTCATTTTAACAAAAATACTACATTTAACTTTCTTTATTAAAGAGTACTTATTTAAAATATTTAATGGTCTGGAAATCGGCAATAAAACAATATAAAAATTACCTAAAGATAGAAAGAGGCTTGTCAATGAACTCTATAACAAGCTATTTGTTTGATTTAGATTCTATTATTAGATATTACGATATAGATATTGAAAAAAATGAGCCAAAAGATATAAACAGTGATGAAATCCAAAGTTTCATATATGAAGAAGCTAAATATAAAAGTTCTCACTCAATGGCCAGAAGAATTTCTGGATTGAAAAGTTTTTTTAATTATTTATGTTTTGAGAACCTCAGAAAAGATGACCCAACAGTTTTAATAGAAACTCCAAAATTGGGAAGAAAGCTTCCAGAGGTTTTATCAATACAAGAAATTGAAAAATTATTATCTATAATAAATATATCCGAAAAACAAGGTCATAGAAATATTGCAATCATAGAGACATTATACGGATCAGGACTCAGAGTAAGCGAACTTGTTAACTTAACTATATCAAATTTATTTTTTAAAGAAAACTTAATAAAAGTTATTGGAAAAGGAAATAAACAAAGGCTAGTGCCTATGGGAGATTATGCTAAAAAACATATTGAAATCTACTTAAAAAAGCACCGGATATTTAAGAAAGTTAATCCTTTATATTCAGATATTTTATTTCTAAATAGAAATGGAAAACAGTTGACCAGATCTATGATATTTACATTAGTTAAAAAATATGGTGAGCAAGCTCAAATTGCTAAAAAAATTAGTCCACATACCTTAAGACACTCCTTTGCAACTCATCTACTTGAGAACGGAGCAGATTTAAGAACTATACAAGTTATGATGGGTCATGAAAGTATAACAACAACTGAAATATATGCTCATATGGACACAAAGTATCTTAAGTCCGTAATGAAAAACTTTCATCCGAGAAAATGTTAATTATTAACTAATAAACGGAAACCTTCTCCATGAATATTAACAATTTCAATATTAGAATCTCTACTTAAATATTTCCTGAGCTTAGCAATGTAAACATCCATACTTCTTGAAGTAAAATACGAATCATCTCTCCATATTTTATTTAATGCAACTTCTCTAGGGAGTAAATCGTTTAAATAAAGTACTAAAAGTCTTAGTAATTGGTTTTCTTTAGGGGATAACTTAATATTTTCTTCTCCAATAAATGACAATAATCTAAGTTTTGAGTTAAAATTAAATTTACTGATTTTAAATTCAAATTCATCCGAATTAATATCTTCAACTACCTTTTGACGATTCAAAATAGCTTTGATTTTAGCCAATAGGACATCAGAATCAAAAGGCTTGGAAAGATAGTCGTCACCCCCTACCTTAAAACCCTTTAAAATATCTTCTTTTAAAGTCTTAGCTGTTAAAAAAATAATTGGAACATTACTGTTTTTTTCCCTTATTTCTTTGGCCAAAGTAAAACCGTCTTTGTATGGCATCATAACATCAAGAATGCACAAATCAAAATCATCTTTTTTAAATTTTTCATAACCTTCAATTCCGTTTTTGGCAAGAGTGATATTATAACTATTAAGTGAAAGGTAATCTCTTAGAATACTTCCAAAATTCGCATCATCCTCAACTACTAAAATCTTTTTGTTTTCCATTTGTATTTATTTATTAAAAAATAAAGGAATTGATATTTCAAGTTTTGTGCCTACTCCTTTTTTACTTTTAAGATTAATCTGTCCTTCATGGACTTGAATGATTTTTTTAACATAAGTTAGACCAAGTCCGTGTCCCTTAATATCATGTATATTACCTGTTTGAGCTCTGTAAAATTTTTGAAATACCAATTTCTGTGTATTAGTATCCATCCCTATTCCATTGTCTTCTATTGAAATAAATATTTTATTTTTATCGGCAAGACTTCTTATTTTTATGTGTGGAGATTTTGTTGAATATTTAATCGCATTATCTAGAATATTAACAAAAACATTTGTTAAATGATTACTGTTACCATATATCGCATGATCTTCATTGGATAAATTGATCTCCACATTTCCTTTTCTACTTTTTATTATGAGAGAAACATGACTGATAGCATCATTTATTATATCATTAATTTTAATAACTTTTTTTTCTATTTGAAGAGTTCCTCTTTCTAATTGTGAAATTCTCAAAACATCTTCTATTTGCTTTAACATTCTATGATTTTCTTCTTTAATCATCTTAGTATATTCCCTAATTTTTTTTGGTTGATTAATTGATTTTGGATTTAAAATTGAATCAATTGCTAAGCCAATAGTTGCAATTGGAGTTTTAAACTCATGAGACATATTATTGATAAAGTCAGTTTTCATTACTGCAACTTTTTTTTGTTGAATTATTTGATAAAGTGCACTAAATGAAACTAAAACTATAAAAACGGTTAGTACTATCGATAATCCTGCTACCCCAATTAAAGAGGAGAGTACGAAATTTTCTTTTTTTGGGAAAAATACAACTAACTCGTATGCACTTCTTCCAGTATCATCAACCAATATTGGCGTTGCGTAACGCGGTCCTATATTTTCCTCTGCATACGAGTTTAATTTGACTCTAGTGGCCAACTTATTATTATAAACCCCAAACTCAAATGGTGTCTTAATATTTTTATCATCAAGACCTTTATTTAATAAAAATAAAATTTCTTGTGTACTCACCCTTTTATGAATTGGAAGATTAGCCATGTATTGCATAAATATTGATCTGTATTTAGCAACCTCAAAAGGGTTTCTTCTTTCTACAGATTTTAATTTTGAAACTGATGATACCATTGTGTTTTCACGATTAAAAACATCGTTACTTATGATTGCAGTTGTATTAACATTTTTATAATCTGATAAAGTATTTAATCCTTCAAATCTTGGATCAATATCTAATCCGTTAATTTTATAATTCTCTTGTAAAATTCCGTAAGCAAAAAAAGTTGATAAATTTGTGGTGTTCTCTTCTGGAAGAAATAAAAATACATCTGTAAAATTCGAATCGTCAGGCTTACCAACTGAATCTATTAAACGTTCATAAGCCATAATATAATCATCAAGTTCTCTATTTTGAACTTCAATAGATACAGATTCAAGAACTTGATTAACAGCCAAAGAAAATGCTTCTTCTTTATTATTGTATGATGTTTTTATCCAATATGCCTGCACAGCAATTACCCCAACAATTGAAAGCAACATGAGTGAAACTAGAATAATAAAGTAATCTTTCTTCAAATCAAATCAATTAATAATTACAAAAATCACTAAAAATTTAGATATTAAATCCCAATTTATTGTTAATCTGTGATATTAAATTTATTTTTTAAATCAATTAATAATTTTTCTAAATCTAAAATTGTTTTATCCCAATCAATATTAATAATTACTTTATTGGCTAATCGAGATTTTTTTTCATCGGACCACTGTCTTGAAATTCGAACTTCAACTTGCTCTGAATCAACCAAGTCTCTTTTAACAACCCTTTCTATTCTGTTAATTTTTGGAGCGGTTATTAAAACAATATAGTCACATAAAATATTAGCCTTTGATTCAAATAAAATTGCAGATTCTTTGAAAATTAAAGGAGATTCATTCTCATTCTTGAATTTGATAAAATTTTTATTAACGAATGGATGAACAATTGAATTTAACTTATTAAGATCATCCGTGCTATTAAATACTCTTCTAGATAAAACTTTGGAATCTATTTTATCGAACTCATATATCTCGTTTCCAAAATACTCTTTGATTTTAGATTTAATAATTGAATTTGTGTTTATTAAAAGTTTGGCTTGCTGATCTGAATTATAACAAGGTATTCCTTTGCTTTCAAAAAAACTTAAAGCTTTTGTTTTTCCACTTCCAATACCACCTGTAATACAAACAGTTTTCATTTTTTTATAAGGTATGAGATAGTCTTTGGCTCCCATCGAACATTTCTTGAAAATTTTGGTGAATTAATAAGTTTAACAGGGACACTTTCAAACTTTCCATTTTCAGTTGTGTTATAATCAAAGATAAATTCAAAATCATTGCTTTTAACATTTTCAATTAAATCAAATGGAAATAAAGAAACAATAGATACCTTTTCTGGGAATAATTTAATTATAATACTGTCAGGTTTGTTAATAACATTAATAAAGACATCAAACTGTTGTTCAGTGAATTTTCTAATAGACTCGTTAAAAGTAACTTTATTCGGTTTTATACTTATTATAGACTGAATATTTTGAATAGAAACTACTAATTCAAAATCATCTGATAAGTTTTGTTTTTTTATTATTTCTGTTTCTACAAATTCGAGATTATTAAGAATTGATTCTGGACCTGAAACATAAACAGAGTCTGGGTATATTCTTGAATCACTTATATTGTTGAATCCAGCAGCATAACTTAAGTCAGAATTAATTTTTACTCTTATTTTTCTGGTGCTAAATTTAGAGTAATTAAAGAATAATTTATCATTTTCAAAGCCAATAAAACTTCCATTTATTTGATCATCAAGTAATCTCCGTTGAGATATTAAGTCAACTACTCCCTTCGAATCTTTAAAATTCGCAATAGACATATCGACATTAATTTTTTTCGGAAATAATCTATAAAGAAGTAATTGAAAACCAGAAGTCTCAATATAACCCTCGATTTTCATATAGTCTAACTCTACGACAATTAATTCTGGAATATTTTCAAAATTAACATCAAAATAAATAAGTGCAGAATAATTTTTAGAAAATTTTGTTATACCCCAAAAAAAGAAAGAAATTAATGTGAAAATTAAAAACAGTTTTAGCTTCTGTTTTCTAACCAAAGAATTTGACAACTCGTTATCAGAAATTTTAATATTCATTCTTTAGTCTTATTATCAATCAAGTGAATCAATAATATCTTGACTTACACCCACATTTGAAAAACCTCCATCATGAAATAAGTTTTGTAATGTGACTTTTCTTGAGTAATCAGAAAACATCATAACTGTATATTTAGCACAATCTTCAGCAGAAGCATTTCCTAAGGGAGACATTTTTTCTGCATATTTCAAAAACCCATCTAAGCCTTTAACTCCCTCTCCTGCCTTAGTCAGGGTTGGAGATTGAGAAATTGTATTTACTCTTACTTTTTTTTCTTTTCCAAAAAAATATCCAAAACTACGAGCTATGGATTCTAAATATGCCTTATTATCAGCCATATCATTATAATTCGGAAAAGTTCTTTGAGCAGCAATATAAGTTAAAGCCAGAATACTGCCCCAAGTATTCATTGCATCCATTTTAAACAAAGTTTGCATTAATTTATGAAAGGATACAGCTGATATATCCCAACCTTTTTGCATCCAATCATAGTTTAAGTCTGTATAATGTTTACCCTTTCTTACGTTAACTGACATTCCTATCGAGTGTAAAACAAAATCTATTTTTCCACCAAAATGCTTGATTGTTAAATCAACTAAATTTTCAAGATCTTTTATAGATGTAGCATCAGCTGATATTAGGGGAGCATTAATTTTTACAGCAAGTTTATTTACGCTTCCCATTCTTATGGCAACTGGAGCATTTGTCAGAATAACTTCACCCCCTGCATCAACAATTGCCTCAGCTGTTTTCCAAGCAATTGAATTTTCGTCCAAGGCACCAAAAACAATTCCCTTTTTTCCTCTTAAAATTTTGTAAGACATATTAAATGTTTTCACAAATATATATTAATCTAGTAATTCTCGTGCATGTTCTTTAGCGCTGATTGTGATTTTTTTTCCAGAAAGCATTAATGCAATTTCATCTTCTCTTTCACTTTCACTTAACACTTTTAAATTAGTAATTGTATCATTTTTTAAAACTTGTTTAAAAACTTTAATATGATTATTTCCTTTAGCTGCTACCTGAGGAATATGCGTGATTGCAATGACTTGAGTTGAATTAGACATCGTTTTCATTAACATTCCAATTTCATTAGCAACCGAACCTGAGACACCTGAATCAATTTCGTCAAAAATTATTGTAGGAAGATTATTAAATTTTGACATTAAATATTTAATAGAAAGCATAATTCTAGACTGTTCTCCACCAGAGGCGATTTTCTGTATTGGTTTATGAACTGATCCAATATTAGAAGAAAACAAGAATTCCAAATTATCATTTCCAAATTCATTAAAATCATTTGATTTTATCAAATTTAACTTGAAACTAGTATTTTTCATTCCTAACTTTAAAACAACATCTTTAAGTTTGTTTTCAATTTGCGGTATGGATTTTGCTCTATTTTTATGAATTTTTGAAGAAATTGTAAATAGTAATGATTTTTGTTTAGTAAGTAAGTCTTTAGTTTTTTCAATTTTTTTTGATAACGAATTTGAATCAAAAAAAACTTTTGATAAATCATTTTTTATTAAAATTAACTCTTCAACTGAAGAAACATTATGTTTTTTTAAAATTGAATAGATATTATCAAGTTTTAAATTTTTGTCATTTAATAGTGCTGGATTGTACTCCAAAGTCTCCGAAATATTCTCAAAGTCAAATAAAATATCCTTTAATTCGGTATCTAATGATTCAATTCTAAAATTGTATTCCTTGAATTTAACTGAAAACCTTTGGATAGATTTAATATTATTTAACACATCAGATAACCTGGTAAGTATCCCTTCTTCGTCTGAATTCAATAATTTAATTGATGCTGAAAGTTTATCTTTAAATTCAGAAACATTACTCAATTCTGCTACTTCTAATTTAATTTTAGTCAAAGTATCCACTTCTAATCGTAAAGAATCTAACTCTTGAAATAAGAACTTTTGATAGTCTAATTCTTTAACACTTGAATCTTTAGTTTTTATAAGATTTTTGAGAGAATTAGTTAATGAGTTAAATTCTAAATATTGAGCTCTATACTCCTTTAAATAATTTGTATTCTCAGATAATGAATCTAAAAATTTAAATTGAAAAAAATTTGAAAATAATTTTAGAGTTTCGTTTTGAGAATGGAAATCAATTAAACTTGAACTTATTCTATTCAGTAAATCAAGCGTAACCGGAGTATCATTTATAAATGATCTTGATTTACCAGATGGGATTAATTCTCTTCTTAAAATAGTTTCTTCATAATAATCCAAATCTTCAGAGGTGAAAAATCCCTTCAAATTATAATTTGATATATCAAAACTTGCTTCAATTATACATTTTACGGAAGAATCTTTCAAGTAATTTAAGTCTGCACGCTTTCCTAAAACTAAGGATAAGGCATCAAGAATAATAGATTTACCTGCACCGGTTTCTCCAGTAACAGATGTCATTCCGTCTAAAAATGACACTTCTAGAGAGTCAATTATGGCAAAATTAGAAATAGAAATTTTTTTTAACAAAACATTAGATTATACTTCCAAATATATGTTAGATAATGAGTATAATAAAATTTAGCCCTTTATTTCCTTCCATTTATTATTAAAAAAAGGCGCAACTCTTTTCAAAGTCTGCTTCGTGGCATCCAAATCTATTTCAACTCCCTCAGAAAAAATATTAACTATTTCTTGAGATTTAGCATCAAAAAATAATTGAATTAAGAAAGAATTAGGGCGACGCTTATTTAATTCGTTAAAGTTTAAAAGACTATTTGCAATATTAGTTTTAGCTTCAAATTGATCTGTAGTCATCATATCTAAACCCATTCTATGATATTGGTAATTAGTAGTTCTAAATTCTTCGAAAGTTTTAGAAAGAATTGAGTCGATAAGCCAATATCTATTTTTTCTATTTCCACTTGAAATCCAACCACTATTTTTAGTTTGTTGAGCTAGATTTGAAATTTTCTGAGCTTGCACATAAAAAGTCTGACCTCCTTGAGGTTTGAATGAGTCAGAATCTAAACCTATAATTAAATAAGCATAAAAACTTAAAATAGATATTAGATTTGAGTCAAATCTATTTGTGTTATAAAATAAAGGCTGAAATTCCTCATATGAAAAATTTAAATCTAAATCTTGAAAATTTAAAATGGGGCTATTGTAATTAGATTCATATATCGGTCTTTGAGATTGAACCTGAAGTGTACCCTTAAAATTATTACCACTATAACTTGTTAAGTTAATAATAATACTACAATTAATTCTTTCCTCAACATTCCAATTCTGAGAAGTCCACACTTGAGAATTCATGAATTCTTGAATAGATTTTTGAAGAGTTATAAATATTTGTTGATTGGTTTGATTAACTAGATCAGAATTGACTAACACTTCACATCTAATCTCTTGATTATAAGAGTTTAATGAGTTGAATAAAATACATAAAAACAATAATAATCTAGTCATTAATTTTAATGATTTCGTTAAAAATGTCTTTAGCTACATCGGATTTACTTTTTAATTCGAAAGACTTTAGAGTACCATTTTTTTTAATAAATGTTATTTTATTTGTTTCATATCCAAAACCTGCACCTTTGTCGTTTAATGAATTTACAATTATTGCATCAAGATTTTTGTTTTTGATCTTGCTGGTAGCATTATTTATTTCATTGTCAGTTTCAAGAGCAAATCCAATTAATATTTGATTCTTTTTTATCTTACCCATTTCAAATAATATATCTTTTGTTGGGATTAAATTAACTGAATCAAGATTATTCTCTTTTTTAATTTTGTCCTGAAATTTGTTTTCAGGGGTGAAGTCAGCTACTGCAGCTGCTGATATAAAAATATCCGTTTCATTGAAATTAGAGATCACTTTGTCAAACATTTCAGATGCCGTGACAACATTTATTATATCTCCTCTAAAAGAATCAAATTCTAAACTATTAGGACCAATTATCAACTTCACTATACCTCCTAGGTTATAAGCTTTTTTGGCTAACTCGTAACCCATTCTCCCAGACGAATGGTTTCCAATAAAACGAACAGGATCAATAGGCTCATAAGTTGGACCAGCTGTTATTAAAATTTTTTTTCCTAACAATGGCATAGATCTATTGAAGTGTGAAATTAGTTTTTTTAATATTTGTTCAGGCTCAATCATTCTTCCCTTTCCATGCAAACCACTAGCTAAAAAACCTTCTCCTACTGGAAAGATAATATTTCCATACGAAGTTAGTTTTTTAATATTTTTTTTATTTGCAGGATGTGAATACATATCTAAATCCATAGCTGGAGCAATAAGTACAGGACATGTCGCTGATAAATATGTGGCAACAAGTAAATTGTTACATTTAGCGTTTGCCATTGAGGATAAACTATTTGATGTTGCTGGTGCAATTAAATATAAATCAGCCCAATTGCCTAATTCGACATGATTATTCCATTGCGGATTGTCATGTTTTTCTTCAGTAAAACTAGTTAAAACAGGGTTTTGAGAAAGTACCTGAAGTGTTAATGGAGAAACAAAATCCTTTGCTGAATTAGTTAAAATTATTTTTACTTCAGCACCAGCTTTTTTTAATAGTCTAACTAAAATAGGGGTTTTGTATGCCGCTATACCACCCGTAATACCTAGAAGTATTTTTTTGGATTCAAGCGACGACATATTAGGATTTAGATTCGTCGGTGTTACGGTAATATATATTATCATTTAACCATTCCTCAACAGCAATTGCATGAGGCTTTGGTAATCTTTCGTAAAAACGCGAAACTTCTATCTGCTCCTTGTTTTCAAAAATTTCTTCCAAACTATCATTATGTGTAGCAAACTCCTCTAATTTTTCATGAAGTTCTTTTTTTATATCAAGATTGATTTGAGAAGATCTTTTTGCAATAATTGATAAAGCTTCATATATATTTTCAGTTGCTGATTCAATTGATTCTCTATTGTAAGTTTTCGAACTTAGTGCTGCTTTAGAATTTCTATATTTTGTCATAATTTTATTTAGTTATTTTATTTTTAAATGACTCCAATGTGTCATTTATGAAATTATATTTTTGATTTAAATCCTCTTCATAAATAGTTTCTGGGTAATATCGGAGAATATTTTTATACAAAATTAAGAGTTCATTTAAACGATCTTCTTGTTTATTAATAACGCTATTAATTGCAATTTCATATGTTGATAAAAACTCATAATACATAGCTCCTTCTCTAAAAGATGTTCCTGGATATTCTGAAATAAAATTATCCAAAGATCTAATTGCAGACTTATAATCTCTTATTGTGTAATATTGCTTTGAAACCTCAAAATCTTTTTTCTCTAATTT
>TARA_B110000444_G_scaffold238882_1_pt1 | contig 10575 bp, 9 predicted proteins | sample TARA_B110000444 | Tara Oceans TARA_B110000444 (sample SAMEA4398370) | marine metagenome | biome: Polar Biome; feature: [SRF] surface water layer (ENVO:00010504); material: water (ENVO:00002006), including particulate matter (ENVO:01000060) such as... | depth 5 m
GATTCGACGGATAGACGCACTACGGCGGCTCTTGGATAGGTTGGTTAAGATTCTCTTCAACTGTTCATCTGAAACAGGTATAGAGATTTTAGATTCTTGATGGAGATTGACAAGTTGCTTCTTGAGCAACTCTGCTCGAGATGGATCAACCAAAGAAACATTGGTTAAACGGCCTCGTGCTTCTGGAGAAAGTATTGTTCTCATGGCTGTATCGAGAGCGTTTTGTTCGACTGCCTTAGCCTGAGATTCTACTTCAGCATTTGCTTGTTGCTGAGCCTGTTGTGCTAATTGCTGTTGTAGTTCTTGTTGGCGTCTTAGTCGGAACGCTTCAAGTTCTGAAGACGTATTATCAACCATAGAAACCACTCACTCACTTCCAATCAGTACTTATCGAGTCCAGGATATTCCGCTTCAACATCAGGTCGAACTGCATGAGCAACTTCGTTCAAGAGTTTGTGTCCTGCTGGTGTAATAACACGGCCTGAGTAAAGTTGAGTAGGTTCACGGTTTTCGTGCTCAATAACACGGGATGCTTGTGTAACGACGAGTCCCGCATCTTCGAGTTGTTGAAGAATAGCACGGATTACTTTACGTGATCCAACACCTGGTGTGTTAGGCTTTGAACCGTTATTCTTGCGTCCGCCGTACTCTTGTGAAAGAAGCGTTACACCGATTGGGCCTTGACGAGCAATTTTACGCAACATTGCTGCTCCGCGGATGTGCCACCAGTCGGTTTGGCTTGGAGGGCGCTCACGGGATGAGCCAGTTTTCACAACTTGAGCCCATTCAGGCATTGAAATCGAGGCATTGCTCTTCAATTGTTCAGCAACAGCTGGAATCAGAAAGTTCGCAGGAACGTCATAAATGGTCGTCATGTCTACACCAAGCAACCTTCCGACTTGTCTCCCCTATTTGAATAAAACGGGCGAATCACCCATCATAATGATGAGCATAATGTCCTTTGGTCGAGTACAAGTCTTCATGAATCAGGCGTGTTTGGCATAACTAATGAAGAAGGCTTTAGCACAGAACCCCAATCTTTTACGAACGTTGATTGGGCTCTCTCTAACACTCATATTTATGCTCTCATACGCAGTATATGGAGCCACCGTCTCACCAAATTACTACATATACCAAACTGAAGCCACAACTACTGAATTCAACGAAATAGACTTGGATAAACAAGTTATCAACAATCAAACATACTGGACGGCCGTCATAGAGACAGATGCTCAAAACCTGACGTGGGTGAATATGACAGTTGAGGATTTAGCATCAGGGGCAGTCATAAAACTATCAAACACTGCTAAACTATACAGTCATCAATTTCTAGGTGTAGAAGATGCTAAGGTGACTGTTGACGGCGATAAAGTGGACTTTAGATGCTCGGAGCACTGCCAGTTTAGTGATACAATAGAGGTCGAATCTGAAGACTCAAGTATTGAACTACGCTCCCTAACATCAACCAATCCAGCAAGACGATCAAATGGAACTGTATATGCCGATGACATACATGAAGCAGAAGAAGAGGCCCGTAATGAAATTGAGTATCTCCATGGTTCATCGCAACTTCTCATCCAAATACTTGAACCAGGAAATAAATCTATTCAACCAATAATCCAAATTCATACTGTTAACGAAGAGTTTTCATCGATTGAAGTATACTCTATCGATGCTGCCACCGAGTTCCTATGGGCGCTTGCTGCAGTAGTCGGATGCTTTTCGATGGTTCTGATTCCATCCTTCACAGTGTATTTTGCAGCACGTGCCAAGGATAAGAAACGGGAACAAAAACTCCAACTGGCTCAATCAGAGTCCATTGACGAATAAATCAAATACGTCGAGGGAGAATACTAGCCCATGGGGCGAGGACTGACTGCGGCGATTGTTCTCATTTGCTTGATGTTCCAACCACTTTCAGACCCATCAATCCTTGAAGAAACTACAAGTACATCGGTATCAAAGAATTCTGGCATAGACATCACACCTGTTGATGTCTCAATCACGTATTCGAATTTGGCCGATGAAAATCAATACAAGATGTTTTCTTCAAATCATCCGATTCCAAACTTCAATAGACCAGCGGAATTGTACGTCACTGATTCTGTTAATTCAACACCAATGGATCTTGAAGTTACAGTTCGAAACGAGGGGAGTTCAACTTCAGGTATAATCACACTTCAGCTCCTCATCCTACACAACGAATATGAACAATTCGAACTGGCCAATCGAACGATTACCATGAACGGTTTAACAAGTAACGGACAAGGTACAGCAACCTTTTACAATGTATATGTCAACTATTCTGGGAACCATACGCTCCAAATTATAGCAAGCCATGGTGCCGTTGACGACAATACTGGAAATGATATCCTTTCAAGACATTACACAGTAGCTTATTCATATTCAACGTGTACTTCTCTCTTGGGATGGAATACAGGACCTTTGTGGGGTATGAGTTCTGATGCTGCTCTAAGCATGGGCAGTTCTTGCCACATTGGACAAGGGAGTATGGGTTCTTACAGTAACAACATGCAATCCTCACTAACAACACCAGTATGGGATTTCAGCGATGTCGTATACAATCCGTTAATGACGAATGGAATCTCCTTTTTCTACACCGGCAGTGCTGATACAAATGATGAATTGAAATTATATGCTAAAAATCAAAACGGAGCATGGGATGAATTGGCAACAATCGCTGGAACTGTAGACGTGAATTTGGGTGAGTGGAGGACCATATCCAATGCTAACATGGGGCACACTACACCGTTGATTCCAGTAAATCCGAGTCAACACCTTCATGCCAATTCGCAATTCAAATTTACATTCACAAGTGATAGTTCAGGAACAAGTAACGGCTATTGGATCGATGATATTGTAATTATTTATGATCAATCTGCTCGAGTTGAAGAATACGATTTCGAGGCAACTGGAGTTTCAACAAACGGAGCAATACCCGGTTCATGGGGTCAGATTACGATGAATTTAGAGAATACAGGAAATATTTCAGATTCCATCTCACCATCAATTCTCAATCTCCCACAAAATTGGAATGTTGCATATTCTTACCCCTCTGGAGCGGGAGTTAACCCTTCAACAGGTGTCCGACTTCTACCTGGAGAATCGAAGCTAATCGATGTTAAAATTCAACCAGATATCAACGCAACGACTGGTTTCACACAAATGTCATTCATAGGAACGAGTATGCAGCAACCTACTGTATATGTTTCAGAACCAATGCAATTTCAGGTACTTGCTGATAGAATACCATTCATACATCAGCCAGAAATTAAACCAAAGTGTGCTCCTGGATCCTCGTGTGTGTTTGAGTTAGAGATTAGTAACATAGGGCAAGCAACGGATGTGTTTGACTTGGAAACCGAATCTAAAAACCTTGAATCTGGCTGGAGCGTGTCTCTATCGTTCGACCAGATTACATCTGTAAGACTAACACCAAATCAACCTGTTAATGTTCGATTTTTAATGACTGTTCCAAGCGATGCAACACCCGATAAGACGGGGGATTTTTGGCTCACACTCACTGCTCAAAATGATACAAGTCGGACTATTACCGAATCTGTGACTGTACAAGCTTCTATGATTTCGAATGCGAACATTAACTTTGTTGGAAATGTGGAAGAATACATGTACATTTCAGCAGGACAAACAATACACGTCCCGTACACAATAACGAACGAGGCAGCAAGGCAGGATATCTTTGATCTCGCTGTTGAAGTAAATCCGAAAATTGGATGGATCATTGAGCCAGAGGTTCGACCATCGATTGCAATTAATCCCGGCATGTCCGCCTCATTCTACATCGCAGTAACTGCGCCAAGCAATGGTCAAGCAAATGATGCTGCTCCAGCATTCAAACCTATAGTAACATCTGTTCGAAGCACGACTTCGTTTACAGGGTTTCAATATGACCGTGTTCTTATTGACACCGTACATGACCTTAGTCTATCGTTAATTGATGCCGAGCAATGGCTAAGACCCGGTTCGATGAGTTCTATTTATGTTGAAATAGTCAATAATGGAAACGGACCTAGTAATGCAGAACTTCTCCTACCTGATATACCCGAAAGCTGGACATTTATGTTACGACAAGATGGACTGATCTTAGAAACGAATTCTATTCCACTAACAGTATCTTATCTGGGGGATGACACAGCATCTGTTGAAATTCTCATCTCAATCCCTATGAGTGAATCTGCAGGTGAATTACATGAAATAACCATTGAAGTTTCACCAGATGGTATGGATTCGAATATGGCAGATAATTCAATCACACATATGATGATGACAGGAAGCGTTCGATATCCGTCATACAATAGTACGAGTCAAGAAATCCATGCCATGATAAACTCTCCAATCACATTGAACGGAACCATAACAAATATTGGAAATGCTTTGGAATCAGATATGGAAATCGGATTTGATGTATCGTCATCACCTCCTACTGACGACCTTGTTGCCTTCCTGACTGCTGGAGTCGGAGGCCCTACGACTATACCGAGTTCTCCACTAACGTTCCCGATGAGTGCAGGAGATACGAAACTCGTAATTATTGATTTGATTATTGGACCAGATGTGCCATTAAATACGAGAATTGTCGTTACGACATATGTCGAAGGCGGTCTAGATGCGGAGAATAATATCGTACGTATCGAGCATCAAAACCTCATCATGGTCGATGAACAAAGAAAAGTCTCGTTTGAAGTGTCTCAATTACCGACGACACCGATTGAATCTCAAACGACAGGTTCAGAATTTTGGATCAATTTGACTAGTGAATCAACTCAGACAGAAGAAGTAGCATTGTCCATCAACCATCCTGATACCTGGCAGGTGATTTGCAACGGGAACCTATTCCAAACTACTGATTCAATGAATGTGAGTCTACAATACTCCCGTGGAGAGGTTTCTGAACAACAATACATATGTTCACTTCATAGATTGAAAGGGACATTAGATGGAGAATTAATTGTTTCAATGGAAACATTAGATCAGACGATCTCTTCCTCGTCAACTCAGATGATAACTTTCTCAGTTACTGAAGATGATGACAGTTTTATGAACGTAGAGATGAATGCACCGACGATGATTACTGGAGGTATTGCTCTAATCATGTTGATGTTAATTTCTTTGATTATCCGTAGAAAGTCTATTCCATTTGATGAGGAGTTTAATGAAATTCAAGGGCCTCCGATAACAAATGGACCACCTGTTAGTCAAACGAATACTCCACTGCAACAACCAGTAATAGAGCACGAAACAAGTTCACCTACGATACCAGATTCAGGACTTCCAGAAGGGTGGTCCATGGAACAATGGCAACACTATGGCCAACAATATCTCGATCGATTGGGGAAACAGCCTTGACCTACCTGCCGATGAGCATACATGGACGGAGATGAACCACTATGGTACGTCTTGTGGGCTTTCGTTGCGATTTTCGGGGTACTCACATGGTACCTTCGTAATTTTACTCAACGCGTACAGGCCACGAAATTGTCTGCAATGCTTGGCGTCATCTCAATGATTACACTTGTAACTTGGACCTGGACAGATTTTTGAGGTGGAAACATGGAACTTTCAACGATAGATCAACATCCATGGGCAAAGTTGTATCCAACCCGTCTGCCAGTCTGGTGGGGCCGTACTGGTGAATCCAAATCACATCCAGAGGTCGAGGGAGTTACTGGGAAAACCATCATCCTTCGATTTGAAAAGAAATTCGGACGAATTGAGAACATAGCAGCAAAACTGTTCCGTGCACCAAGAGAATTGCGAAGACCATTACTCGATAAAAACAGCGTACTTTGGGAACTTTGCAATGGAACTAAAACGTTCGAGGAAATATGTAGGCACATGAGCCAAACATACCACGAAGAAGTATCTCCAGTTGTCCATAGGACGCAAGCAGGCCTACAGGTTTTCATAAATCTTAACGTATTGAGATTGGTCAAGGACTCAGCTTCTGTGAATTGGAATACAACACCCGGCCAAGTCCCTCCAAACCAGCATTTGGAGGAAGTAAGTTTTGAAGTCGATATTGATCAACGTAAAGGCGATTAATCCTTCAAAAAATTTGAAATGTTTTCTACGGGTCTACCAATAATGATTGATTCTCCATCATCTAATATTGGTCGTTGAAGGACGATAGGATTCTGCGTTAGAAATTCTGCTAAGTCCTCAATGCTGGACGAATGTAGGTCCAATCCTTTCGCAGGTAACTCTTGAATACGTACAAGATCGAGGAGATTCCCATCATAACGTTGTAGTATTGAAACATAAACTGTGGCGGATACATCTTGCTTCAAGTAGAGAATAATTTCAACATTATTAGGAAGAAAGGTCAATCCTTGACGGCTTTTAGAACACCTTGGATTATGATAATATTTCATTCGACCTTCTCCGTTGGTTCCCAAACGAGTCGGAGACCTATTCCGTCCCTTCCTTCATGAATGTTAAATTTACGACGCGATGATGACCTTGATGAATCACTTTCAGTAAACCATGATCCTCCTTTCGCAACTCGGAAGTCAGGATTCGAATTTTCCCTTGGAGCTTGGCTGCCAGGATGGTTTGAATGATTCTTATTCCAATGGTCGTAGGTCATTTCATGAATCATTCCGTGCATATCGTAAAATCCCCACTGGTTTGCTTTCTTAGAACCGACCTCTCGAGTCGTGGCACCACTATTTCCTGCATGCCATCCATGAGCGTCAAGTTCTGAATCCTTATCTCCGAATGACCATCTCGTCGCAGTACCAGCTTTAGCGGCGTATTCCCATTCAGCTTCAGATGGCAAACGCCATCTCCCATTCAAGCCAAGGTATGTAGATGGTTCCGTATTCAATACTTCCAAAAAGTGTTGTACTTGTACAAATGAAATACTTTCTATGGGACGAAGACCAGCACTCCATCCGTCTTGGAATTTAGAAGGATTAGAACCCATTCGGGTCGACCATTGAATCTGAGTCACAGGCCGAGCAGCGAGGAAGATAGGTTCAGAGAGAGTCACCTCAGTACATGGTTGTTCATTGGGATGACCAGAACCATTTTGATCACCTATTGTGAAGGAACCCGGTTCAAGAAGAAGGTAACTCCCTCCGAATTCATCCTCAAAAAAAGGTTTACTCGGCTGCATATAATCACTGATTATTACGATACATTTCTGCAGTACCAAGTACAGATTCCACTAGTAATTGTAAGCGACGATCAGAATCTTCATCAATCAAATTACCTTCTTCATCAAATGCATCTTTCACATGTCCGATTGCAAGTTGTTGAGTTACTGCAATACCATGCAACCATCGAACCATGATCCGCATGTGATTGAGCGTGTTGGAATTTTCCATGCCACCGAGCGTAGACATAAGACCGAAGATTTTCCCACCAACATGCTTTTCATACACCCAATCAAATGTATTTTTCATTACACCAGACATTGTCCCATGATACTCTGGAGATGCTACGAGGAATCCATCGCAATTCGAGGCTTCTTCCTGGAATTTTTTGGTGATGGGATCGCTCCAACTGCCTTCAGCACCAACAAGAGGAAGAGGTTGTTCTGTTAAATCCCAAAATGAGATTTCTGCACCAAGTTCTTTGGCTTTCCTTAGAGCCAAATCTACTAGCATCCCATTCTTGGAGGATTTTCCGTAAGAGCCTGAGAGTCCCATAATCCGTAACGGTGTTTCTGCCATGGCATTGCCAAACAGAAGTGATAGAAGAAACCATGCATTATCGTATAACCATCAAGGAACAATGCTTATGCCATAACAGTCATGCCAAAGGTTAGGTGCAGTTCATGAACGATGGTGAAGCGGACAAAGAAATGTCAGAATCATTGATGAATGATATGGCTGATGCTATGCGTTCAGCCGGCCTTGGAAATGAGGAAAATCCACCTGAACAGGTCGATGTTCAAGAGGATGTGGAGACGGAACCTGAAGCAAAGGAATTCTCAGAATCAGTCAATGAAACGGAATCTGTAGACGACCACGTTAACGAACTTCTTGAAGAGGGAGAAGCACATTCTCGCTCAAATAATCCTCAGGAGGCCCTTGTTGCATTTAACAAAGCCATTGCACTTGATCCATCGTGCGATATGGCTTGGTTTAATCGAGGAGTTCTGTTAGAAGCGCAGCAAGATGCTCGTGGAGCAAGACAAGCATTCCAGATATGTCTCGATCTCAACCCAGACCATGCACCAGCAACCGCAAACTTGGCCATCCTTCTTGATAGAATTGGAGACGAAGTTGGAGCTGCAGCAATGGCTCGTAGAGGATTAGAATTTTTCCCAGGTCATCCAAGTCTTAGCGATGTTCTATCACGCTCAAAAAATGCCTCAGTCGAAGAAGTACCCGAAGCAATCGAATCAACAATTACAAAGGCGACTCATCATGAATCAACGCTTGTTAACGTAATGGCTGATTCAGGAGTCACAGATTCTGACGCAATTTTATCCGAAGCTGTTCATCATGATATCGATGGAGATGGGCATCTTGACAAAGACGAACTCAAGAGTGCTGCAGAAGTAGTTGCTGCAACTCAACAAATTGAAACAGTTATTCAGGAAGCAATAGAAACTGAAATAGATAAGACACCATACGTTGAAGAAATAAACCTTGAGAAACTTACAGCTGAAGCAACAGATATGATTCGACAAGGAGAACCGAAAAAGGCCTTGGCGTTACTCAAACCACATCTCAAAACTATAGGCGCTAACCACGCTGGAGCGTGGAGAATTGCAGGTGGAGCAATGGCGAGAATGGACTTAGATTCTCATGCAATTGCGGCTCTTGAGCACGCAACTCGGTTGGATGAATCCGTCGCTAGTGGATGGTACAATCTTGGTACACTCTATGCTCGAAACGACAACATGGATAAGGCAATAGAAGCATTTGAAAACACAATCGAACTTGATAGTCGACACTTGAAAGCACGTATGAAATTGGTTGATTATGCAAAGGAATCCGGAAAGATTGGGGATATATTATCGCATGGCATGGCCTTTTTAGAAGTTCAAGATGATGCAGCCTTGCGCAATGAAATTATTGAACATCTTCTAACATGTGGAGAACAAGAAGTGGATGTTCTAGAGAATATTACTGGTATGCCTCCAACTATGCCAGAAGCCCCACAATTAGGGCAATATGCACTTGATCTCTTACCACCTGGTCCCTCTGAACATAGAGCGCGTGCAATGACCCTGAAGGGAGACAACATTGAATCTGTAAAAATCTGGAAAGAGCTCATTCAAACTGATAAGGAGAATCCGGGACTATGGAAAGGACTGGCACGTTCACTCGAAGCAGCAGGAGATTTGGACACTGCACAACGATGCCATTCAAAAGCCAATGAATTGGAACATGGGGTTCAAGCCCCTCCTCTGGCAACCCCTGAACCAGCACCGCAGCCTCAGCAAAAAGTACCACTTGAACAAATTCCTCTTGAGCCTAGACAACAGGAATTTACCCCAACTCAACCTGAACCACATGTTACAGAAGAAGAGAAATCCATGGCAAATAACGTGTTACTCACGCCAATACAACCAAGAGTTCAGCAAACCACAGAAGAACCGAAAGTTGAAGTTGATTTGGCAAAAGCCGCCCTTGATGCAACTGCTCTAATAGCATCATCAACTCTAACAAATGTAGGCTCTAGTTCTGTTTCAAATCAAGACATATCATGGTACAATCAAGGAGTTCAACTTATTGAAGACGGAAAATTCCGGGAGGCACTATCGAGTTTTGATCGTGCTTTGCCGTCCTTTGCAAATGATAACGAGATGGTCATTCGAATATTGAATGGAAGAGGAAATGCATACTACTTCATGGAAGAGTATCCATCTTGTGTTGAATCATACCACAAAGCCATGATGATTGACCCATCGAACGTTCGTGGCCAAACACTCTACAACATGGGAACAGCCTATGCGGAAATGGAACGCTTCCCAGATGCAATCAAGTGCTATCAGCAAGCAATGCCACGCGGTTTATCCCCTGAAGAAACCAGCAGAGCTAAGGAACAAATCCGTCGTTGCACAATCCTAGAAAAAGAGAGACAAAAAAAGATTTCAAGAAGTTGAATGAGAAGTCAGGTTCATATTCCACCGATACGTCGGGGTAACATGGACTGTGGAACTTGCGAGACTGCCCCAGCAATCGAAGTCATCAAACCAACGGTTGTTGATGTCAATCTAACCATCACTGAAAAAGCAATCGATATGCTCACTGAAGCATTTGGTGATGATCGTAGTCATGCCCTTCTTGTGGGTGTTTTATCCGGTGGTTGCTCGGGCTATATGTATGATTTACAAATCGTCGAGACCACTGATATTGATTGTCAAGAAGTTGTAATCTCTGGATTTAGAGTACTCGTTCCAAATGCTTCATCACATTTACTTGATGGGATTGAAGTCGATTATGTCGACAGATTAATGGGTGGTGGATTCAAAATTAACAATCCTAACGCATCCAGTTCCTGTGGCTGTGGCGAATCCTTTGCTTGAGGAACGCTCATGAGAGTGTTCCAGCTTGATTCATACGTCTTACTCCT
>TARA_B110000444_G_scaffold33174_1_pt1 | contig 10543 bp, 10 predicted proteins | sample TARA_B110000444 | Tara Oceans TARA_B110000444 (sample SAMEA4398370) | marine metagenome | biome: Polar Biome; feature: [SRF] surface water layer (ENVO:00010504); material: water (ENVO:00002006), including particulate matter (ENVO:01000060) such as... | depth 5 m
TTGGGTGATGATTGACCGGCTTCCTTATCGCAAGATTGTTGGGGCCTTGCTTTTGACCGCCTATCCGGTTCTGGCAACAATCATGCTAACAGGCGGTAGCTTTAGTATTTCAGCCGGTGCCATTGGCATTTATACGATTATGGGCTTGGTACTGATTACGGTTGGGCGGCTTGGCAATCGTGGCTATTTCTCCGGTGCCTTTGGCGATCTGGCAATGGTCGCTGGTGTTTTTGGCTGGATTCTTGTTCTCTTTGCCGCGGTTCTGGCGCTGTTTTCTGTCGATTTCAGCCTTGAGGCCATCGATACGAGCGATTGGGGCGGCTTGCTCATTACGCTTGTTGTGGCGATTACCGGCATTGTGGCGTCATTGCCTTTGGGTATTTTGCTGGCCCTTGGACGGCGTTCGGAAATGCCGGTGGCAAGATTTTTATCGACAGTGTTTATCGAATTCTGGCGCGGTGTGCCTTTGATCACTGTGTTGTTTATGGCGTCAGTTATGCTGCCACTATTTATGCCCGAAGGAGTGAATTTCGATATGCTGATGCGGGCTCTGATCGGGGTCACGTTGTTTTCCGCTGCCTATATGGCTGAAGTTGTGCGTGGCGGTTTGCAAGCGATTGATAAAGGTCAATATGAAGGGGCTGACGCGGTTGGCCTGTCTTATTGGCAATCAATGCGGTTGATCATTCTGCCGCAGGCTTTGACGCATGTGATTCCTGGCATCGTCAATACATTCATTGGCTTGTTTAAAGACACCGCTCTTGTCAGCATCGTTGGCATTTTTGACCTTCTTGGTGCGGCGCAATCAACCCTTGCCGATCCAGCATGGTCAACGCCGGTTCAAGGCCTCACAGGTTACCTTGTCGTGGCAGCCATCTTCTTTATCTTCTGTTTTGGTATGTCACGCTATTCAATGTATATGGAACAAAAACTCAGCCGCAGCCGTAATCGCTAGGCCAATTGGGTTGAAAGGGAGTCAGACATGACACAACCACAAAACGCAGCCGCCCAAGCCACCGATCAAAATACGGTCGTTTCAATGCGCAATGTGAATAAATGGTTTGGGCAGTTTCATGTTCTTCGCGATATCAACCTAAGCGTTGAAAAAGGCGAGCGCATCGTTGTTTGTGGGCCATCAGGCTCGGGCAAATCAACCTTGATCCGTTGTTTGAACCGGCTTGAAAAGCATCAGGATGGTGATATTTCGGTTCATGGCATTGAACTGAATAATGATGTGAAGAATATTGACGAAATTCGCCGTGAAGTTGGCATGGTGTTTCAGCATTTCAATTTGTTTCCGCATCTGTCGATTTTGGAAAACTGCATGTTGGCGCCAATCTGGGTGCGCAAAACCCCGCGTGCTGAAGCCGAAGAAATTGCGATGCATTTCCTGACACGGGTGAAAATTCCCGAGCAGGCCAGCAAATATCCGGGCCAGCTTTCAGGTGGCCAGCAGCAGCGTGTGGCGATTGCCCGTGCCTTATGCATGCAGCCGCAATTGATGCTCTTTGACGAGCCAACCTCGGCCCTTGATCCCGAAATGATCAAAGAGGTTCTGGATACGATGGTCGAGCTGGCTGATGATGGCATGACGATGATTTGTGTGACGCATGAAATGGGCTTTGCTCGCCGGGTGGCCAACCGTGTGATTTTCATGGATGAAGGCCAGATCGTTGAACAGAACGAGCCTGAAGCCTTTTTCAACAATCCGCAATCTGACCGGACCAAGCTGTTTTTGAGCCAAATTCTCGGACATTAAACCGGTTGCAGATAGCTGTGTTCAAAAACCAGGTCGAGCAAGGCTTCGATCTGGTTTTTTAAGTCTAGCCTGTTGGCGGCTTTTGAATGTTCTCAACGATGACGCGGCGTCGCCCAAATTGCGCGATGAATAAACCGGTCAGGATGACGGCCAAAGCCATCAGGAAATGACCTGGCAAGGCCTCATCAAGAACAAGCGCGCCAATAACCACCGCCCAGACCGGCACCTGATAATTGACCAGTGATAAAAATGGTGGCCCTGCGCGCCGAACCAGAATGGTTAGTAAAATAGTCGCAATCGCCGTTGGAAATACCGCAAGATAGGCAAGACCAACAAAGGCAGTGCCAAAGGATGCATTTGGCACTCCTTCGATCAAAAGCGCGACAGGGATCAGAATAATGCTGCCAAGCGTCAATCCAGCTGCGGCAAAAGATAGGGCGCTGACCGTTGGGCAAAGCCGCGTGATGATGCTGCCAATGGCGTAACAGCTGCTGGCGGCGATACAGGCAAGCTGGGCGGTAAACATTAAGGGTGATGGCGCGGCACTGGCTAAAATCTTATCGCCACCAATAAGCAGCACAACACCGGCAAAGCCAAACATAAATCCAATGACTTTGATCCGGCTCATCAATTCGCCCGGAACCAGAAAATGACTCAGCGGCAAAACAAATAACGGCACCACGGCCATGCTGACACCGGCAAATCCAGAAGTTACCACCTGCTGACCCCATGATAGCAGGCAAAAGGGAATGGCATTTGTGAATAGCGCCATGCCAAGGCAGTGAAGCCAGATGCGCCGGTCGGTGGCTGTTTGAAACCGTGGCAAGCCATCGCCATAGACAAGCGCGATCACAAGCAGGATTAATGCCGCCGCTGATACGCGCCCTGCGGCAAGCGTTATCGGGCCAAATCCGGTAAGGGCAAGTTCAACACCAAGAAAGCTGGCTCCCCAGATAACGCCAAGCGTGATTAGGATTAGCCAGTTTATAACCATGCCAGAAGAAGGGGTGTTTGGTGTCATGCCTGCCAAGCTAGTCCTACCGAAGGTGAAAATCAAAGGGAATTAACGGGCTGATCTGGTGCGGTAAATGCCCGAACAATTGGGGCTTGATGATTGGTGTGATCGTCACCCAAACTCCATGCTGAAATCAGCCCTAACGTGGCCGCCAAGTCGTGTCAAAGATTGACAGTCTGGCGCGATCACTGGCACTGTTAACTTCGCTGTTGATCAAAGCTGTTGATTGGTTTTTTCAAGCGGCTGGCAAAAGGGAAAATGGCACTCACCGCCAGATAAAATTGTTAAAAATAAGGGTGAAAAAATGCGGCGTGTGATTATTGCCATTACAGGTGCATCCGGGGTTATTTATGGAATTCGGGCGCTGGAATTGCTGCGCGCGGTTGATGATGTTGAAACCCATGCCATCATTACCCCATCGGCATTTCGCACTGCGCTTGCCGAAGTCGATTACGAGCCTGATCAGATTAAGGCACTTGCCGATCATCTCTATAATCACAAGGATATTGGCGCGGCCATTTCATCAGGTTCGTTTCACACGAATGGCATGCTTGTTGCGCCCTGTTCGATCAAAACGCTAAGCGCCATTGCCAATTGTTTTAATGAAGAGCTGACCGCGCGCGCTGCCGATGTGTGCCTAAAAGAGCGCCGCCGCGTTGTTCTGATGCTCCGCGAAACGCCGTTTCATGCAGGCCATATCAGGCTAATGGATCAAGCCACCCAAAGCGGCGCCATCATCATGCCACCGGTTCCCGGATTTTATACTCGGCCGCAAACCCTGGATGATGTGGTGAATCAAAGTGTTGGGCGCGCGCTTGATCTTCTTGACATCCAATTGCCAACGGTCAAACGCTGGACCGGATCAGGCGTTGACTAAGGCTGAATGATTTCGGTTTTGTGATCTTTGATTTGGCATGCCGCGGCGGCAATAACACGAATATGATCGTGCTGAGTCTGGGTGATCTCAGTCTTGCTGCTGGTAATCACAATGCGTGTTATTATGTCAATGATTGCTGATAACGCTGGCAAGCCATCAGCCTTATCAATGGAGGCAAGTTGACTGACCCATGCTTGCATCATTTCAAGCTGGATTTTTTCTGCGGCTAGCTCGGTCGCCTTGACCTTGTTACGAAGATCTTCAGTCACTACATTTGGTGCTGGCTGGGGGCCGGTTTTCAATTGGGTGCGAATGCGGCGAAGCGATCGCACAATATTGCTTTGCCAAGGGCTGGCAAGATTGTGAAGCTGCGTCAAATCCTCTTCCAATATCGCTTTGCCCTGAATGCAGGCAAAGACAACGCATAGCATCAAGGGAACATCAATCTGGCATTGCTCTTGAAGATCAAGACAAGCAGGGGCAACAGCATCAAGCTGATAGATTGTCAGTGAAAATGACCAAAGCTTGTTTTCTGTCATCACTTGCCTACCTGGTTTTTGTCATTGCTTAGAATGCTGTTAGGCATGCTAGCGGTACAGCGTGATGATTGCCCAGATAAGATATAGGGCGGCTAGCACGCTAATGATGATTTGGATTTTGCTAATGCGAACATCATCGCCAAGCCAGCTTTTTTTCCCGCGCTTAGCAATTTGTTGTGGCGCTGTTGGCGGCGCGCCGGTTATGCGTGTTTTCATCCTAATGAAAAGCGCATAAAGCGAAACGCCAAGAACGGCGAAAATAATCAGCTTGCCAAACATTGGCACCATCCTCAATTTGATCCCTGGCAGACTTCATGCCACGCATCGGGTGGCCACGTTATCTCTCAGGTCTCATTTTATAGCATGGGCTGGCGGCAATCCCTATAATGATATTGAGGCCGCAGCCATCAGGCAGTAAAGGCGCTTTTCAAGGTGCGCCAAAACATCGCGGCTAAACCCTCTTCACATTTGCCAGTTTCGAGCCTAATCCTTTTTTAACAGCTGGTACCAGCCAGACTCGTTTTAAAAACATTCAACAATAACTGGTTTTTGGGAGCATTGATGTTCGTCGAAAGGGCTTGTCCTTTTCGTGGGATTGTCATGTGCGCGTCAAAGGCCTTTGGAGAGAGTAATGTCAGTAACCACTGTCTATCAAACAACCTGCCGTTTTTGCGAATCAATTGAAGCCGGTATCATGCTTAACCTTGCCTTTATTGCCGATTTCTTTTCTGTTGCACGCGTTGCAACCAAAGCCTCGAATGTTGCCATGTCAGGCGATTATGAAGAAGCAAAGCGGATCATCGAAACCCTGTAAATCTATTGCTGATTTGCAAGCACAAGACCAAGCATCATTTTATATGATTGCAGCAATCTTGATCGGGGCGTAACGCGCTTTTGAAAAACCCGTACCCGCCAGATTTGGCCGGTACGGTTTTTTATGTCGAACCATCGTTAAAAAATCCAATTTTGAAAATCACTGGTTATGATATCAATAGTTATGATTATGGATCAGTTTGTGAAAAAGGGAAAAATGATGGATATCAATGTCACTGCGGATGATCTTGCGCTTTTAACCAAGTGGGATACCCCCACCATTTGCAACGTGCTTGAAGAAATCATCCCCGAACGGCGCGGATATGGCTTTACCACCACGCATCTTTTCAGTCTTGATCCGGCGCTGCCACCGATTTGCGGTTTTGCCCGCACGGCAACCATTCGCGCCGCCGCACCATCGCCCGAAACCAGCGAACAAATGATGGCAAAACGCGCTGCCTATTATGAATATGTTGCGGCCGCGCCAGCGCCAACCATTGTCGTTATTCAAGATATTGATCCCCAGCCCGGGTTTGGTGCCTTTTGGGGGGAGGTGCAAACCAATATCCATAAAGGGCTTGGTGTTTTGGGGGCGGTTACGAACGGGTCATTTCGTGATGTGCCGGATAGTGCCCGCGGGTTTAATTTGATTGGTGGCAAGGTTGGGCCAAGCCATGCTTTTGTTCACCTTGTCGATATCGATTGTCAGGTCACGGTTTTTGGGCTGACCGCCACGACAAATGATATCATCCATGCTGATCAGCATGGCGCGGTGCTAATTCCGCCAACCGCAGTCAAACATATACCCGCAGTGGCGGATTTGATTAGCCGACGCGAAGCGATCATCCTTGAAGCGGCAAAATCTGCCGATTTCACTGCTATCAAATTGAAAACCGCAATGGGGCAAATCAAGGATATTCATTAAGTTGCAACGGGATGGCAGAATTTGATTTTGACAAAATGGCGACCATCATCAATCCGGCCTCAGGTCAAAATTAATCACCCGTCCAGTCAAGATGGCAACTGATGATCGGCGTGTGAAATTGTGTCTTTGGCGCGGGGTCTATTTCCCGCGTTCGGCAATACATTGGCGGCAACCCGTACTGCCACGAAGGTGAAGGCGAGGTTGCTGTTCAAATGGCCCGTGATGCCGGCATATGATGATGATCTTGGTTGTGTGGTTGAAGTAATCAACCTTCGAATAATCAAAGGTGCCACCGTGAATTTTTTGAAATTTACGGACGATGGATTTAGTATTATCTGGTTTTGATTTTGCCACCTGATTTTCCTTTTGGACAATGCCCCTATCACGGTGGCGTTTTGGTTCGGCGGTGCAGCCTGTGCCAGTAATTTTGCCGCGCAATCCGCATTCTGGGCTTTTGACCGACGGGATGGAAACCGGCAATGTGTTTGCGTGACTAAAGTCCCACTATTGCCTAATTTTGTTCATTTCTCAATATCTAGGCCGAAAGATCGGTAAAACCGTTTCATCATATTGCGGTGCTTGCTTGCTATGATGAGATTTATATAGTTAAATCCATATGTTAGATTTATGTTTTACGGGGTTTCAGTGATGGGGACAGTTAATTTGCGACCGCACATTGCGGGGCTCGTCAGGCTTTGGGCATCGGTGATTGCTAAGATGTTTGGTGCCATGTTTGCTGTGATGTTCGGTGCAATCTCAAATGCTACGGCACAAACTGATCTTGCTGATCAAATTACCAAAGCTGATCTTGGCTATGGTGAATATCTGGCAGGCGAATGTGTGACCTGTCATCGAAATTCGGGTACGGGCATTCCGCAGATTAATGGTATCGAGGCCGAAACATTTGTTATCATCATGAAGGCCTATCGCAGCAAAGATCTGGATAATAAGGTCATGCAGATGATGGCTGGCAGGCTTGATGATGAACAAATTATATCACTTGCGGCCTATTTTTCATCTTTGTCCAACTAATCATCCCCCTTCTGAGTGGGCGGCATTAGATATTATATGAACAACCTTTTAGTTGTATTTTCATAATTTAAATGGTTTTCTCTATGTAATGGATCAGGCGTGGCAGTTTTTTTGCTGCTCCTTCATCAGAAATCATAGATGATAAATCAACAGGGGAGGTTTTTATGACTTCAATTTCACGACGCGGCTTTGGTGGCTTGTTCGGGGCATCAGCGCTTGGCCTTGCGATGCCGTCATTGGCTTTTGGTGCGCTTCCAAAAGTCGTTGTTATTGGTGGCGGCGCGGGTGGTGCAACTGCAGCACGTTACCTCGCGAAGGACTCAAAAGGTGCGCTTGATGTCACCTTGGTTGAAGCATCAAAGCGGTATTACACTTGTTTTTACTCAAATCTTTATATTGGGGGCTTCCGCAAATATGGGTCGATTGGTCATAATTATTATGGGTTGGCAGTAAATAACCGTATCAATGTTGTGCACGAGTGGGCCGCATCAGTGGACGGTGCTGCGAGAACAGTCAACTTGGCGTCAGGAGGAAAATTGTCATACGACAAGCTTGTCCTTTCACCCGGGATCGCACTGAAATATGATAGCATTGCAGGCTATTCGCCTCAGGCGCAAGGGCGTATGCCACATGGCTGGACATCTGGAACGCAAGCTCAACAAATTCGCAACCAAGTTCTCACCATGAAAAAAGGTGGTACTTTTGTTATGATGCCTCCGCCAAACCCGTATCGGTGTCCACCAGGACCATATGAGCGCGTTTCGATGATTGCTCATCTATTGAAAGAACGCAATCCAACTGCCAAGATCATTGTTTTGGACCCTAAAGAAAAATTCTCAAAAATGGGTCTTTTCACGGCGGGTTGGGAAAAGCATTATCCTGGAATGATTGAGTGGCTTGGTCCAGATTCTCATGGGGGTATCAAATCGGTCAACCATGAAACCATGGAAATTGTTACTGATCTTGACACCTTTAAAGCTGATGCTGCAAGTGTAGTGCCAGCACAGCGAGCAGGATCAATCGCAATGGCTGCAGGTGTTACTGACGGTGATTGGGCGCCAATTATTCCGGCAACAATGGCGTCAAAGGCTGATCCAAACATTCATGTGCTTGGTGATGCATCGGTTGCATCATCAATGCCAAAATCCGGATTTTCAGCAAATAGTCAGGCTAAGGTAGCAGCGAATGCAATCCGTGGTGAGTTGACGGGAAGCCGTGTTTACGATCCACGTTTTGCTAATACCTGTTGGAGCCTGATTGCGACAAATGACGGGATTAAGGTTGGTGCGAATTATAAAGCTGGATCAGAAAAGATTGACGTGGTTGATAAATTTGTATCGCAGGGTGGCGAAAGTGCCGATGTTCGCAAAACCACCTATGAAGAATCGATTGGTTGGTATAATGGTATCACCAGCGATATGTTTTCGTAAGTCGCATCTATCACTAATTCAAGAAAGCCGGTCATTAGACCGGCTTTCTTTATTTGGAGCGGCAAAAATTGCTGGCCTCTTGTGCATGATCTTGAAGAAGTCTGGTTGAATATCTAAATCAGGGGTAAGATGCCCTGTCTTTTCCGGAGATTGTTTATGCATAGATTTTTCCTAGCGGTTTTGCTCAGTCTTTGCGCGAGCGCAGCAGCAGCATCCTACCAATCAACAAGATTGGTTTATACTGTTAGCTGGGGCAATATTCTACTTGCCAAAAGCCAGCTTGATTACCAGTTTGGCGACGATGATGCCCGCATTTTGGCTAGCGTTGACAGTGATGGTTTTATTGCCTTTTTCAGTGGGTTTCAAAGCCGCGCCAAAGCTGATCTGGTGTTAAAAGACGCTGGGTGGGCGCCTAAAACCCTGTTTATGGAACGGATTTCTGGGCGTAAAAAGGTGCAAAGCCGCGTGGCGTGGGATGATGATTCAAATGTCAGCACTGAATCGCGGATGCCCGAACTGGATCTTGACGAAGTCTATCCGTTGACGGCGCAGATGCGGGTGAATGTCCTTGATCCCTACAGTGCCGTTCTTCGCCTTATTCGCCATATCGAAACAACCGGTGATTGCGCCAAAAGCTATGAAATTTATGACGGTCGGCGGCGAAGCCGACTGCATTTCAAAACACTTGGCACCAATGATTTAACCGAAACACGGCCTGGTGAATTTGTTGGAGACGCGCTTATCTGCAGTCTGGAATTTGAACCAATTGGTGGTCATCAAATTGATTCAAAATGGCGCTCAGACGATAAAGACGATGATGACGAACGGATCAAAATGTTTTTTGGCCGCCCGTTGCAGGGCCAGATAGTGCCTGTTCGGGTTGAGGTGGATAGCTGGATTGGAACAATTGTTGGCAGGCTTGATATACGCAAAATGACGGTTCAATAGCTGCTATTTAGTCCAACCAGTTTGTCAGTCGCGATACAAACACAAGCTGGTCAAAATTGTATTTATTTTACCGGTCCGCCAGATAATAACGGACCGGTTGTTATGTGACTAGTTGGCAAGCGCCTTTTGCATGACGTCGGACAGGCGTTTGGCAAAGTCGCGTGAATCAGTGATTGCCTCCCCTTCGGCGACAAGCGCGCTGTCTAAAATCAATTTGGCAAAATCATCCGATCCTTCAAATTCGCCAGCTTCCAGCTTGGCATTCAATGATTTGATCAATGGATGCTTGGCATTCACTTCTAACACTTTTGGCATGCCTTTGAAATCGGGATTATGCATGCGCATCATGCGCTCCATCTGCTGATCCATGCCATTGTCATCGGCAACAAGGCGGGCAAGGCTGGTTTCCATATTTGCTGAGCTGCGTACATTGGCGACACTGCCGTCAAGAACATGTTTGATCTTGGCAACAAATTGATCGGATAAAATTTCTTCTGGCTGATCATCTTTTGATGTGGCTTCGCCCACTTTGGAAATATCAACTTCGCCGCGGGTGATTGACTGGAAATTCTTGCCTGCAAATTGCTGGATATTGGACAGCCAGAAATCATCAATCGGATCGGTAAGCAGCAGAACGTCAATATTCTTGGCCTGAAAGGATTCAAGATGCGGGCTCAGTCGCGCCCGATCGGCATCATCGGAAGATAGGTAATAGATGACGTCCTGATTTTCGGCGAAATCATCGATATAATCTTGAAGCGTGATCAGCTTGTCCGTTTTGGTCGACCGGAACAAACAGATTTCAAGAAGCTTTTCGCTATTGGCCTGGTCCTCATAAAGCCCTTCTTTCAGAACCTTGCCAAGCCCCTCCCAGAAGGTGGCATATTCGTCACGGCGCTTGTCCAATGCTTTTTTCAGCTCAGATAGAACCCGTTTAACGACGGCTTTGCTGATTTTGGTGACAGCTGGATTTTGCTGCAACATTTCACGGCTAACATTCAAATCAACATCGGGGGTGTCTATAATGCCTCGTAAGAACCGCATCCATTTTGGCACAAGCCCTTCATAATCATCGGTGATGAAAACGCGGTTTACATATAGATGCAGCTTTGACTTACGTTCGGGATCATAAAGGTCGAACGGTGCTGATGACGGAATGAAAAGCAGGTTGGTAAACTCAACCGCGCCCTCGGTTTTGTTGTGAA
>TARA_B110000444_G_scaffold13302_2_pt1 | contig 10538 bp, 22 predicted proteins | sample TARA_B110000444 | Tara Oceans TARA_B110000444 (sample SAMEA4398370) | marine metagenome | biome: Polar Biome; feature: [SRF] surface water layer (ENVO:00010504); material: water (ENVO:00002006), including particulate matter (ENVO:01000060) such as... | depth 5 m
CAACTCTGTTAAAGACTTTTTTCCAAAGTTTCTAAACTTCATCAGGTCATTTTTATTGTATGATACTAAATCACCAAGTGTATCAACTTCTGCAGCTTTCAAACAGTTTAATGCACGGACAGATAAGTCCATATCAACAAGCTTGGTCTTTAATAACTGACGCATATGAAGGGATTCTTCATCATAAGTTTCCGTCTGTGCAATTTCATCTGCTTCTAAAGTAATTCGCTCATCAGAAAATAATAAGAAATGGTGAATTAGTGTTTTTGCAGCTTCAGTAAGTGCATCTTTAGGGTGAATTGAGCCGTCAGTAACAATCTCAAAAACAAGTTTCTCATAATCAGTTTTCTGCTCAACACGAAAATTTTCTATGCTATATTTTACATTTTTGATGGGAGTAAAAATAGAATCGATTGCAATAACCCCTAATTCTTCACTTACTTTTTTATTTTCCTCTGCAGGGACATATCCACGACCTTTTTCAATAGTAATATCAATGTTCAATTGAACCTTTTTTTCTAAATTACAAATTACTAAGTCTGGGTTTAAAACTTGGAAACCAGAAATAAATTTCTGTAAATCTGCTGCTTTAATTTGTTCTTGACCAACAACAGAGATAGTTACTTTTTCTTCTTCAGAATCTTCAATCTGTCTTTTAAAACGAACTTGTTTTAAATTTAGAATGATTTCTGTAACGTCTTCTACTACTCCTGGGATGGTAGAAAACTCGTGCTCTACATTTTCTAATTTAACAGAAGTTATTGCAAAGCCCTCTAAAGAGGATAATAAAACACGTCTAAGTGCATTTCCAACTGTCAATCCATAACCGGGTTCGAGTGGGCGAAATTCAAATTTGCCTTCGAATTCGGATGAATCGATCATTATTACTTTATCTGGTTTTTGAAAATTCAATATTGCCATAATTATGTTTCCGTTTTCTTATTTAGAATATAGTTCTACTATTAATTGCTCTTTGATATTCTCCGGTATTTGGAGACGTTCAGGTATACTTACAAAAGTCCCCTGAAGTTGTTCTTTATTCCAGCTTAACCATTCATAAGCGGATGCATCTTTTCCTTTTGATTCTAAAATTATATTCAGAGTTTTCGATTTTTCACGAACTCCGACGACATCTCCCACTTTTACTTGGTAAGAGGGAATATTTAAAATAGAGCCGTTGATTGTGACGTGTCTATGAGAAACTAACTGACGTGCGCCACTTCTTGTTGGAGAAAGTCCCATACGATAAACAACATTATCTAAACGTGATTCACATAGTTGAAGTAAAACCTCTCCTGTAACGCCTTTGTTCCGGGATGCTTTTTCGAAAAGATTACGAAATTGTCGTTCTAAAATACCATAGGTAAATTTAGCTTTTTGCTTCTCCATAAGCTGGACAGCGTATTCTGATTTTTTTCCTCTTCTTCTTGCGTTTCCGTGTTGTCCAGGAGGATAATTTCTTTTTTCGAATGATTTATCATCACCGAAAATCGGCTCGCCAAATTTTCGAGCAATTTTTGTTTTTGGACCAGTATATCTTGCCATTTTATTGGTTTTTAGTTGAAATGATTACTATGAATTAAGGTCGTCTTTCCTTCGATAGTTTATTATCAATTCACGATATTAATTAAATTTATACTCTTCGTCTTTTTGGAGGTCTACATCCATTGTGAGGTTGAGGGGTAATGTCAATAATCTCCATTACTTCAATCCCAGCATTGTGTAAAGATCGAATCGCAGATTCTCGTCCGTTTCCTGGACCTTTAACAAATACTTTTACTTTTCGTAATCCGGCTTCTTGGGCTACTTTAGCACAATCTTCAGCTGCAGTTTGTGCAGCATAAGGAGTGTTCTTTTTTGAGCCTCTAAAGCCCATTTTACCCGCCGATGACCAAGAAATGACTTCTCCCTTGGTATTGGTAAGTGAAATGATAATGTTATTGAATGAAGCTGTTACATGAGCTTCTCCAATAGACTCAACAATTACTTTTCTTTTCTTACTTGCTGTTTTAGCCATAATTACAAACTATTATTTAGTTGCTTTCTTTTTATTTGCTACTGTCTTACGTTTTCCTTTACGGGTACGAGAGTTATTTTTGGTACGTTGTCCTCTTAAAGGAAGTCCAACTCTGTGACGAATTCCTCTGTAACAACCGATATCCATCAGGCGTTTTATATTTAACTGAACTTCAGAACGTAATTCACCTTCAATCTTAAAAGAACCAACCGCTTCACGGATACGTCCTGTTTCATCATCAGTCCATTCGGAAACTTTCTTGTTCTCATCTACCTTGGCAATTTCCAATATAGACTGCGCACGACTTCTTCCGATACCGAAAATATATGTTAGGGCAATAACGCCTCTTTTTTGCTTTGGAATGTCTACTCCTGATATTCTAGCCATAATTAACCTTGTCTTTGTTTAAATCTAGGGTTTTTTTTATTGATAACGTAAAGACGTCCATTTCGTCTTACGATCTGGCAGTCTGCACTGCGTTTTTTTATCGATGCTCTTACTTTCATATCTATTTACTTTAAAATCTAAAGGTGATCCTCGCTTTACTTAAATCGTAAGGACTCATTTCTAATTTAACTTTATCGCCAGGTAATAATTTTATATAATGCAAACGCATTTTACCTGATATATGTGCCGTTACGACATGACCATTTTCAAGTTCAACGCGAAACATTGCATTTGATAATGCTTCGATAATAGTACCCTCTTGCTCTATTGCTGCTTGTTTAGCCATATCTCAATTAACGCTTCTGCGTGTTTTTCCAGTTTTCATTAAACCGTCGTAGTGTCTATTTAACAGATACGAGTTTACTTGTTGAATAGTATCAATCGCGACTCCAACCATAATTAAAAGTGAAGTACCTCCGAAGAATAATGCCCATCCTTGTTGAATTCCAATAAATTTTACCACTATAGCTGGAAAAACCGCAATTCCAGCAAGGAATAAAGATCCTGGAAATGTAATGTGTGACATTACTGTATCCAAAAATTCTGAAGTTTCATTTCCCGGACGAATCCCTGGAACAAAACCACCACTTCGTTTTAAATCATCAGACATTTTATTAGTTGGAACTGTTATGGCAGTATAAAAAAATGTAAATATAATTATCAACAACGCAAATACTAAGTTATACCATAAACCAAAAATATCTGAGAAATTGGTTTGCAACCACTGCCCAATATCTGAATCACCCATAGCCCCTCCTATAGTTGCCGGAGCAAACATAATAGCTTGAGCAAAGATTATTGGCATTACACCTGAAGCGTTAAGCTTTAATGGAATATATTGTCTAGACCCATAAACAGTTCGATCAGAGGTTGCTCCACCCGAAGCACGTCTTGCATATTGAACAGGAATTCTTCTTACAGCGAGCGTCAGTAAAATTGAAAGTAAAATAATTATAATCCACAATACTAATTCAATAAGTATTAACATCAATCCACCGTTATTTTCTGAAACCCTGGAAACAAATTCTTGAGTAAATGATAAGGGAAGGGTTGCGATAATACCAACCATTATAAGAAGTGAAATACCGTTTCCAATACCTTTATCGGTTATTTTTTCCCCTAACCACATTGCAAAAATGGTTCCAGTGACTAAAATAATCACAGAGGAAATGATAAACAAAGGGCCTTTTCCTAATACAAAAGCACTTTCAGGAACTCCTAGAGCACTTAAACTATAAAGATAAGCAGGTGCCTGTACAATACAGATAAGAATAGTTAGCCAGCGAGTAATTTGATTAATTGTTTTACGCCCACTTTCACCTTCTTTTTGAAGTTTTTGAAGATAAGGAACGGCTATACCCATCAACTGAACAACAATAGATGCAGAGATGTAAGGCATTATTCCTAATGCAAATACTGAAGCATTTGCAAATGCACCTCCTGTAAAAGCATTTAAAATACCTAAAAGACCACCTCCGTCAGTACGACTACTCAAAGCTGCTAACTGAATTGGATCAATGCCTGGCAAGACAATCTGAGCGCCAAGACGATAGACCAATAACATCCCCAAGGTGAGAATTACGCGATCGCGTAATTCTTCAATTTTGTAGATGTTATAAAGGGTTTCTATTACTTTTTTCATTAGGATTAAATTAAACGGTTAAAGCTTCGCCTCCTACAGCCTCAATTGCTGCTTTTGCTGAAACTGAAAATTTATGTGCACTAACTCTAACAGCACCTTCTAATTTTCCTCTTCCTAATATTTTTACTAAATCGTTTTTGTGAGCCAGCCCTAATTCTACAAGTAAATCGATATTTAACTCTTTACTAACTTTTTTATCTACTAATAATTGTTGGAGAGTATCAATATTAATTCCACGATATTCCTTGCGATTGATGTTCTTAAAACCAAATTTAGGAACACGACGTTGTAACGGCATTTGACCTCCTTCAAAACCAACTTTTCTAGAGTATCCAGAGCGTGATTTGGCACCTTTATGGCCTCGTGCTGCAGTTCCACCTTTTCCGGAAGCCTGTCCTCTTCCAAGACGTTTTCCAGCGGTTTTTATAGATCCTGATGCAGGGGTTAAATTTTCTAAACTCATAATGGATTATTTATGCTTCGGTAACTGTTACCAAATGTTGAACTTTAGCGATCATTCCCAAGATACTTGGGGTTGATTCATGTATAACTTCTTTCCCAATTCCTCTTAGTCCCAGGGCTTCTAGAGTACGTTTTTGAACTTGTATACGCTTGATACTACTTTTAACTTGTTTAACTTTTATCTGTGACATGGTTAAATAGGTTTATCCGTTAAATACTTTGTCTAATGAAATTCCTCTTTGCTCAGCAACACGTTGTGGGTTTCGTAATTGTAATAAAGCATCAAATGTTGCTTTAACTACGTTGTGAGGGTTTGAAGAACCTTGAGACTTTGATAGTACGTTGTGGACTCCCACAGCTTCCAATACAGCACGAACAGCTCCACCTGCAATAACTCCAGTACCTTCAGAGGCTGGCTTCAAAAAAACACGTGCTCCTCCAAACTTACCTTTTTGCTCATGAGGAAGTGTTCCTTTAATGATTGGAATACGAACTAAGTTTTTCTTAGCATCTTCAACTGCTTTTGAAATGGCTTCAGAAACTTCTTTCGATTTTCCTAAACCTTGCCCTACTACTCCATTCTCGTCACCGACAACAACAATAGCAGAAAAACCAAAAGCACGACCTCCTTTAGTAACTTTAGTAACCCGTTGCACTCCAACTAAGCGGTCTTTTAAGTCTAAGCCAGCAGGCTTAACTAATTCTACGTTTTTATAATCTTGATACATATTCTTATTAAAATTTTAATCCGCTTTCACGAGCACCATCAGCAAGAGCTTTTACTCTTCCATGATATAAATATCCACCTCTGTCAAATTTAATTTCAGAAACACCTGCTTTCGATGCAAGGTCTCCAATACGTTTTCCAACAGTAGTAGAGATTTCCAATTTACTCGTTAGTTTAGCATCTACAATTTCCTTGTCTCTAGAGGATGCTGCAACAATTGTTTTTCCTGTTTTATCGTCTATTAATTGAGCATAAATTTCTTTATTACTCCTGAATACAGACAATCGAGGTGCTGTTAACGTTCCACTAATGACTTTACGAATTCTCCTACGAATTCTATTTCTACGATCTAATTTTGTTAAACCCATGGTTATAATATTATGCTGATTTACCTGCTTTTCTTCGAATTTGTTCGCCTACAAATTTAATACCTTTTCCTTTGTATGGTTCTGGTCTTCTGAAAGAACGAATCTTTGCTGCTACATAACCAACTAATTGTTTGTCATAAGAGCTTAATTTAATGATTGGATTCTTTCCTTTTTCAGAAATAGTTTCTACTTTAACCTCAGGCGCAATATCGAGTAAGATATTATGTGAAAAACCAAGCGCAAGGTCTAACTTTTGTCCTTGATTACTTGCTCTATATCCAACTCCTACAAGTTCTAATTCTTTTATATATCCTTTAGCTACTCCTTCAATCATATTGAAGATAAGTGCACGGTAAAGACCGTGTTTAGCCTTTATGGATTTTATATTAGAGGAACGACTAACCGTTATGATATTATCTTCCATTTTAATTTCAACTTCACTGTACTCCTGAGTGAGCTCACCTAACTTTCCTTTCACTGAAACATGAGTGGGGTGAATGTCTACGGTGACTCCTTCGGGTACTGAGATTGGATTGTTTCCTATTCTTGACATTATCTATACTGTTTCTGTTAGTATACGTAACAAATTAATTCTCCACCAACATTCTCTTTGGCAGCTTGTTTTCCGGTCATTACTCCATGAGAAGTTGAGATAATTGAAATCCCCAGGCCATTTAAAACCCTTGGAAGCCCATCTGAACCGGCATACTTTCGTAAACCAGGAGTACTGATACGTTGTATTTTTTTGATGACAGGCTCTTTTGTGAGCTTGTCATATTTCAGGGCAATTTTAATATTACCTTGATGGTTTTCAGTTTCTTCAAACTTATAACTCAATATATACCCTTGATCAAAAAGAATTTTAGTAATCTCTCTTTTAGTATTTGATGCGGGGATATCAACTACACGATGTCCCGCACTGTTGGCGTTACGTATACGTGTTAAAAAATCTGCAATAGGATCTGTGAACATAGTCTTTTATCTATAAATTTACCAACTGGCTTTTGTTACTCCAGGAATCAAGCCTTTATTTGCCATTTCACGAAAAGTAACACGTGAAAGTCCAAACTGACGCATATATCCTTTTGGTCTACCCGTTAATTTACAACGATTGTGCATACGGATAGGGGAAGCGTTACGAGGCAACTTTTGAAGTGCATCATAATCCCCGGCTTCCTTAAGGGCTTTTCGCTTTTCAGCATATTTTGCAACTGTCTTAGCTCGTTTAACCTCACGAGCTTTCATCGATTCTTTAGCCATATTAATTCTTTTTAAAAGGGATTCCTAATTCGGTTAATAATGATTTTGATTCCTGATCAGTATTTGCACTGGTCACAAATGTAATATCCATTCCATTAATTCGATTTACTTTATCGATATCAATCTCTGGAAAAATGATTTGTTCAACAACACCCAGTGTATAATTTCCACGACCATCGAATCCTGTCGATTTAACCCCTTGAAAGTCTCTTACGCGTGGTAGGGCAGTAGTTACTAATCGATCTAGAAACTCATACATACGTTCGCCTCGGAGAGTAACTTTAGCTCCAATAGGCATTCCTTTTCTCAGCTTGAAACTAGCAACATCTTTTTTGGATAATGTAGAAACAGCTTTTTGACCTGTAATAATAGTTAATTCGTCAACAGCATGGTCGATTAATTTCTTATCAGAAACAGCAGCACCTACTCCACGACTAAGTACTATTTTTTCGAGTTTAGGGACTTGCATTACGCTTTTATAGCTGAATGTCTCTTTTAAACTGTTAACGATTCGATCGTTGTATTCTTGCTTTAATCTAGGTGTATAGCTCATATTCAAATGACTTCATCGGTTTTTTTAGCAACACGAACTTTAATTCCATCTTCAATTCTAAAACCTACACGTGTGGTTTTGCCATCTGACGTAAGCAGAGATAAATTTGAAATATGAATAGGTGCTTCCTTTTCTGTTATTCCTCCTTGGGGATTTTGCGCATTGGGTTTGTTGTGTTTTTTAATCAAATTCACACCTTCCACAATGGCTCTATTTTTTTCAAATGAAATACTCGCAATCGTACCTTCAGATCCTTTTTCAGAACCAGCGATAACCCGAACAGTATCTCCTTTTTTTATTTTAATTTTTGTTGCCATATCTTGTTAATTACAATACTTCAGGTGCCAATGAAACAATTTTCATAAATTGTTTATCTCGTAATTCTCTTGCCACAGGACCAAAAACACGAGTTCCTCGCATTTCACCAGTTGGGTTAAGTAGCACACATGCATTTTCATCAAAACGAATATAAGTCCCATCCTGACGTCTAATTTCTTTTTTTGTTCGGACAACTACCGCAGTTGATACCTCACCTTTTTTGATAGTTCCAGAAGGAGACGCGTGTTTAACAGTAACAACTATTTTGTCGCCAATAGATGCATATCGTCTTTTAGTTCCTCCCAATACACGAATGGTAAGGACTTCTTTTGCGCCGGTATTATCGGCTACTTTGAGTCTAGATTCTTGTTGTACCATATCTTACTTAGCTCTTTCTATTATTTCAACCATTCTCCAGCATTTTGATTTGCTTAATGGTCGTGTTTCCATAATTTTAACTGTATCTCCGATATTGCAATCATTTTTTTCATCGTGAGCTACGTATTTTTTCGTTTTCAAAACGAACTTACCATACATCGGGTGTTTTACTCTATTAACCTCTGCAACAACAATAGATTTTTGCATTTTGTTACTGGTTACGACACCAATTCGTTCTTTTCTTAAGTTTCTTGTTTCCATGTGCTTATACTTCTTGGCTGCTCAGGGCAGTTTTTAGTCGAGCAATTATTCGACGTGCTATTTGAATTTGTAATGGATTTTCTATCGGAGAAATCGCATGAGTCATTTTTAACTCAGATAACTGTTTTTGGTATTCAGCCAGTTTATCTTTAATGTCTTCTTTAGAAAGGTTTTTAATTTCAGATTGTTTCATAGTTTCTGTAAATTAAGCTTCGAAATCACGAGCTACAATAAATTTAGTTTTAACGGGAAGTTTTTGAGCTGCTAAACGAAGTGCTTCCTTAGCAACACTGAAAGGTACACCTCCAACTTCAAACATAATACGTCCGGCTCTGGTTACAGCTACAAAATATTCTGGCGCTCCTTTACCCTTACCCATACGAACCTCAAGGGGTTTCTTGGTAATAGGCTTGTCAGGAAAAATTTTAATCCATAATTGCCCTTCTCTTTTCATGTAACGTGTAGCGGCAACACGTGCTGCCTCAATTTGACGTGATGTAATGAAAACAGAGTCTAGCGCTTTGATACCAAACATACCATTGGAAAGCTGATGACCTCTTTGAGAAAGACCTTTCATACGACCTTTCTGAGCTTTCCGGAATTTTGTCTTTTTTGGTTGTAACATGATTTCTTAACCTATTATATTATTTACGACGTTGACGATTGTTTCCTTTACCGGAATTAGGACCACCTTGGCCAGTTTTTTTTGACATTCCCACAAGAGGGGAAAGTTCACGTTTACCATAAACTTCACCTTTCATGATCCATACTTTAATCCCTAACCTTCCATATGTTGTATGAGCTTCTACCAAGGCATAGTCGATATCTGCACGAAAAGTTGACAATGGAATACGACCATCTTTGAATGATTCAGCACGTGCCATCTCAGCTCCATTTAAACGACCAGAAATTTGAATTTTAATTCCTTCTGCATTCATACGAATTGCTGCCGCAATAGCCATTTTAATAGCACGTCTGTAAGAAATACGACTTTCAATTTGACGAGCAATGCTAGCTCCTACTAATTGTGCATCTAATTCAGGACGTTTGATTTCAAAAATATTGATTTGAATTTCTTTCCCTGTGATTTTACGCAACTCTTCTTTAAGTTTATCAACTTCTTGCCCTGCTTTTCCGATTATAATTCCCGGACGTGCAGTAGTGATAGTTATTGTAATAATCTTGAGCGTGCGTTCAATAATTACGTTTGAAACACTAGCTTTAGAAAGACGTGCATGAATATATTTACGGATTTTATAATCTTCGGCGATTTTATCTCCGTAATCTCTTCCTCCATACCAGTTAGAATCCCATCCTCTGATGATACCTAAACGATTTCCAATAGGGTTAGTTTTTTGTCCCATGTTATGATTCTATAATGTTAGTTCCCAATACAACAGTTACGTGATTGGAACGTTTTCTAATTCGGTGTGCTCTTCCTTGTGGAGCTGGTCTCAAACGCTTTAGCATACTTCCTCCATCAACACGGATCTCAGAAACAAAAAGGTTTGCATTTTCGATATCTGCAGCTTCATTTTTAGATTGCCAGTTTGCAATTGCAGAAAGTAATAATTTTTCTAAACGGCGAGATGCTTCTTTAGGGCTAAACTTCAATATAGCTAAAGCCTTCACAATTGATTCCCCTCTTACTTGATCAGCGACTAAACGCATCTTTCTAGGTGAAGTAGGACAGTTGTTTAGCTTAGCAAAAGCAAGAGATTTTTTTGCTTCCTTAAGCGCCTGAGCGGTATGTCTTTTACGATTTCCCATGAATACTTTTATTTTTTCCCTTTGTTTTTAGCACCTGAGTGTCCTCGAAAGTTTCGTGTCAATGAAAATTCGCCTAATTTGTGACCTACCATGTTTTCTGTTACATATACGGGAACAAAAGTTTTACCGTTGTGTACACCAATTGTCTGACCAACAAAATCTGGAGTAATCAAGGAGGCACGAGACCAAGTTTTGATAACTGATTTTTTATTTTCTTGTATGTTTTTCATCACTTTCTTTTCAAGACTGTGATGAACAAAAGGTCCTTTTTTTAATGAACGTGCCATATCCTATTATTTTTTTCTACGTTCAATAATGAACTTGTTACTTGACTT
>TARA_B110000444_G_scaffold91644_1_pt1 | contig 10517 bp, 8 predicted proteins | sample TARA_B110000444 | Tara Oceans TARA_B110000444 (sample SAMEA4398370) | marine metagenome | biome: Polar Biome; feature: [SRF] surface water layer (ENVO:00010504); material: water (ENVO:00002006), including particulate matter (ENVO:01000060) such as... | depth 5 m
AAGGTCGCACAAAATCTTCTAGAGGCTCGACCAACTATAATGACAGCTGTGCCTAGATTATATGAGTCATTGTATGACCGAATAAAAAAAGGTGTAGAGCGAACTGGAGGAGTGAGGGCTAAACTTTTCTTTAAGGCAGTAGAGTTAGGAAAAAAATCCCAAAGCCCAAACTACAAGATGAGTTGGGTTGAGAACCTAAAGAATAGATCGCTCAATCATTTAGTGCGTAAAAAAGTCAAAGAAAAGTTTGGAGGGCGGCTCAAAACGTTTGTCTCAGGGGGCGCTGCTCTTAATCCAGAAATCGGCGACTTTTTTTTGTCACTTGGAATAAACATACTTCAAGGTTACGGCCAGACAGAAGCTTCACCGGTTATTAGTTGTAATCGGCCAGGTAATATCCGAATTGAAACAGTAGGACCAGCTTTGGCGGGAGTTGAAATTAAAATAGCCGAAGATGGAGAGATACTTGTTCGGGGTGAACTCGTAATGGATGGTTACTGGCGTGATAAAGAAGCGACGAGAGAAGCAATAATAGATGGCTGGTTGCACACTGGAGATATTGGGATGATCCAGAAGGATGGATTTTTGCAGATCACAGATAGAAAAAAAGATATCATAGTGAATTCGGGAGGGGATAATATTGCACCAGCCCGTGTTGAAGCTACCCTCACATTAAGGCCCGAATTTAGTCAAGCGATGGTGTATGGGGATAAAAAACCATATCTAGTAGGTCTTATTGTGCCTTCAGAAGAATTTATCGGCGAATGGTGTAAGAGCCATAACGACAATAAGAGCTTATTGGAACTTTCAGAAGATGAGTCATTTCGAGCGAAAGTTCAATCCATCATTTCTGAAATCAACACTGGATTATCTCAATTAGAAAAGATCAGACACACTATTGTTGCTCGTGAAGCTTTTCAAACGGATAATGGGTTGATGACTCCAACACTCAAAATAAGACGGCATAAAATCTCCGAGTTATATGCGGATCAACTTGAGGGACTTTACAATCGTAAACGCACGTAACCTTAAATCGCAGAACAAAAAATAGTTCAAACCTTACATTTGTTCGGGACGCGACACATTGCGTCGCAGTGTAGCTAGTTTTTTAAAGAGAATTGGGAAATCATTTGTTTTTTGTTTAGGATAATTCTGATGGCTGATGAAGAAGAGATAATCCTTTCCGAACTTAGCGATGCAGAACTTGTTGAGCAAATTCATGATGATTTGTACGATGGTCTTAAGGAAGAAATAGTAGAAGGGGTTAATATCCTTTTAGAGCGTGGTTGGGTTCCTTACGATGTATTGACGAAGGCCTTAGTAGAAGGAATGCGCATCGTAGGAATAGACTTCAGAGATGGGATTTTGTTCGTCCCTGAAGTTTTAATGTCTGCGGGAGCTATGAAGGGTGGTATGGCTATCCTGCGTCCACTTCTAATTGAGACGGGAGCCCCTCAATTAGGCAAGATGGTTATCGGAACAGTAAAAGGCGATATCCACGATATTGGTAAAAACTTAGTTTCTATGATGATGGAAGGTGCCGGTTTCGATGTTATTGATTTGGGTATTAATAATCCCGTCGAAACCTATTTGGAGGCCCTGGAAGAACACAAGCCTGACATTCTAGGTATGTCAGCCTTGTTGACCACGACTATGCCTTATATGAAGATAGTAATCGAAACTATGAAGGAAAAGGGAATAAGAAACGATTATATCGTTTTGGTGGGAGGGGCTCCTTTAAACGAAGATTTTGCAGAAAGCATAGGAGCTGATGCTTATTGCAGAGATGCTGCTGTTACGGTCGAAATAGCGAAGGCACTTATTGAAAAAAGAAGAGGCTCTAACTCGGCTGGAATGAAAATAGAGTAATTAAAGCTCAATTGAATAAAGATAATGGCTTTAATAAGTTAATCCACAAATAGGTAATGGTTTTTTCACTTGTGATGGCGAGATGCAAACAAACATGGTCAAAAATGTGAATACATCAAAAACTTTATTTATAACCTGTGGAGCTATAGCGCGGGAAGTAATCGCAATAAAAAATTTGAACAAATTTTCAAACATGGAAGTTAGTTGTTTGCCTGCAAGTTGGCATAATTCTCCAGAAAAAATTACTCCTGCTATCAGGACAAAAATTCAGAAGGCTAAGGGACGCTTCGATTGTATATTTGTTATTTATGGTGACTGTGGTACCGGCGGTGAACTGGATAATTTATTGCAAAAAGAGGGTGTCTCAAGGATTCCTGGGCCTCATTGTTATGAATTTTTTATGGGCAAAGAGGAATTCGATGAGACGCATGCTGATGAACCAGGATGCTTTTATTTAACGGACTACCTGGCCCGTCATTTTGACAGGATAATTTTAAACGGATTGGGATTAGACCGGTTTCCTGAGTTGTTATCTGAATACTTCCAGCATTATAAAAAGTTAATCTATATAGCGCAGACGAATGATAGTAGATTGGAATCCAAGGCTATAAAAGCCGCTGATCTCCTCGGCCTCAAGTATGAACGTCGCATGCGAGGTTACAGTGAACTTGGCAAGTTTGTTGCCTTGGGAATGCAGTCTAAGTATTAATTGGGCAGGACCAATGGCTAATTTAATTATTGTATATTGGCGTGACATACCTGCTCAGGTAATTGCAGAACATGGTAAGGGTCGAAAAAAAGAAACAGCGAAGGTGGAATTGAATAAGCGGTTTGCTCTAGCAATAGATTCTGCGGCAATGAGGTCAAATCTATCTGATAGCACCGATTACTTGTCATGTTGGAGAAAGTCCCAACCTGAGTATTGTAGTGAGAATTTGCATTCCGAGGCAGTTAATTTAGCTGTAAACATAGAGAATGACTATGACGGTCTGAGATTAGCGGCTTTGGTTAAAAATGGGGGGGTGGAGGTTTAGGAACGGTTGTATTCGTTGGTAATTATGACAACTCGCAAGAATGATAGGACAGATACCAATCAACAAACTTGGGTATCCCTATCTCTATAGAAGTAGTAGGTGCGTAGCCCAAGGTTCGCTCACTTTCGTTGGTATCTGCATATGTTTTTATCACGTCGCCAGGCTGCATCGGCTGCAAATCTATAATAGCCTTTTTTTTGCAAGCCTTCTCTATGACATTTATATAATCCATGAGTGATACAGGTTTATTGTTACCAAGATTATAAATCCTATGAGGTGGTATTTCATTCAAAGCTTTTGGTGGAGTATCTAAAGCACCTATGATTCCTGAGACGATATCTTCAATAAAAGTAAAATCTCTCATCATCTCGCCTTTATTGAATACTCTTATAGGTAGTCCGTCTAATATACTTTTTGTAAAAATATAAGGTGACATATCTGGACGTCCCCAGGGACCATAGACAGTAAAAAATCGCAAACCAATCGAAGGAATTTGATAGAGATGAGCATAGGATTGGGCCATTATCTCCCCCGCCTTTTTTGTGGCGCCATAGAATGAAACTGGTCGATCAGTATTATCGTTTTCAGAGAATGGAATTTTCTTGTTTGACCCGTATACGGAGGACGAACTAGCATAAATAAAGTTTTTTAAGGTTTGAGGGGCTGACATTTTAGATCTACAGAATTCGAGTATAGTGAGTTGTCCGCATAGATTGGATTGCAGATATTGATTTGGATTATCTATTGAGTATCTGACCCCAGCCTGCGCACCTAAATGAATAATACTATCAATTTCCGGGTGCTTTTTATTCAGAAAATCAAGCGATGATTGTTTCGAAAAATCGATCTTCTCGAAATAAAAATTCTTATGTGTTGTTATCTGTGCTAGCCGAGCATTTTTTAATGCTGGGTCGTAGTAGTCATTTATATTATCTATACCGATGACCTGCTCACCTCTTTCAAGCAAAGCCTTCGCAGTATGCATTCCAATAAAACCAGCAGCGCCCGTAACTAAGACCGACATCACCCCACTCCAGCATCAAATATCCTATGTATGCCTTATTAGTGAGTATAAAGCGAGTAAGATTAAAATAAATTAAGACGTTTAACCTTGGAAAAAAGACCATTAGAAATTGATTTGAAGGGGATTTTTTGCTTTTATTGATAAAATGAATAGTAGTACTATTTCATAGTCAAGTGCTCTACCAAATTATATTCATGCTGAAATCTATCAGGTTTAACAAATTAATTAGCTGTTATGCATATAGGTATTACATACTAATACGTTTGGATGTTAACGGGCAGGTTATTAGTAGGGGAAAAGTCAATGGCTGAAGCTGCCGTTACGTTAGATGACAAATATACGCTAGATAAGGGACGTGTCTTTATCACTGGTGTTCAAGCGTTGGCACGTCTACCTATGGTTCAACGTCAGCGTGATGTGCTAAATGGCTTAAACACAGCGGGGTTTATCTCGGGATATCGGGGTTCACCTCTAGGTGGCTATGATCAGCAGCTTTGGAACGCAAGAAAATTTCTAGAAAATAATCATATAAAATTTCAACCAGGTTTGAATGAAGACCTAGCTGCGTCAGCGATATGGGGTAGCCAACAAACTAATTTGTTCGAGGGTGGGAAGTACGATGGCGTGTTTGGTATTTGGTATGGTAAGGGGCCAGGGGTAGATCGCTGCGGTGATGTTTTTAAACATGGCAATATGTCCGGACCATCGAAGCACGGCGGTGTTTTATTAATCGCTGGTGATGATCATGCTGCAAAATCATCAACGGTTCCTCATCAAAGCGAGTTCGCATTTGTAGATGCAAGTATTCCCGTCCTAAATCCTGCTGGGGTACAGGAAATTTTAGATTATGGTGTTTTGGGTTTTGAAATGTCTCGATTTTCTGGTTGTTGGGTAGCTTTTAAGACAACAGCAGAGAATATGGATAGTTCGTCATCGATAGATGTTTCCCCAGACCGTATAAATATTGAATTACCTGATTTTGCAATGCCCGAGGGTGGTCTCCATATCAGATGGCCTGATGATTGGATTGAACAAGAACATCGGCTTCATAATTATAAATTAAATGCGGCACGTGCTTTTGCGCGCGCTAATAAAATAGATAAGTTAGTTATAGACAGTTCCAACGCTAAGCTAGGGATAGTGACAACAGGAAAATCATATCTTGATGTTAGGCAAGCTCTTGAGGATCTGGGCCTAAGTGAAGAAAAAGCAGCAGCTATTGGTATAAGGCTCTACAAAGTCGGGATGCCATGGCCATTGGAGCCAACTGGTGTCCATGAATTTGCGAGAGGTTTAGAGGAAATCCTTGTTATCGAAGAGAAACGGCCGCTAATTGAAAATCAACTGAAAGAAGAATTATATAATCACCCTTCAAATAAACGTCCGCGTATCGTCGGTAAGTTAGACGAAAAACAACAACCTCTTCAATCTGCAGCAGGTGTACTAACTGCTAACCAAATAGCCAGTGTTATCGCCTCACGCATAGCATTATTTGATCAAGGCAGTGAAATACAAAGACAGCTTCGGATCATGGAGGATAGGGAAGCTCAGTTAGTTCAAAGTAAAACTGATTTTGCCAGGACACCGTATTTTTGTTCTGGGTGTCCTCATAATACATCCACTAAAGTTCCCGAAGGTAGTCGCGCCACTGCGGGCATAGGATGCCATTTTATGTCGGTTTGGATGGATCGCGATACATCTACCTTTACCCATATGGGAGCCGAAGGTACCCCCTGGATAGGTCAGGCTGCATTTACGGAGACCAAACATATTTTTGCTAATCTAGGTGACGGTACTTATACGCATTCAGGTGCTTTGGCAATTCGTGCGTCTGCAGCTTCTGGCGTTAATATAACCTATAAAATCTTATTTAATGACGCTGTGGCTATGACTGGTGGGCAGCCAGCTGATGGTGGTTTCACGGTCCCTCAGATAGCGGCGCAAGTTGCTGCTGAAGGTGCGAAGCAGGTGCGAGTGTGTTCAGATGACCCTGATAAATATCCTATTGGAACAAAATGGCCTGAAAATACCACTATTCATCATAGAGACGAGCTGGACAACGTGCAGAAAGAGTTGCGTGAAATAGAAGGCCTTTCAGTCCTTATCTATGATCAAACTTGCGCTGCCGAGAAGCGCCGCCGCCGTAAGCGTGGTACCATGATTGATCCCCCAAAACGAATTTTTGTTAATGAGCTAGTTTGCGAAGGTTGTGGTGATTGTGGGGTTGCTTCCAACTGTGTTTCTGTGACACCAGTAGAAACAGAATATGGCCGAAAGCGATTAATAGATCAGTCCGCATGTAACAAAGACTATTCCTGTACAAAAGGCTTTTGTCCCAGCTTTGTGAATGTAATCGGCGGAAAAGTGAAAAAAAATAAGGCTACGGAAACATCTGGTGCCGATTTGTTTGAGGCACTACCAGCACCAGAACAACCTAAGTTAGAGCAACCCTATGGCGTCATCGTCACGGGAATTGGCGGAACTGGGGTCGTAACCATTGGAGCCTTAATAGGTATGGCTGCTCATATTGAAGGAAAAGGCGTATCGGTACTTGATATGGCTGGCCTGGCACAAAAGGGTGGTGCAGTGATAAGCCATATAAGAATAGCAAAAAGACCGGAAGATATACACGCGGTCAGAATAGCATCGGGCAGTGCTAAATTAATGTTAGCCTGCGATATGGTGACCGCGGCCAGCGTGGAAGGTTTATCCAAAGTTTCCAAAGAGGAAACTACCGCTATTGTAAATACCCAGGAGACAATGACAGGAGCATTTACAAGTAACCCCGATTTACCTTTTCCTAGTGCTGTCTTCAAAGATGCGCTTAGAACAGCAGCTGGAGAGAACTCGACGCATTTCATAGATGCATCAAGAATAGCCACTAATCTCCTTGGTGACAGTATAGCCTCTAACTTATTTATGCTTGGTTATGCTATCCAGAAGGGGCAGCTGCCACTGTCGCTAGAGGCTATTGAGCAGGCCATAGAATTAAATGCAGTAGCGGTAGATTTCAATAAACAGGCACTTTTATGGGGCCGGCGAGCTGCGCATGATTTAACTTCAGTAGAAAAGTTAGCGACGCCAAAAGTAGCTAAACCTGTTCATAGGGAAATAGCATCGTCGTTGAAGGAGATAAAAGAGAAGCGAATAGAATTTCTTACCCAGTATCAAAATGCCATATATGCTGAGCGTTATGAACTTCTGGTGAGCAAAGCTGAAGATGCGGAGCAAAACCTCACGCCGGGTTTTGAAGGGTTTGCTTTAGCTGTAGCGCGTTATGCTTTTAAATTAATGTCATATAAAGATGAGTACGAAGTGGCAAGGCTCTATACCGATGGTACGTTTTTAGGACAGTTAAATGAGCAGTTTGAGGGTGATTACAAGATTGAATTTAATTTAGCACCACCTCTTATCTCTAAACGTGAGTTTTCTACTGGCTATTTGAAAAAGCAAATCTACGGTCCTTGGTTAATTCATGGCTTTCGAGTTTTAGCAAAATTAAAGGGGTTGAGGGGGACAATTTGGGATATTTTTGGTAAGACTGCTGAACGAAAGCAAGAAAGATTATTAATAGAAGATTATTTTTCTCTGATGGAAATAGTCTTTTCAAAACTAACTAGGGATAACCACGGAGCAGCGGTAGAGTTGGCGAGTATACCAGAAAAAATCAGGGGGTATGGTCATGTTAAGGAAAAAGCAATCATCGAGGCGAAATCGCAGGAAAGACAGGTGCGTGCTATATTCGATAATCCGGAATTAACAAAAACTGCGGCTGAGTAAAAAACTTTACCGAAAAGTTGGAGTTAGTCACACACCCTTCAGTTCAATTCCGTTTCCTTCAGGATCTCGAATATAAATTGATGGGCCATTTCCCTCTGCGCCGAACCGGGTCACAGTCTCTTCTGCCTCGATCCGATGGCTTACCAAATAACTTTTTATTTTTTCTCCGTCGAAGGGTGATACTTTTATTGCAATATGGTCAACATTATGGCCCTCTTTTCCGGGAGAGGCTCCCCCTTTTAGCCCCAGTGCGCTATCTACTGGAAGTAAATCGATCATCGAATTACCAATGGATAAATGGTAAAGCCCAATTTCTGGGTTTTTCTGCACTAAGCTTGCACCGAGAATATCACAGTAAAAGGCTAACATTGGAGTTAATTGGTGTACGCGAATCACAACATGGTCAATACCTTTTAATTCGCAATTTGGCAGGGCCATAATTAAATTAACCTCTGTATTGAACCTAACTTTTTGTTTTAGTGTTAAGCTTAACTTATTAAAGTTTTAAGAGCAATTTTTTTGGATGAAAGCACTATGGATAGAATGCGAGAGCTATCTGAAGCAGATGCTCGGGGCTCGATAGCTAAAATATATGAAGAAATAAGAGAATATTATGCGGCACCATATGTTTCGTCACTATTCAGGCATCTGGCAACATATCCAGGGCTTCTAGAGTGGATTTGGAAGATTACTCTACCTGCTTTTGAAACTGGGTTACTGCAAAATACTGGATGGAAACATGTCGATGTTTCTGGTTTAAAATCACTCACGCCTTTATCTAAAGAAGATTTAACTTCAATGAAAATAGATCGTGTAGAAAAGAATAAAATCATTGAGACATGTCTTACTTTCACCAGAGTTAGCCCAATAAACCTTATATTTGCCAGCTGTTTGGAGCATCTTTTATTAGGAAAAGAGATAGACAGATCGATCCAAAAACAGGAAGAATTTCCGTTACCATCTAAATTATTGCTCTTACCAAAAATGGTTCCTTGGGAAGATATGACTAAAAAAGAGTTAACTGTTTTAAATATATTTTCGACGACATTAGCTGGTGAAACATTCATTCCAGGCATATATCGAATTCTTGCTAGGTGGCCCTTGTATCTGCGATATGTTGCTAATGAATTAGGACCGCTATTACATGATCCCGTTATTTTAAATACTTGTGAAAAAATTGCGGATAATATTTTTTGCTCCGCTCCTGAGGTTTTTGGTGCTTTAGATTTCACCGAAAAGGAACCACCGTTGAAAAAAGCTCAAAAGCAGCAGGTCTTGCAGGCTATAGCAGCTTATAGAGGAACTAGTCCCCAAATGCTGGGGTTTGGTACCTTGCTGGTTAATGCGCTTTCTGATGATAGTTCGAGCAACTGAGTAAATGAATAATATAGGGAAGAGGTTTTATGAAAATTACTGCTATTCGTACCCAAACAATAGAGATCCCTTTTGAAAAACCAATTGGGACTTCGATACATAATATAACAGGCGTTGCAGGATTATTAGTATGGGTACAAACTGATGAAGACATCGAGGGAGAGAGTTATCTTTGGGTAATAGGCAAGCATAAGGTGCCTGTATTGCAAGCAATGATTAAAGTGCTCGAGCCAATAATAATAAATAAGAACCCCCTAGATACTGAGGCTTTATATGCGGATATGTGGAAAGAAATTAATTTTCTTGGGCATAAAGGCGTTACTATTTTTGGATTAGCGGCGATTGATTGGGCCTGTTGGGATATCAGGGGTAAATACTATGGTATATCAGTTAGCGGTTTGTTAGGGCGGGCAAGGGATCGAATACCAGCATACGCTAGTGGGGGCCTCTGGACTTCGATGAGTATTGAAGATTTGCAGGCCCAGGCAAAGTCTTTTGTGGAAGAAGGGTTTAACGCAATAAAAATGCGAGTAGGTCTGCCTGATGCCGGCATGGATTTAGAGCGGGTTTCTGCTGTCAGAGAAACTATTGGCCCATCTGTTGATTTGATGGTTGATGCTAATCAGGGATTGACGGTAAATTCAGCGATAAGACTTGGTAGAGGTCTGGAACAATTCAATTTAGTTTGGTTTGAAGAACCAGTTCAAGCATATGATTTAGCAGGGTCGGCGATGGTTGCTGCAGAACTCGATACGCCGATTGCAAGTGGAGAAACAGAATATACCCGATACGGGTTTCAAGATATGATAGAACGGCGTGCTGCGGATATTTTGATGCCTGATTTAGAGCGTGTCGGTGGTGTTTCGGAGTGGATTAAAGTTGCTAATATGGCAGCTGCGGTAGATATTCCTGTAAGTCCTCATATTTTTACAGAACACAGTTTGCAACTGTGTGGAAGTGTATCCAATGTCAACTATGCAGAGCACATGCCTTGGTTTGCCGAACTATTTCAAGAAAAGATAGAAATGATTGATGGTGATATTCTGATTCCAGATCGGCCAGGGATGGGATTTTCGTTTGATCCAGAGGCGGTAAGACGTTTCTCTACCTAAATCTGGACGCTATAATTCATAATTCTATTTCTTTGTTTTTCGATTTAGAAATGGCTGCATCATTTGTTGCGGTTCATCTGTTTTGTATGCCTTCTCAAACGCGTCGATGCCCTTATTAATACTATCTTCTAATGACAATCGCTCCCATTTTGCCACTAAAGCTTTTTGACTTCGAACGGCAATGGGCCCAGAACAAGCAATTGCGTCAGAAATTTTAGCGACTTGTTTTTCTAAATCGTGTTCGGTACAGATAGACTCAAGAAAACCCCATTCATAGGCCGTTGTTGCGTTTATATTCTCTGCGGTTAAAACGAGATAGTTAGA
>TARA_B110000444_G_scaffold161405_1_pt1 | contig 10495 bp, 2 predicted proteins | sample TARA_B110000444 | Tara Oceans TARA_B110000444 (sample SAMEA4398370) | marine metagenome | biome: Polar Biome; feature: [SRF] surface water layer (ENVO:00010504); material: water (ENVO:00002006), including particulate matter (ENVO:01000060) such as... | depth 5 m
TACTTGATAATGACCTAACTAGCTATGGAACGCTTGGATCAGATGCAAACCTTTCGCAGTCCGATTGGGATGTTGATAATTATACAAGCCTTTCTTCAACTGGCATCGCAGTCGACGGGGTAATTATTTATCCTTCATCAAACAACGTTTTGATTTATGCGTCCTTGGCTGCAGAAATAACATCCACAGGTATTCATGTCGGTAGAGGTATGGGGTTTCACTACCATGCAGATGGCCACGGATTCAATGGGAATGGGATCAATCTCTACAATGCGAGTGATTATGACGGGCAGAGTCATCCTCCAGTAATTGGTTTTGTTTTTGATGGAATTGCGCTATTTGGGAACAATGATGAGGGGACTACCGCATTAGATGGTGCCTCGGAAGATCTTGATGATTATGGCGGACATGATCATGATGATTATGGCTATCACTATCACGCTCACTCAGGTACAACAACTCAGCAAAATGGGCCGAACACGCATACGTTTAATCAGAATTTTTTACAAAAAGGCGCATTTAAGGGTTTAATTAACAATGTACCTGGATTTTTAAATGTGGGCACGAATCAGTTTATGGATAGTGATATTAAGCGCTATGTCGGTGGTTCTGGAACCTCTCAGTTAAGTGCAACTGAGCCTGATAATGCTTTTGTACCAAATTCATTCGTGCTCTACCAAAACTATCCAAATCCTTTTAATCCAGTTACAAGAATTAAATACGATATTTCAGAAAATTCTAATGTTTCTGTTAACGTATATAATTTGATGGGAGAAAAAGTTGCTACATTGGTAAATCAATATCAAAATGCAGGATACTATTTTACAAACTGGGATAGTAGAAATGACTTAGGGATTTCAGTGTCAGCTGGTGTATATATTTACCAAATCAAAGCAGGGAAATATGTACAAAGTCGGAAATTAATTCTGCTTAAGTGATCAAAAATTGAAAGCATGGCAAAAATTCTGTATTTGCAGAATTATTGCCATCCATGTTTTTACCTAAATTGAAAAGTTCAATTTCTAGCAGTGATAGCAATGTCACCAATCTATAAATGAAGATAATGTACTTAATCGCTATAATTTAATCAGTGAAAAAAATAGTTCGATTTTTCTTCTGAAAATTTCGATTCAAAAGTACTGACCATTTTAAACGGGGTAGTTAAAAAGGCACTTCATTCCTAAAAATTTTGATGTTTAACCTTATGATGCAATAAATAATGGTATTACTAACGGTATGTTAATTAATTTATCTTCAATTTTCTTCACATAATTAAACAATTTTAAACCAAAAGGATATGTTTTATGTGCAAAACGTATATTAAGTATTTAACCACGACAGTTCTCCTGATCTCTTCTATTTCTGCAAATGTCGGTGGCACAATTTCTTTGCAAGGTGTTTTAAGAGACCCTGACGGCACCACTGTGACCGACGGTTATTATTCTTTGACGATAAAACTCTATGAGAATCTTTCTGGAGGGACCGCAGTTTTTACAGAGGTTGTTGGCTCGGCAGCTGTTCAAAATGGTGTTTTCAGTATAGAAATTGGAGCGACTTCCACCTCATCTTCAGACCTTGATGCGGTGCCTTTTAATACAACATATTATGTTGGAGTTACAGTTGAGTCAGGTACAGAGATGGCGCCAAGAACAAAATTAACAGTTTCTCCATATTCAATGGCCTTATATGGTAGTTCAAATATTATTCCAAATACTGGCAACGTTGGTTTAGGAACGTTAGACCCTCAAGCTGTAGTACACATAAAAGATGTAGAAAACAATTCAGGTGAGGACCTTCTTTTAATTGAAAACAATTCTGGTGCAGATCAGCTGCGAGTGGAAGATAACGGTACATTCACCTTACCAACAATTGGCGCAAAGGTTGGTATTGGAACCGCTACCCCATCTGCTATGCTTGATATATCTTCTGCAGGAAGCTCGGATGATTTTATTATGATAAAAAATAGTTCAGGCACTGAAAAATTAGCTGTTGATAGCGATGGTGATCTTACTATTCCTGATGGCGGGCGTGTCGGGATTGGCACCAGTAGTCCTGCAGCGGCGCTTGATATAACAGCTGGTTCAGGAGAAGATATGTTGCTATTAAAAAACTCATCTGGTACAATGTTTAGCGCAGATGATGAAGGTAACATTTCAATTAATAGTCATATGACGTTGGGCGATGGAGGGCAAATAATTTTTAAGGATGGAGGCGTCCTTGTTTCACCCACGGAATCACTTACAAGCTTAGGTATTGCTAATGATGATGATGCTGTTATGAAAGCTGACGCAACAAACAGTAGTAGTGGAGATATTAAGTTTCAGGTTTACACTAGTGATAAGATGATCATCAAAAACAGTGGTAATGTCGGTATCGGGACCACTAGTCCTAGTGCAAAGTTAGACGTAGTAGGGACCGCTGAAATTACTAGTAATACTTCAATCGGCGGAACTGCAACAGTATCCGGCGCGCTTACTGCTCCCACATTGAACACTGGCAACGGTGCAAATGAGTTGTATGCAATGAATCAAAACGTTAGGTCATCAGATAGTCCTTCTTTTGTAGGACTTACTGCCAGTGGAAATATAACGGTCACAGGGACAGTGGATGGTCGAGATCTTTCAACGGATGGGTCAAAATTAGACGGAATTGCAGCTGGTGCAACTAATGTCACTAATAACAACCAACTAACTAATGGTAGAGGATTCATAACATCAACGGTTGGCTCTGAACCAAGTTTTAATAAGATTAGATACAACAATCCCATTCAAGGATATATGGATAATGGTTTTCCATATTATTTAAGTGGCGATTCTGATAGTGGTGTTAATTCTCAATTTCAATGGTGGTATAATGATCCTGAGGGCAGTGGATATAATAATGTGGGGACGTTGGCCGCTGGAAATGGAGGTCAGGGATGGTTCGCTGGCTCAGATAGAAGATTAAAACAAAATATTCGAGATTATCCAAGTTCATTAGATAAACTTCTTGATCTTAGGCCAGTAACATATAATTGGAAGACTCACCCCGATGCAGACCAGCTGACTGGATTTATCGCCCAAAACGTGCGTGATCTTTTTCCTCGACTTACCCTTGATATAGCCTGGAAAGATAAAGGAACGAGATTAGGAGTAAATTATAGTCTTCTTGTTGTACCTGCAATCAAAGCAATACAAGAACAGCAGGAAATAATTGATCAGCAAGAAAAGAATATCCAAAGCTTAATTAAAAGAATTGAAGCTTTAGAAGCTGCAAAGTAAAAAATCTGAAATAATAGTCATTGCACTCACCTATATGAGCTATCGTAGAACAATATTAGCACTAACTTTTGCTTTGCCAGTGCTGGTCTTTGCACAGGAAATCTGTGAGCCAATTTACACGGTGCCTAAAATAATGCATGTTAGTAGTGTTGGCGGTCAAGGTAGTCAGGTTGGTGCTGAGATGCTTGATAATGGTACTGGTAAAACTATTCATTTAATTGCAGGGCAGCCGTTTATTGGTAACGTTATAGGTAACGCATCGGTCAAAGATAGTATTGCATTAGGGTTTTTCTCTTACAACATACGAGAACCCATTCCACCAACTATGAGGTCATCTGATGGCGATTACCAGAATAAAGTTCTTGTCGAATGGGATTTAAACGATAGTTACACTGGCCCGCCTGTTACATCAGATAATATTATTCTATATCGTAATGGCAATGCGCTTACCACGCTAGATATTGCAGTTACGGAGTACCAGGATTTTAATGTGTTCGCAGGTGTGTCCTATGAATATGAGGCGGTTGTTTCAAATTCTAGAGGTTTTAGTAAAGATGGTGGAGACTTTGGATTTCTAAATCCAAATGGCATTATAACAGGCCAGGTTGTTACCACAAATGGTAACCCTGTACAGTTTACTAAAGTAGTTGTAACTCCTAATCTAGGCTTATCAGCTAAATTCAATGGCGACGGGTATATTTTTTGGTATGATAGTGATATTGATGGCAATAGGCAATTTTCTGGTTTTGAAGAGGACTACACAATTGAAACCTGGTTTCGATCTGTCACGCTAAAAGATATGACCTTATTTGCTGCAACGGATTCTGGGAGTACAATACATTACATTGATATTAAACAAAACAGCAATGGTCAAGTTAGTTGGACGCACTCCCCTTCTGGAGGCTCGGCTACAACAATAACCACAATTGATGCGTATGCAGGGCCCGGTGAGGTTTTTCATCATCTTGCCGTGGTTTATGATGATGGCGATATGAGTATGTTCATTAACGGCTATCTCGTTGGTGAGGCAACAAATGCAACCCCAATTGGAGATAAGACTGAGCTTGTCATGGGCAAAAAAGGACCCTTTGAGCATGAGGACTATTATCAAGGCTATCTAGATGATTTTCGCGTTTGGAAAAAAGCAAGAGATTGGGAGGATCTAAGACTTTACAACACAATAACCTTATCAGGAGAAGAAGATAGTTTAGCAGCGTATTGGAAATTTGATGAAAGTGCCGGCGATGCAGTTTTTGACCTTACGGTAGATTCCGATGGTAATGCATTAGATAATGATGGTGAGGTTTGTCTGGTTGAACGTAGTGATCTTATAGCAGATGTTTTTGTAGGCGGATTAACAGATAGTGTCGGTAACTACTACATCAAAAATATTAATTATGGAGAAGGTACTAGTTTTACAATAGTGCCATCGTTAGAATCTATCATTGGACGGTCCGTTGAGTTTGATGGTGTAAATGACTACGTTGATTTTTCTTCAAGAAGAATCGATTTTTCTGGAGGATTTACTTTTGAAAGTTGGTTTAAAACTCCAGGATCAAGCAGTGATATGGTTTTATTTTCTTCGAGGAATCCGATTAGCGATGAACTACAGCTTATTGTGTCGCTCGCCGCTAGCGAGTCAGCTTTAACCGTTAATTATTTTGAACAATCCATATCAACATCTGGAGTGATAAATGATAATCTGTGGCATCACTATGCTGTAACAGTTGATTCTTCAAATAATACTATTGCTGTTTACATCGATGGCAGCTTGAGTGAGGGAAGTGGTTCTGTGATCGATTTGAATTCAAACCTAACCGATGAAATAACAACACTTTCTGAATTTAGAATAGGGAATGGCTTAGCTCAGACTAGTGCATACTTCTTGGGTTTCGTTGATGAGGTCCGAGCATGGGAGGGTTCAAGAACAGTAGACCAGATTACTGGCACAATGAATCAGGTTTTAGAAGGTAATGAGACTGGCCTTGGTAGTTATTGGAATTTTAATGAAGCATCTGGTTTTACGATTAATGATGCTGGTACTAATCTTGCTAGTGGTGTATTGGAAGGCATGACCCTTGGTGCTGAGAGTTGGTCATTGGATATTCCACTTGAGGAAACGTATTCTCATTATTATAGTCCAGAAAGTAGGTTAGCTACGCTTAATTTTAGTAATACATCAGTTGACCTAGTTAATTTCACAGATGAGTCATTAATACCAGTGAGCGGGTACGTTTTGTATGAAGGTACAACGTGCTTTATTGAAGGAGCTGAAATTTTAGTTGACGGAGAGTCTCAATTTCCTCCAATTATGACAGATGAGGATGGAAAATTTGTTGTTGAAATTGAGCCAGGGAACGCAGGGCACCTTCTAACAGTAGATTTTAACAGCCACGAGTTTGAACCTTCATTTATCGAACTTCCAATGATGACCAAGCCCATTTCAGGACAGTATTTTTATGATAAGACGATGAGGTCTGCTAGCGGTATAGTGGCTGGAGGCTCTTGTAAGTTGCCTCTACCGTTGGATGAGGATCAGCAGATTGAGGTTACGCTCGCTGCGGTAAATAGCTGTATCGAAAAGACTGTAATTGCTGACGAAAATGGGAACTGGAGTGCAGATAGTCTACCGCCAGGCATTTATAATATATCTGTTTATCATCCTGATCCAGCCATAGTATTTGATGCTGATACTCTGTCTCTTGAGCAAGGAGACCGTGAAAAAGAGTTTTATTATTATGCCCCACTACAGGTTGAGTTCGTTAAGAGTTCGACTAGTTTAAGTGATCCGAGTATAGATGATGGCGGATTAGCTACATTAGATATTTCATGCTATTCAGGTGTCATTGGGTCACCTGATGCAATCGTTCAGAAGCCCTTTGGATATAATGTTGAATATTATGTTTTTGAAGAGTATGATGGTCAGATATGTCAAATCGATACTTTCACAGCAGTTTTTTATGATGACATAAGCGGGCAAAGTTTTGAGGGAGGGGTAGAAAATGAGCCTGGCACTGCATTTGATCCATATAATTTTGTAGCTAAAGAAGTAAACCTTTTAGATGGGGGAGACACGCCTTATCAAAATAGAATTTATGTAACTGTTACAGATCTTAAGGGTCGTAATGCAAATGCAACTTACAATGCTGTTGTTTTGGGTACTCAAGCTATTGATGGGTCTAAATTTGTGCTGAACGGGTCAAATGAGCCGTGGTATGTCTTGCGAGTTCCGCCAGGTGACGAAAGCGTTTCATATTTATCCACAGAAAATGAAATATGTAATACAATTTCAATGGAAACATTTGATGAGTCTGGTCAATCCATGAATATAAATGTTTCAACTGGCGCTGACTTTAAGGCGAACATTGGGGCATTTGGTTATTATGTACTTTTAGACATTAATGTCACTGCAGATATAGGTGCAGGTATGGCTATGACTGAGACGCACACTAATGCGGAAGAAAAAACAAGGTGTTTATCAGTTAGTGAAACGTTTACAGTTTACGGAGATGGTGAAATCTTCGGTAATGATGCTACGGTTTTTATTGGTGGATCTCAAACGTTTACTTATGGAATAGCAAGGCGCTTACAGCTTGATGGTTCTTGCGATGTCATGATTGATACTACTTTGACTGAAGATCAAGTTGAAATTGCATCCACATACATGCATTCGCGGTTTTACATTGAGAATGTTCTAATGCCTGACCTGCAAGAGCTAATTAATAATTCAGATAATTCTACTACTGTTGAAGATGCGCAGGAAGAATATGAGTTTTTTGAATGGTTAATGGCTAAGGATTTAGAAGCAGTTTCTAACGCCGTTGAGGCTTCGGAGATATCGTTAGGTGATTCAGCAATTACTACAATCACGTTTGATGCAGGAGTAGAGTATGAGTACGCCGCTAGCTCTTCTCAAACTGCTGCTAATACCTATGAAATTAGTCTACAATATGATGAAGAGGCGAGTGTAGATATTGGGATTGAAGTTAACGGCGTTGGTACTACTTCCGCGATGGTTTTATCCAAAAGTACAGGCAGTACAGAATCAGAGACCGAAGAGGAAACAACTGCTACAGAAACTGGGTTTTTGCTTAGTGACGATGACCCTGGGGATGCATATAGTATGACTGTTAAAATGGATCCATATTGGAATATGCCAGTGTTTGTTACAAATGGCGGTCAATCTTCTTGCCCTTGGCTTGAGAACACGATGAGGCGTCAAGTTGCACAAATTAGCGTAACCGAACCTGCTCTGGTTGACATACCGCCGGAAGAGCCTGCGGTTTTTACTGTGCTTTTAGGTAATAACAGTGATACTGGTGAGGACGAGACTTACTATTTAACAGTTGATAATTCTTCTAACCCATACGGTTTAACGCTTACTGCGTCTGGTTATAATTTAGCGAATGGAGTGCAATATGGTCTCGCTTTCGGAGAGCAAATGGAGGTGTCTGTTTCTGTAGACCGTGGGCCTGAATTATATGAGTATGAGGACATTATTTTACAATTAGTCCCAGATTGCGAATTTGATGAGGACAACTGGATTAATTATGATGAGGTAGCTATTTCTGTAACCTACAAAGAACCATGCAGTGAAAGCATCGTTTCGTTTCCTGAAGATGGTTGGTTAGTCGATGCAAGTCACAGTGAAACTGATGGTGATACATTAAAAGTCACTGTAAGTGATTACGACCTAGAAAATTCGTTGTTTGAAGATTTAAGTCTCCAGTATCGTAAAGATGGAATTGGTGATTGGTACACAGCAGAAACATTTGATATTGATTATTTAACGGATTCTCTTATCAGTAACTATATTGTTTTTAATTGGAATATTAACCCATCAATAGTGACGGATGGAGAATATGAATTAAGGTCTGTTATCACCTGCTCTGGAGATGGGTATGATGGCGTTTCGCAAATAAACAGTGGTTTAATTGACCGAACTGGTCCTGAGATGTTAACAACAACACCTTCAGACGGCGTTTTAGCTTCTGGAGATTTGATAAGTTTAACGATGAATGAAACTATCGACTGCGATGCCATATCAATTGGTGGCGGCCATGTTGTTCTTACGGATACTGAAACAGGGGATAACGTAGACTTCACACTCACTTGTGGTGACGACATAATTATAATAAATCCTGCTGTGGCAGATAGATTCCTGGAAAACACGACTTTACGAGTAGATGTTACAACTATGCTTGATGTTTATGGTAACGACCTGAATGAGTCTATTACGTGGGAATTCTATTTTAATAAGAACCCTGTTTCCTGGTCAGGGTCAGATATTTCAAACATAATTATGTACGTTGACGATGAATATTCTACCACAAGAACGATCACAAATTCTGGAGGGTCAAATAATTCGTATTACTTATTTGGAGGAAGAGATATATCTGAAGATGCAGCTATTTACCCTGATAATCAGTATGATCTTCCTGCATGGCTTAGTGTCTCTCCACCAAGCGGTACGCTTACTGCTGATTCGGAGCAAGAAATAACTATAGGTCTTGTTGAGGATTTAGACTTTGGTGAATATGAAGCCACGATATATGCTGGCGTCACTGGAGTAGGTGATGAAGAGCTAAATATATACATGCGCAAGCTTTGTTATGAGCCAGAAGATTGGGTAATTAATGCATCTGACTTTGAATATTCAATGAATATGACTGCTGTTTTATACACCCAACCATCCACTGCTGCTGTTGATACAAGTGACGATATCTATGACATGGTCGGCGTTTTTGTTGGTGATGAATTAAGGGGTGTTGCTAGTGTAGAGTATCTGTCTTCACTAGAATCTCTTTCAAATTTTCATCCATATGAGGTCTTTCTTACAATTTACAGTAATACGACAGCAACAGAAGAGTTATCATTCAAGGTCTGGGATGCTTCAGATTGTACGATGCTTGGAACGATAATTGAGTCTTATAATTTTGAAATTAATGGGGTTCTAGGTAGTCTTACAAATCCAGTCCCTTTAACAGCTACTAGTCAAATTGTTACAGAAATTGGCTATCCAGAAGGTTGGACTTGGCTTTCCTTTAATACGATCGATGAAGATATGTCTGTAAACACAATTCTTGGGGATATGGATGCTTCGGAAGGGGATATCATTAAGAGTCAACACGGTTTCTCTATTTATGATCCTACCGTTGGCTGGTTTCCTTCTTCTTTTGAAATTACCCATCAACATGCCTACAAGCTAAAGCTTGAAAACCTAGATACGCTCACTCGTGTTGGTTTTGCTGTTGATGTTGAGCTGGATACAATAGATATTGGAGTAGGTTGGAACTGGATTGGGTATACTCCGCAAGAATCATATGAGGTGAATGAAGCATTAGAATCTTTAACTGACGTTTATACAGGAGACTTGATTAAAAGTCAAACTGGGTTTGCACAATTCCTAGAAAATTACGGCTGGTTCGGTAGTCTAGCTTACATGAGTCCTAAAGAGGGGTATCTTATAAGTTCTTCAGTCGAGGGAGAACTTCTCTATCCTTTTACCTTAGACAGGTCTGCTGAGGTAGTGGAGGAGGACAATATTATTGCGTCTACTACACCAATTATTAGTGAGAATGTCCCGGAGTGGGTTGTTGTGCCAAGTGAGTTTTCAAGTACAATGTCTATGGTTTCTAGTTTAGTGTCTTTTGATAGTACGTCTAGGAATCCAAACGATATAGTCGGGGCATTTATTGATGGCGTTTGCAGGGGCACTGCAAGTCCGCAATATATTGAACCATTAGATGAGTATCTAGTTTTCTTAACCATTCATGGTGATGAGGATGAAACTAGGGATGTTGTTTTTCAGGTGTATCATGAAGAAACAGATGAAATTTTATACGTGCCTAACAATGTAGGATTTGTTACCAATGATGTTATTGGGACAATAACAGAACCTTACACAATTGATGCTCGCACCTTGACCACAGGTGATCCTGGTTATATCCCGGTTGTATTCAGTTTAGCTCAGAATTATCCAAATCCGTTTAACCCTGTGACCAAAATAGGTTACGGTGTTGCGGAGAACACGATGGTTTCAATCACCGTCTACAATTTAATGGGTGAAAAAGTAGCAACCTTAGTTAATAAGAATCAGGACCCTGGATATTACTTTACAAACTGGGATAGTAGAAACGATATGGGTATCAATGTATCTGCCGGTATGTACATATACCAAATTCGAGCAGGTGACTACGTAAAAAGTAGAAAACTAATACTCCTTAAATAAAAAA
>TARA_B110000444_G_scaffold74243_1_pt1 | contig 10480 bp, 13 predicted proteins | sample TARA_B110000444 | Tara Oceans TARA_B110000444 (sample SAMEA4398370) | marine metagenome | biome: Polar Biome; feature: [SRF] surface water layer (ENVO:00010504); material: water (ENVO:00002006), including particulate matter (ENVO:01000060) such as... | depth 5 m
CTTCTACTTAAAAAATGTGGATTAGGTGTACCCTTCTTCGGAAATGATGCCACGCGTCACGGTGAATTATACGAAGACGAAGCTCGTATACTCTACGAAGAGCGATATAACGAGGTTGTTCATGAAATTGGGTTATGTGGTCACCCAGTTGAAACGTGGCTCGGTGGAAGTCCGGACGGTGTTTCAAATTCGGGAAAACTCATCGAGATTAAATGCCCACCCCAACGACAGATCATACCCGGTGAAGTACCCGAGCATTACATGCCACAATTACAACTCTGTATGGAAATTCTCGATCTTGAAGAAGCTGATTTTATCCAATATAAACCGGCTGCCACCAACTGGCCTAAACCTGAAGAATTCGACGTAGTCAATGTTAAACGTGACCGCGAATGGTGGAAAACGTACCTCCCGATAATGCGAGAATTTTGGGATAAAGTTTTGTATTTTAGAGAGCATATAGACGAACTCCCAAAACCGAAAGAGAGAAAGAAACGTATCGTGAAGGAGAAGGTACATACGTGTGAGATAGCGTCAGATCCAGATGACAAGTATTGTAGTGATTAATATAAGTAACCTAAGTCGATACACAATAACATTTTTTTTCCATCTAACTATGAATAAATATAGATTAAACGGAACATTATACGCCCCATATCAAGAAGATGGTGTGAAATGGATGCTCGCCATGGAAAACCAAAAAACGGGACCCAAAGGTGGGTTTTTATGCGATGAAATGGGATTGGGTAAAACCATCCAAATCATTTCGACTGTATTGAACAACCCCAAACCACGAACATTGATTGTTGTTCCCAAAACAATCGTTACCCAGTGGAGTATAGAGATCGCAAAATTTGCACCCGGTCTCTCTGTTCTAATATATGACGGTCCTGACAGAACTAAAGACCTGAAAGATTTCACGAAATCTGATATAGTGGTATGTCCCTACAGTATGCTTTACAGTAAGACGACCCTTCTTCACCATGTTACATGGGACCGAATTGTTCTCGACGAAGCACATGAAATTCGTAACCGACAGACGAGGACATTTAAAGCAGTTACCAAGCTTAAATCGGGTATACACTGGGCGGTGACGGGTACACCTGTATTCAATTCAATGGAAGATTTCGTATCCCTGTGTATGTTTATCGGATTTTCTAAAAATACGGTTCAAGCGATGCACAAGGATATCAAAGATATTTACATTCTTCGAAGAACAAAGGCTGATGGTATAATCAGTCTCCCTTATTGTCACTTTGAAAATGTAGAGTTGGATATGTATGAAAATGAAAAAATCTTGTATGAAGAGGCTTTCTCCGATTCGCAGGACCGGATCAATGATATCATGCGTACAGCGACTACGCAGGTGTCCAGAAATATGCATATCTTAGAATGTCTATTGCGCGTCAGGCAGGTTATGATATGGCCGCAGTTATATCTCGACGGTATCGCAAAGAAAGAAGAACAAGAAAAAACAGTGTGGCAAACGAGCTCAAACAAGATGGATACTTTATTCAAATGCATTCATGCACACCCAGACGAGAAATCCGTTATATTCTGTCAATACAAAGGTGAAATGGACAAAATATGTACTCTATTCCAGGGACAAACATACCGGATCGATGGATCTCTCAACAAGGATGAACGACACGCGCGCCTAGATGAGTTTAAACGTTCGTCACATGGTAGTATACTCGTAATTCAAATTAAATGTGGCGGTGTTGGTTTAAATGTTCAGTGTGCGACCCGTGTATATATTATGGCACCGTCTTGGAATCCATCCACTGAGCTACAGGCTATTGGACGCTGTCATAGATCTGGACAGACGAAAGAGGTGTACGTGAAGAAATTTACCTATAACGATACACAGCGCTTTCGAAGTGTCGATTTGGCGATGATTTCACTACAGGGTCATAAATCAGTATTATGTGCGGATGTACTTAACGACAAGCGTATAGAGTGTCAAATCCCGAGTAAACAAGAAAAATCGATTGATGCTATCAGGAAAATTTTCCGGTGATATAGTATATAAACATGTATCTCACAACAGAAGGTTCTCGAGCGGAAGTTTTCCACGGTGCGGCGGCACACACGGCAGGTGGTCTCGCGAAAAAGGATCTCGTCCAGGACAAATATGGGAATATCAAAAGTAAGGCTGCCGTCTCCGCGGCCAAGAAGCGTATGAAAGAAGAGGGTAAGAAAGCGATGGTTAAGGTGTTCAAACCTATCAAGAAGGGTGATTTCAAGCTCGCCCCCAAGAAAGGTACCAAGAAGTATAAAACACTCGTAAAAAAAATGAAGTGATATACTAGAATACAATGACACTTGCTAAGTGGGACGAAGCGGTCCGCGTAGCAAAAATCAAGTTGAAAATAGATCCAAATGACTATGGTATAGTAAAAGGTAGATTGTTAAAAGAAGCACAGATGATTTTTAAAATTTTATTAGAAGGTAAATAGACTTACAAGACGAATTGAAACCCCTTAAGTTGTTGTGGCTCATGCACAACAAGTTGATGCAACTTCCACGTAACACCGAATTGCCGGTTTAGAAAGTATACGCTACACATTTCAGCTATCCCAACCCCAGAATTTCTCGCATACAATTTGTCTACGATTTCGTCCTTCAGATGCTGCTTTTCACTATTGAACACACCGGTTTTGATCGCACCTGCACCACTCATGTCAACTTTAACCCTAAATTTAGGCTCCCTGCCTTCCGAATATTTAAGATTTGAATTAAAAATTGAGCGGAGTTCATCAACACTCATTTCTTTCCCAAAAATATTGACACTTTGTTTTGCCACGTTCTCTATGATACGCGTCTCAACCTGTAACATCGTTTCATAGAAATACTTTACGTAATTTTCATCTTCGTCATACCCCTTCAGTGAAAAGTCTACATTCCACTTGGTGTTTCCAACTGCCGGTGTATAACCCGACATACCAAAGGGCATATACATTCTCGGTAGTTGCATACGCGCAGGCTTTCCTTCCTTTGTACACAGGGATATTTTACGTCCATCGTATTCTAGAATGTCAAGTGTATCGAGAAATGTACCGAACTTAGCCATTTATCATCAATATACTCAAAACTTTAAGCTGAACACGCTGTACACTCAGCTTCAAGACTGAATTGAATAGGACGAGCCTTCGCTTTACTGCGCAGATAATACATACCAGTTTTGAGTCCAGATTTCCATGCATACATGTGCATCGAGGATAGTTTTGAAAGTGTCGGGTTTTCGATAAATAAGTTCATGCTCTGAGACTGGTCAATGTATCGACCTCTGTCACGTGCCATGTCTATAATGGTTTTCTGGCTAATCTCCCATACAGTTTTATACAGGGCCTTGATGTCGTCCGGGATATCGGTTATGTTTTGAATAGACCCCCCAGCCTTTACCATGAGATCTTTCATATCCTTTGACCATAGGTTTACTCTCTTGAGATCTTCGATGAGATGCTTATTCACGACAACAAACTCACCGGCAAGAGTTCTACGAAGATAAATATTAGTAGTCCAAGGTTCAAAACATTCATTATTACCCAGGATCTGAGCGGTGCTCGCTGTCGGCATTGGTGCGACGAGTAGGGAATTGTACACACCCTTTTTCACACGTTCACGCATAGCGTCCCAGTCGTACATACCGGAATGGGGTCGCGTCTTGTCGTTAGTTTCCCACATATCAAACTGTAAAATACCCTTAGATGTTGGACTTCCGTCGAATGTTTCATACGAACCGTTCTTCTCCGCGAGTTCGCAGCTAGATTCAAGGGCTGCGTGATAAATTGTTTCAAAAATATTGGCATTGATTACCTTCGCCTCTTCACTTTCAAATGGAATGCGTAACATGGAAAATACATCCGCCAGCCCCTGAACACCCAGTCCAATGGGACGATGGCGCATGTTAGAGGTTCGCGCTGTGTCAACTGGGTAGAACGTACGGTCAATAACACGGTTCAAGTTCCTTGTCACGATTTTAGTAACTCGATGAAGTTCCTGGTAATTATACTCAGTCCCGTTTACATACTTGGGAAGGGCGATAGATGCGAGATTGCATACAGCGGTTTCATCAGGATTTGTGTACTCGATAATTTCAGTGCACAGGTTAGACGATTTAATCGTTCCTAAATTTTTTTGGTTAGATTTGGAATTGCATGCATCTTTGTATAACATGTACGGTGTACCAGTTTCACTTTGGGATTTGATAATTGATTTCCATACGTCAAGAGCTGGTATAGTTTTAACCGCCAGACCCTCGCGTTCATACTTAGCATAGAGTTCTTCAAACTCATCTCCGTACACGTCTGATAATCCGGAAGCTGTATCCGGGCAGAAAAGAGACCATTGACCATTCTCTTCAACTCGCTTCATGAATAGATCGGGGATCCACATGGCGGAAAAGAGATCACGGCACCGCGACTCTTCGTCACCCTGATTGAGACGTAACTCTAAGAATTCCATGATATCAGCGTGCCACGGTTCAACATAGATAGCGATAGAACCCTTGCGTCTACCAGCTTGATTGACATACCGTGCAGTTGCATTGAAAACCCTTAACATGGGGATGATACCATCCGATTGACCATTTGTACCACGAATTTTAGACTTATTCGCACGTACGTCATGAATATGCAAACCAATACCACCAGCCCATTTGGAAATTTGTGCGCATTCAGTGAGAGTGCCATAAATCCCGTCGATGGAGTCACCTTTATTCGCGATCAGGAAGCATGACGACATTTGAGGGCGCGGAGTTCCAGAGTTGAATAAAGTGGGTGTAGCATGGATGAAATTACCCATCGACATGTGGTTATAAGTCTCCAGTACGCTTTCTTCATCCAGTCCGTGAATTCCAATAGCCACGCGCATAAACATATACTGTGGTGTTTCCATGAGCTTTCCATCCATCCTCTGTAAATATGACCTCTCTAACGTTTTCAAACCGAAATATCCAAACGTAAAATCACGTTTTGTGTCAATTTTATCTTTTACGCGAGCGGCAATATCTACAACTTCATCGGTAATTATACCGGCTTTATTTAATTTTTTCATCGCGATATGGAAATTATTAGGGGCTGTTTTCTGAATGTTACTTGCGATGATACGAGTCGCGAGTACTTCATAATCGGTATCTTTGGTAATCATACCGATACAAATTTCAGCTGAAAGTGTGTCAATTTCCTGTGTAGTTATACCCTCGTGCATTGAAGAAAAAACCTGCTGAGCAATCATGGCTGCATCCACACCTCCCGAGATTTCACATGGATCATTCATGAGCTTTGTGATCCTGTTGGTGACCTTATCAAATTTTACGTCTTCAACATGACCGGAACGTTTAATAACTTTCATCTATAAATAATAGTACTCTCTTTTTTAATTAACATTTGAAGTCTTCACTTCGAATCGGTACTGGACCCACTGTCTCAGCATAGCGATTGGGCTGAAGAAAACTTGTATTCACAAAAAAGGGACCTTCTTCACCCGCCTTGGAAATGGGTGGGTATGAACCAATGAAACACCCCGGGGCGTTACATTCAGGTTTCTTGTATTCACAGGATGTGGTGTTGTAAGCTTGGTCGAAGTCAGCAGCGGCAATCATTTATACTTTACACACACTTTTTTTCCTGGATTATATTAAATGTGTGACGCTCTTCATTTAAATTCTATGAAACAGACTGTGACACCACTCAACACACTGTTTTTTTCCGAATTCAATCGGAACTTACTTCAGAAAGCAATCCGTCAGTCGTTCAAGAACAAGACGGGTGTGTCCATCGATTATCAAAACCCCGATGATTTGTACGCTATTATGCGCAATGTTTTCATCAACAATGCCAGTAGCCATACATCTAGGATCAACGAGCAAGTTAAGTTTATGAACGGTGTAGTGATCAAAACGGCTCTTTCACAAGTACAGTCCGGGGTTGCACAATATCTGGGTTATATCCGTGATATAGATACACTGGTGGTCCCCCCTACACCACCCGCCAATACAAGTACATTTGGTATGAAGATTGATAAGAATGATCAAATAGGTGTATAAAGGTAGAACACGTTTACCATATAAGATGGCGTCATTGAACTATTATAAAAGTGAAACAGAAAAGATCTGTAAATCTAAAGGGTGGGATCGCGCAGAAATCAATACTGTATGGCTTTTACTCACCGAAGAGTTTGGTGAACTCGCATCAGCTATACGCCAGTCTAAAAAAATGTTCAAGAAAACAAACATCAAAAAGGATAAAGGTGTTGATATCATGATGGAGATGGGGGACGTTTTCAGTTACCTATTCCAATTAGCGCACATGTTAGATGTTGATTTAGATCAGATGTGGAAAGAACATGGTAAAAAAATGACACACAAAAAATATATCTCATGATACTATAAATGAGCAAGTATATGCTTAGCGATGAAGATAGTATTAATAAAATAAATCCATACGTCCAGCGTACATTTTCATTACCAGGGGCTGTAGGTACACCTCACCCATTTGAAGAATTTGAGAAACCTGTTGAGGATGATGCGACACTAATGAATGACAATACATATATATGTGAAACTGCCATAACATCCGGTGATAAGGTGATTGATGCGTGTCGCCCATCAAAGGCGGAGTGCCGATTATCTAGACCTCTCATTCCAGGAAGAAATATAGATATGGGGGTGAGTGAAAGTGCACCGTTGAGTATTCAAACAGTAAAAACAGTTGTAGAAAATGTGAAGAAGGTGGTAAAGAATATGAAAACGTTAGATTTATTTACAATAGCGTTAATTGTTACTATAATCCTTGTTCTATCATCTGTAAGACGTTAAAGAGTGTATCGAGACGATAGTCGTTGCGACACTCTTGAATAACTTCCGGAAACGTCTTAAGACATAACTCACGTATATACCGTTTCTGCCAGGCACATTTAGGATTAATAAACGGTGGAATAAATGTAGGATCTATAATTTTTATTGTGTTCATTATACGTATGAGAGAATACACGTTATAGTTTGAGCATAATACATTATCTAACTCGATCAGTGCCAGCTGTCTCCTGGTTGTGATCGTCTTTTTCACCCTCGTATTAAGAAAATCATCATAACGATCCTCACCGTCTTTTGGTTTCAAGAACTTCCACCCGTCGATTGTATCCGTCTCGAAATAACCGGGGATATCTAGATACCCCTTCCCTTCGATATAACGTGAGTATTTAACCTCTATACACCTTACACCTCGTTTGTTCGTAAAAGCTGATGCATATTTAACGAAGGAAGGCATACTTGCATTCTGGTTTAAAGTCCAGTCGTTTCTCTAAATTGTTTAAGTATGTTTTCTTTTTAACATCATAACCATCGCAGTTATGCTTTTCCAATTGAATGCATCCCGAACAATATTTACCGGTACAATAATTACAGTCAATCGGTACCCCACATTTCTTTTTGCAGTTTTGGCATGGCATTATATATTTATAGAATACTTTTTTTAACTTAAGTCGTTCTTTAAGATACCCAAAAGTAAATGTTTTCATCAATAGCAAATAATACATTTTCTTACATCCTTACACAGGATGAGTTTAGAAACGCGATACCGGAACGTGTCCGACCATCTCGTATCAAATTGACGACAATCACCATGATATCGTCGTTTTCTAAACCGATAAATGTGAGTGAGATTCGCACGGTATTCGAGGAGATACAGGATATAAATTTACACAGAGACTCGGTTGATAATACACCCATCGTATGGAGTGTTAAACCAACCACGTTCTACAACCAGATAACTCTTACATATGACGATGGACACAGTACAAAATCAATCAAGATTTTCCCAAATGGAAGTATTCAGGTTGCAGGGTGTGAAGATATATTCAATTGTACGTATATCATCTCAGGGCTTGTCTACATCCTACAATCATTTGATAAAGATATTATTCCTCCAGCGGATACATTCCGTGTTGTGATGATAAACTCGAACTTTAGTTTGAATTATAACATCAACTTGATGAAAACAACACGACATTTTGAAGAATACTCCGACGTTTTTAAGGTTTCGTTTGAACCAGATAGATATTCTGCAGTTAAAATTAAGTTTAAACCAGCTGAAGACATGAAAGAGATCACTACGAGTATTTTTGGAACTGGAAAAATTATCATCACGGGAGCGGAAACTCTCAAGGAGATTGTATTTGCATACAATATTATCAATCAGCATATAAATGAATGTCCGGACATCAGGGTATCAGAAACACTTATTTGTGATAAGTTTGACGAATATTTTGGCTATAAAATAGATAAGGTACTCGAGAGAATTAAAAATCTAGGGTTCAAAAGTTGGACCAATACGATCACGAATAGACAAATTAATTTCTAATTGTAATATAAATGTCTCAGCGACTCGGTATGGCCGATGGCAGATGTCATACACTCAACAACTCATCCATGCTCTACGATAACTACCTGAAGGCTCAGAATGGTATCGCCCCCGAAGATAACTACTCTTTCCGCAAATTGCTTCAACAGAAGGGTCCCGAACTCCACCAGACTCCCAAGCCCATTAACGATGGAAGCCCGTGTGGGTTGTGCGACTCGACGATGGATCTGTCTGAAATTAACTGAGTAAAAATTAGGAAAATAAAGTCATATTGATTATATGGGCCTTTCATCAGAATGCACGACATGTGCAATATGTCTCAATACAGTGAGAGAAACGAGACAGAACCCAGCACTTCGGTGTGGTCATGTATTTCACTCTCACTGTATAGAGGACTGGAAATCTAGGGGTAAACAGACCTGTCCCATCTGCAGGAAAATTTTTGATGGTAGTAATTTTCGAGTAACTGTTAAAATAGAAAATTTAATTCATGAGTCGAATGTTATCAGGCAAGTAGATGGTGCATACATATTTGATACATTGGACGCATTTTTTGATGTAGATAATACGGACGAATTAGAAAGTTTACTTTCTGATTTTGGGGTGAGTATGGCCAACCTTGATACCCTTATTCTTGACACAGAATGAGCTACAATATTTATCGTAATTCAATCCAGTGTAATCCCTGGATATCTTTCTAGGATCTGTAATCAGTTTACCAGATGCTCCCACAACAAGGGGACCGGTAGCCCACCCACGCTTATGACTGAAAAATTCAGCCTTAAAAGTTATCACCCTACCCGGTTTTAGTACAATTGCTGCACGCTTAACGCGCAGTGTGGGTACCTTGAAAAATGCCGCAATACTCTCATGCGTATCACCCTTTTTCACTTTATATTCAGTCTTGCTATGCTGCTTATAAAAATGAAAATCACCCTGACACAAATAATTACTTTTTTTACAAGTAGCTACGAATAACATAACCTTGTAATACGAAGGTTTACATTTCGTACCACCCTTGACCATATAAACATTTTTCGGATTGTCGGATACCACCAATTTAGGTATTTTCCCACAGTCTACATACTTACCCGAACTTGTCAGTTTCGCGCGCTCCCCAGGCTGACTTTTCCATCCACGATATCTCTGATAATCGTTCATAGCGTAGGCATAACAATTGTTGTTATTTTTCCCAACTTTCCCACCCCACTTTTTAGTGGTGAAAGTATGTTCAGACCCACTCGTAGGGGGGGTTTTACTCATTATATATATGGTAGAAAAAAATCTAAACACATAGTAAATGATTAAAGATATTATGAAAGCGAAATCTAACAAGGACGCTCTTACGGAAATCCTGATGATGGTTCTCTCGATCCTCGTAAGCACATTCGTACTTCGGTTCACGTGGAACAATTCACTCAGTAAACACATTTCTGTACTCAAACCGCTAAGCACATTCCTTGATGCACTCCTTCTTTCCATTTCTATTCAAGTTGTCCGCGGTATTTAAACTTCCTTAAATCCAACAACCCTCTCACCGGATGAGTGGACCATCGTAGGGAAACCCTCAACGCCGGCACACTCACCGTTATCACAGTCTACGAAAGAGAAGGGTTTATCCTTACTCTTCATGTAGTCGAGCTGTTTACGAGTCCATCCACAACCCATGGACCCGTAGATCGTCCACTCCCCTGAGTTTTCACCGTTTGAATGATCATATTCTTCAGTGGAAGATTTTAGTGCATTTTTCTTATCCATTGTCATGAAAATTCGTGTATTTATGATGAGCAAGGTGATAAGCGCGAGCATATTGTATAATACAAGTACACATTTTATTCTATGTGAATTATAAGAATGACCGATACGAAATCGTCAGTCCAGCGCGCAATGGCAAATTCGCCGTGTTCAACGAAGATGAATAAGTTTATAGATGTTCGTGTAATAGGTAAGGGTCAGCACGGTACTGTATACCAGGCGTGTTTAGATGATGCATGTAAAAAAAAGTTTGCCGTCAAGGTGTCGAACGAGAACCTAACCGCGGAACACAACCTCACTAAAAAATTTATTAATATGGTGGGTAAAAATTCAGCGGCGAACGTTTATGCACTCGAAAAATG
>TARA_B110000444_G_C18851186_1_pt1 | contig 10457 bp, 9 predicted proteins | sample TARA_B110000444 | Tara Oceans TARA_B110000444 (sample SAMEA4398370) | marine metagenome | biome: Polar Biome; feature: [SRF] surface water layer (ENVO:00010504); material: water (ENVO:00002006), including particulate matter (ENVO:01000060) such as... | depth 5 m
AAATGAAGGTAGAGTATCATTTTACAATTTAAATGGAAATAGTTCTGCTAAAAGCCTTCAAGTATCATTTGATATTGATTTAACATCTCAGTTAGAATTCAAATCTGCGTATAAAAATGATATAGTATCTATTGACTATAGGAGCGGAGAAAAACAAAAACAATTAGTACCTAAGAATAGAGTTTTTGCAAATTTAAGCTGGAAATCTATCAAAACAATAAAAGGTAAACAATGGCTTTATGATTTCACAATACATCACCTGGGGAGTCAGAGATTGGTTGAAAATAGTTTAAACACAAATAACAACCAAAGCCCATCCTACTCTCTTTTAAATACACAACTAACAAGGGTTTTTTCGAGTTCTTCTGAAATATATATCGGAATGGAAAACTTAGGTAATTACACGCAAAGTAATCCTATAATATCGAGTGAAGATCCTTTTAGCGCAAACTTTGACACCTCCCAAGTTTGGGCCCCTGTTTTTGGGAAAATGATTTATGGAGGTTTTCGTTTTAAAATTTAATAATTATAATAATATGAAAAAGTATTTATTTATTCTGTTTTTGGTAATTTTCTCAAATTCAAATGCTCAAAATAATTTAAAAAAAGATGAAATTTCTTTCAAAGTCGCGGGTAATTGTGAAATGTGTAAAATGAGAATTGAAAAAGCTGCACTTTCTTTAAAAGGTGTTAAATATGCTAATTGGAGTATACCAGATAATCAAATAAGATTAATATATAATCCAAGAAGGGTTGAGCTTATAGAGATTCATAATTCAATTGCAAATAGTGGGCATGATACTTCAGTTAAAAGTGCTCCAACTGAAACTTATAATGAGTTGCCAATATGTTGTTTGTACGTAAGAGAAAATAATCAAAGCCCCATTAAAAAATAAAATGAGGCTTTGATAGGGTTTAAGGAAAAATGATATTTACATCATTCCTGGCATACCACCACCCATTTGAGGCATACCACCTCCTCCAGCCGGAGAATCTTCTTTAATATCAACCAATGCACACTCAGTTGTGAGAATCATACCTGCTACACTAGCTGCATTTTCAAGTGCAACTCTTGTAACTTTTTTAGGGTCAATGATTCCTTCTTTAAGCATGTCAACAAAAGTTCCTTCTTTTGCATTATATCCATAATTAGCATCACCTTCTAAAACTTTAGAGACCACTACAGACCCTTCGCCTCCAGAATTCTCAACTATTGTTCTGAGAGGAGACTCAATCGCTTTATAGACAATTTGAATACCAGTTGCCTCGTCAGCATTATCTGATTTTAGCTTTTCTAGAGTCTTCTTCGTATTCAATAAAGCGACTCCTCCACCTGCAACAATACCTTCTTCAACTGCAGCTCGAGTTGCATGAAGAGCATCATCTACACGATCTTTTTTTTCTTTCATCTCTACTTCAGATGGAGCCCCAACGTAAAGAACAGCCACTCCTCCTGAGAGCTTAGCTAATCTTTCTTGCAGTTTTTCTTTGTCATAATCTGAAGTTGAGGATTCAATTTGTGCTTTTATTTGGCTAACTCTATCCAAGATTGCTTTACTATCTCCAGAACCATTTACTACAGTTGAATTATCTTTATCTATAGTTACTTTTTCAGCTGAACCTAGCATTTCAATAGTAGTAGTTTCAAGAGTAAAACCTCTTTCTTCAGAAATAACAGTTCCACCAGTTAAAATAGCAATATCTTCTAACATAGCTTTTCTTCTGTCACCAAATCCAGGAGCCTTAACTGCTGCAATTTTCAGGGACCCTCTAAGCTTATTAACTACTAATGTAGCTAGTGCCTCACCATCAACGTCTTCTGCGATTACTAATAAAGGTTTTCCTGTTTGAGCTACGGGTTCTAGAACGGGAAGAAGATCTTTCATTGAAGAAATTTTCTTATCATACAATAAAATATATGGTGTTTCTAAATCAGTAAGCATTTTTTCAGAATCTGTCACAAAATAAGGAGACAAGTAACCTCTGTCAAATTGCATTCCTTCAACTACATCAACATAAGTGTCGGTTCCTTTTGCCTCTTCAACTGTTATTACACCTTCTTTTCCTACTTTTTCAAATGCCTCAGTAATTAGACTACCTATGTTTTCATCATTATTTGCCGAAATGCTTGCAACTTGTTTTATTTTTTCCGAAGAATTGCCGACTTCAACTGATTGTTTTTCAAGATCAGAGACAATTGCAGCTACAGATTTATCTATTCCTTTTTTTAAATCCAATGGATTTGCTCCTGCAGCAACATTTTTCAAACCTTCTTTTACAATGGCTTGAGCTAAAATTGTTGCAGTAGTTGTTCCATCTCCTGCTAAATCATTAGTTTTAGATGCAACCTCTTTAACCATTTGAGCACCCATATTTTCAAGTGGATCTTCAAGTTCGATTTCTTTAGCTACACTTACACCATCTTTTGTCACTTGTGGAGATCCAAAAGATTTTCCGATGATTACGTTTCGACCTTTAGGGCCTAATGTAACTTTAACTGCATCGGCCAGAGCGTCAACTCCTCTTTTGACACCATCTCTAGCGTCAATATCAAATATTATTTTCTTTGCCATAATTTTTTTATAAGTTTAAACAATTGCCATTAGATCACTTTCTTTCATCATAAGATAGTCAGTTCCTTCATGGTTTAATTCAGTTCCTGAATACTTGCCATATAGTACTTGGTCACCAACTTTTACAGTTATTGGGTTTTCACTAGTACCGGGTCCAATAGCAACTACAGTTCCTTTTTGTGGTTTTTCTTTTGCGCTATCAGGAATGTATATTCCCGAAGCAGTTTTTGTTTCGGCTTCTAGAGCATGAATAAGCACTCTGTCAGCTAAAGGTTTAAGATTGATTTTACTCATAATTAAAATTTAATTAATTAATTAACTATAATTTCATAAACTATGCCAAATAGTATCAATTAGATAATTTAATGATAAAATGTCAAAATGTCATGTTTGTAGAAGTGTTTGGAAAATTAATTTTTCACTTCAGGAATTGAATTATTTGGGAAAGACTCTTCAGGAATCACCTCTTCTATAATATTGTCTCCATCGATTAATTTGGAATCTGAAAATGAACTACTTTTTTCTAAAGCAACATTAGATAATAATATCAATACTAGAAGAACAGCTGCTAATATCCATGTACTACGGTCTAAAAAATCAGTAGTTTTTTGAACCCCACCCATTTGTTGAACTCCACCTCCAAAAGATGAAGATAATCCACCGCCTTTTGGATTTTGAACCATAACAACAAGGATTAGTAGAAAACAGAAAAATATAATTAAGGCAATAAAGACATAGAATGTATTCATTTTTTATTGATTTTTTTCATTAATCTTTTTGTTTCATTTATTTGGATTGCAAATAAAGCATTTTTTTCTGGATATTTCAAACTTAATATTTTGTATGCCTGATGAGCTTTTTCATATTTTTCTTGTTTAAAAAATATTTTAGCTAAGGTTTCTGTCATAAGTTCTTCATCAGAAAAGTTGCTTTCAGAACTTAAATCAATTGTATTATTTAGATTTATATCTTTTGGTTGAGAAACCTTTGGATTTGTTTTCAAAAATGAATTGATAATTCTCCAATTATTTTCACTATCGTTATCAGATAAGTGAAAATTATTTTGAATATTTTTATTTGATATTGAAACCCATTCAGTAAAACTTAATTTTTTTAATTTAAAATCAGGTTTTGCATCCTCTTTATTTCTCTGAAAAGTATTTTCAACTTTTTGTTTTATCTTAAATTGCCGTTTATTCTTTTTTTCTTTTTCAGGTTTATTGATTTTAAATTTATCATTTATCCATTCCATTAATAAATTTCTGTCATAAGTTATTATGGCAGTTTTCTCTAAAACTGAATTAAAATTAATACTTTCTTGACTTTGTAAAGATTTTACATATAGAAAATGAGCTGTTTGAAAATAAGGATATATTTTTGTAATTGTCTCTAATTCTTCAGATGTTTTGGGTAATCCAGGATCAAACTCCTCAAATAAAGTAGAGAATTTATGTTTATTCATTTTGTCACCATTTTGCTAATGTTTCATTGAAAATATTCTGAGTTATTCTTTCAAATATTTCATCTAAAGCTACGTCTCGAACATCGTAAACTTGTTTGTTAGCCTCAAAGTCATAAAAGTGAGAAAATCTTTTTTCAAAATCATCATCTTTATTTTTTTTATTAAAATATCTGAGATTTATTTCCATAGTCAACCTATTTTGTGCTGCTTTTATTTGAGAAGTTGCCGACATTGGAGTCACACTAAATTCTACAATTTCTCCCTCATATACCAAGTCACCTCCTTTGTTTACTATGGATAAATTAGTTTGATTTAAAAAAAGATCTTGAAGAGCTATTGTGAACTCTTGGTCTAAACCAGGCTCAACAATAGACCCTGGTCTATTACCTGCAAGATTTTCAAAAAAATTAACTTGAAATGTTTTTGTCCCAGCAGGAATAGAAGCCCCTGTAAAAGAATAAAATTTACACCCAATTAAAAGAGTAAAGATTAATATTGTTAAACATAAATTTAGATTATTCCTCCAGTTCATTAAGATCGTGTTGTTTTATTTTTCTATATAAAGTTCTTTCAGAAATACCCAGTTCTTGTGCGGCAATTTTTCGCTTACCTTTACTTCTAACCAGAGCCTTTTTCACCATTTCTATTTCTCTTTCAAGTAAAGATAGGGGTTCCTCTTCAATTACAGTTTCAGCATAATCGTAATTTAGTTCTTGGGTATATTTATTGTCTAAACTGCTTGTTTCTTCATTGACATTTATATCATTTTTAACAGATTTCACTTCTGATTTTTTTTCAACATTTTGATATATCTTTTGAATTAAGTTTTGGTTTTTCTCCTGAGTTTCAGAAGAATTACCACTCTTCATAAGATCTAATGTTAATTTTTTTAAATCATTTAAGTCTCCTTTCATGTCAAATAAAACTTTATATAATATTTCTCGTTCAGATGAGAAATCAGATTTCATTTTACTTTTTTCAATTAGAGCAGGAAGTCTGCTAAAATTCTTTGGTAAATAATTATTTAGAGTCATTGGAGATAAAATGCGCTCTTTCTCTAAAACTGAGAGCTGCTCAGCAATATTTCTTAATTGTCTAATGTTTCCATTCCAATAATAGTCTTGAAGCATTTTCTGTGCATTATCATCAAGCCTAAGAGTTGGCATTTTATATTTTTGAGCAAAGTCGGAAGCAAATTTCCTGAAGAGAAGAGGGATATCTTCTTTTCTTTCTCTTAATGGTGGTAAATTAATTTCTACTGTACTTAGTCGATAATACAAATCTTCCCTAAATTTTTCTTTTGCGATAGCATCATCCATTTTTAAATTTGTAGCAGCTACTATTCTAACATTAGTGTTTTGAACTTTGGATGAGCCTACTTTAATAAATTCACCATTTTCTAAAACTCTTAAAAGTCTAACTTGAGTTTGAAGGGGCAGTTCTCCTATTTCATCCAAAAAAATCGTTCCACCATCTGCAACTTCAAAATAGCCACTTCTATTTGATGTGGCTCCAGTAAATGCACCTTTTTCATGCCCAAAAAGCTCGCTATCTATTGTGCCGTCTGGAATAGCACCACAGTTTACAGCTATGTATTTAAAATGCTTTCTTGGAGAGTTTTGGTGAATTATTTTAGGTATACTTTCCTTTCCAACACCACTTTCCCCTGTTACTAAAACAGAGATGTCAGTTGCTGAAACCCTTAGAGCCTTTTCCAAAGATCTATTTAGTCCAGGATCGTTCCCAATAATTCCAAATCGTTGTTTGATTGATTGTAATATTTCCATATTAAATTGTTTTTGAGTAGTCTATAGCTTTTCCTTTAAGCGTTGCAGAAGTAACACTTTCAATTTTAACATCAACAAAATCCCCTATAGAATAATTTTCTCTTGGAAAAACAACAGTCGTGTTCTGTGTTGTTCTTCCACTCCACTCATGATTACTTTTTTTTGATACTTTTTCTATTAATACACAAACAACTTTATTAATGTATTGTTCTGTTCTATGCTTACTATGCTTTAACTGAACAGATATTATCTCTTGAAGTCTTCGCTTCTTTGTTTTTTCAGGAATATTATCTATTATTTTTCTTGCAGCAAGAGTTCCGGGACGTTCAGAATACGAGAACATAAAACCAAAATCATATTTAACATAATCCATTAAACTTAAAGTATCGTTGTGATCTTCTTCTGTTTCTGTAGGAAAACCTGCAATCATATCTTGTGAAATTCCGCAATCTGGAATTATTGCTCTAATATTATCAATTAAATTGAAGTATTCTTTTCTAGTATGCAAACGATTCATTTTTTTGAGAATAGAATCACTTCCAGACTGAACTGGAAGATGAATATATTTACATATATTATCGTATTTTGCCATTGTGTGTAAAACATCAATTGACATATCCTGAGGATTGGATGTTGAAAAACGTATTCGGATTTTTGGATAACTTTGAGCAACTAGGGTAAGAAGTTTTGAAAAATTTATGGCAGTTTTTTGCTGAATAGCACTTGATTTTGAAAAATCTTTTTTCATTCCGCCTCCATACCATAAATAGCTATCGACATTTTGCCCTAAAAGTGTAATTTCTTTGAAATTACTAGAGGCTAAGTCATTAATTTCATTCAGAATACTTTTTGGGTCTCTACTTCGTTCTCGTCCACGTGTAAAGGGTACTACGCAAAATGTACACATGTTATCACAACCTCTTGTTATTGAAACAAAAGCAGAAACTCCATTTGAGCTAAGACGAACAGGAGAAATATCACCATAAGTTTCATCTTTTGATAGGATTACATTTACAGCTTCTTTTTCATTGGCGACTTCTTCTAATAGATTTGGAATATCCTTGTAAGCATCAGGTCCTACAACCAAATCAACTATTTTCTCCTCTTCTAAAAATTTATGCTTAAGTCTTTCAGCCATACAACCTAAAACTCCAACTTTAAGGTTTTTATTATGTTTTTTTATTGACTGAAAATAATTTAATCGTTTTCTTACCGTCAATTCAGCTTTTTCTCTAATTGAACAAGTATTTACAAGAACAAGGTGAGCCTCTTTAACTATTTTTGTTGTAGAATACCCCTCTTTTTGTAATATTGAAACAACAACCTCGCTGTCAGAAAAATTCATTTGACAACCATAACTTTCTATATATACCTTTTTATTATGGGTATTTTTACTCATAACTACTTGACCAGAAATGGTTTCTCCGTTATATTGGTTAGTATTTTTGTGAGTATAACTTTGAGTATAACTTGATGAAGTTAGAGCCTTTGAATTCTTTAATGAATTGTTATTCAATTTTTTATGTGTTTTCGTATTACCCATTTAGGTATAACCTTTTTTATATTTTTTTAATTAAAATTAGTTATTCCCAAACTTGGGTATAAAGAAAATTAACATACTTTTTAGAATACAAAGATAATCAATTTCGGTCATTTTGTCAGTAATATATTAAATCTAAAAGAAGAGTTTATCAAGAAATTAAATAACTCATTCTTATTTTATGAAAAATAAAAAAGGTTTAATTAAAAAATTATTATTTATACATACATACTAAAATTAGCTTTCTCAGGGAATAAATCATTCTATATTTTTAATTAAAAAAACAGACTTTAATTTATTATTAAAAAAACTACATACTTTTGTTATCAAAATTAATTTATTTCATGGCTAAAAATTTAGTTATTGTTGAGTCACCTGCAAAAGCAAAAACCATTGAAAAGTTTTTGGGTAAGGATTATAAAGTTGCATCTAGTTTTGGGCATATAGCTGATCTTCCTTCAAACGAATTAGGAGTTGCTGTCGAATCTGACTTTTCTCCAAAATATATAGTTACAGATGATAAAAAGAAGGTTGTAAGAGAGCTTAAAAGTTTGGCAAAAAAAGCAACAACCGTATGGTTGGCGTCAGATGAGGATAGAGAAGGAGAGGCTATTGCTTGGCATCTATCCCAACAATTAGAATTAGACGTTAAGAATACTAAACGAATTGTTTTTCACGAAATAACAAAAAGCGCAATTTTAAGAGCTATTGAAAACCCAAGATTAATTGATGAAAACCTGGTTAACGCCCAGCAAGCTAGAAGAGTATTAGATCGTCTTGTAGGTTATGAGCTTTCTCCAGTTTTATGGAGCAAAGTAAAGGGAGGGTTATCTGCGGGAAGAGTTCAATCAGTTGCGGTGAGATTAATAGTAGAAAAGGAAAGGGAAATTCAAGATTTTAAATCTAAACAATCATTTAAATCTCAAGCAGTTTTTGTAACAAATGAAGGAAAGAAAATCAAATCTCAACTTCAAAAGAATTTTGGGGATAAAAATAGTGCAATAGATTTTTTAAAAATTAATGTAAATTCTGATTATAATGTTGATGCTGTTGAGAAAAAACCAGGCAAAAAGAGTCCAACAGCTCCTTTTACAACCTCAACTTTACAACAAGAAGCATCTAGAAAACTATATTTTTCAGTCAGTAAAACAATGGTTGTTGCCCAAAGACTATATGAGTCTGGATTAATAACATACATGCGTACTGATAGTGTAAACCTATCAAAAGAAGCCCAGGGAACCGCAATTGCTGAAATTAAAAGACGTTATGGTGAAGAATATGTGCAGGCAAGGAATTATAAAAACAAAAATAAAGGAGCTCAAGAGGCACATGAGGCAATTCGCCCCACCGATCTAAGTAAAAATACAATTACTGGAGATTTTGATCAAATTCGTTTGTATGAATTGATATGGAAAAGAACTATTTCTTCTCAAATGAGTGAAGCAAAACTTGAAAGAACACAGTTTAAAATTAAATCCTCTAATCATGATGAAATATTCGTAGCTAACGGAGAAGTTTTACTTTTTGAAGGTTTTTTAAAAGTTTATCTTGAAGGAACGGATGAGGATACGGAGGAAGATCAAGGAATTTTACCCAACATTTTAAAGGGTGAAAGCTTGGCTTTAGGAGAATTTAATAGTATACAGCGTTTTTCGAGACCTCCATCACGCTTTTCGGAGGCAGCACTTGTTAAAAGACTCGAAGAATTGGGGATTGGAAGACCTTCCACTTATGCTCCAACAATTTCAACAGTTCAAAATAGAGGTTATATCTCCAAAGGACTAGATGAAGGAGTAGGAAGAGAGTATATCCATTTGTCTCTTGTTGAAAATGAAGTTTGCGAAAAAAATATTTCTGAAAAAGTCGGTTCCAATAAAGGAAAGCTTGTTCCTACTGATATAGGTAAAATTGTAAATGATTTTTTAGTTAATAATTTTCAAAACATTTTGGATTATAATTTTACAGCAGAAGTTGAACAAAGTTTTGATAGAATTGCTGACGGTGATCAGAAGTGGAAAGGAATGCTTAAAACCTTTTATTCAGATTTTCATAGTTCAGTTAATTTTGTTAAAGAAAATGCTCAACGTGAATCTGGAGAAAGAGTCCTAGGAAATCATCCTGAAAATGGAAGAGTAGTAAAAGTCAGACTTGGAAAATTTGGACCTTTGGCCCAAATCGGGAACATGGAAGACGATGATAAGCCACAATATGCAAGTCTCGGTCCAGATCAAAATTTAGAAACTATAACCTTAGAAGAAGTAATGGATCTTTTTAAGTTACCAAAAGATCTCGGAGAATATGAAGATAAAATAATTAGTGTTAATAACGGTCGTTTTGGTCCATATATTAAATTTGGAGAGCTATTTGTTTCTTTAAGTAAAGGAATGATTGCCACCGAAGTTGATTATCAGATAGCTGTTGATCTTATTGAAGAAAAGAAAAAAGCTGACGCACCAATTTATGAACACGATGGATTTCCTGTAACTAGAGGAAAGGGTCGCTTTGGTCCGTTCATAAAATGGAACAATTTATTTATAAATGTCAATAGAAATTATGATTATGACAATCTAAGTGATTCTGATATTTTAAAATTAATAGAAGAGAAAATTCAAAAAGAAAAAGATAAAATTATCAGCAACTGGATTGACGAAGGAATAAGGGTAGAAAAAGCAAGATGGGGGAGATCAAATATAATTAAAGGTAAAACAAAAATTGAGTTACCTAAAACTATCGATGCGACTAAGATAACGTTAGAAGACGCCCAGGATCGTTTAGCCTCATTAAAAAGTAAAAAGAAAAAACGAACCACTAAAAAGAAATAATGAGCCTAGAGTTGCTTAATCCTATTTCTGAAACTTCCATGAATTCTTTGGTTATTGCCCCTGAACAGGTAATTGGAAAAACTATTGCAATCCATAATGAAGGAAATGGTTTTCCAATATTGGAGGGTGTTAAAATTGCATTAATTGGAATCACTGAAAATAGAAATGCTTTTTTTCCGACTTTAGATTATGACTTAGATTCATTTAGAAAAGCTTTTTATAATCTTTTCCCGGGAAATTGGAATTTTAAAATTGCTGATTTAGGCGACTTAC
>TARA_B110000444_G_scaffold261429_1_pt1 | contig 10451 bp, 11 predicted proteins | sample TARA_B110000444 | Tara Oceans TARA_B110000444 (sample SAMEA4398370) | marine metagenome | biome: Polar Biome; feature: [SRF] surface water layer (ENVO:00010504); material: water (ENVO:00002006), including particulate matter (ENVO:01000060) such as... | depth 5 m
CAGAGTATAACAAATTAAAACTCAGAAATATTTTTTTAGAAAATGAAAACTATTTGCTAGAAGAAAAGTTGTCTCTAAGAAAAAATAATATCTTAGACCTTAAAGCTGAAAAAGAATTAATTATTAATGCAAAATCATTGACTGAATTAGGCTTAGATAGAAATGAAGGTAGGCATAAAATCAATGAACTTGTCAGGGGAATTGATAAATGTATCTCTCATCTAAATCAATGATAAGTAATTATGGATAAGCTTAGAATTAAAGTATCTATTGCTGGAAGAATTTATCCACTTAGTATTAATCGTAGTGAGGAAGAAGGAATTAGACGAGCAACCGTGGAAATTGAAAAAATTATTAAGCAATTTGAATCCAACTACGCTGTCAATGACAAACAAGATTTACTGGCGATGTGCGCATTACAATTGTCGTCGAAAGTTGAAAACACAAAGGGCGAGAATTTAATTAATTCTTCCGAAATTTATTCAGTAGTAGATTCCGTGTATTCTGAAATAACAGATTTAATTGAAAGTTCTTTAAACAAAAAATAAATGATTAGTTGCCTGTATTGATTCAATAAGTTGTTAAACTCAACGTTATTATAATTGGATTAGATTCGTCTTTTTAAAAACAAGCCTCAGCCTTCGGGATCCTTCGGGTGTCAGTGGAAGTTTGATGATAGATGGTCGGTTCATCAGTGAACTCTAGGAGTTTAATTAACAGAATTAATACGGGCTTCTTTTTCAAAAAATTAACTTATTATGAGTACTGAAATAACATTAATAATTGTAGGTTTTTGTTCTCTATTTTTGGGTTACATTATCTCCTCTACTCTATTGAGAAAATCAATAGAAGCAAAATCTAAATCATTAATTAATGATGCGCTTAAAGAGTCTGATAGGCTCAAAAAAGAAAAAATTCTTCAAGCAAAAGAGAAATTCATTGAACTAAAAAGTGAACATGAAAAAGTAATTATGTCAAGGAATAGAGTTGTTTCAGAGTTAGAGACTAAAGCCAAAGATATTGATATCAAACTGAATCAAAGACTGGAAGAATCGAAAAGTAAGTCAAAAGATCTTGATGTTCTGAGAGAAAATATTGTTATTCAATTAGAAGCAATTGAACGTAAGAAAATTGATCTGGAAAAATCTCATTTAAGACAAGTCAACGCACTGGAAATCATCTCTGGAATGAGCGCTAAAGATGCAAAAGATCAACTGATTGATGCACTGAAGGCAGAAGCAAAAACAGATGCAATGTCTCTAATTCAACATACTATTGAAGAGGCAAAACTTACCGCAAACAATGAGGCTAAAAAAATAGTTATTCAAACCATACAAAGAGTCGCAACAGAACATACAGTCGAAAATGCTGTATCAGTCTTCAATATTGAAAGTGATGATATTAAGGGAAGAATTATTGGCCGTGAAGGAAGAAATATTCGTGCACTTGAATCAGCCACTGGAGTAGAAATTGTTGTCGATGACACCCCAGAAGCAATTATACTGTCATGCTTTGATCCAATTCGTAGAGAAATTGCTCGCTTAGCTCTTCACAAACTTGTTACAGATGGACGGATTCACCCGGCAAGAATTGAAGAAGTAGTCGCAAAAACAAAAAAACAATTAGAAAATGAAATTATAGAAACAGGAAAGCGAACGTGTATTGATTTAGGAATTCATGGACTTCACCCAGAATTACTAAGAATGGTTGGCCGAATGAGATACCGCTCTTCTTACGGACAAAACCTCCTTCAACATAGTAGAGAAACTGCTAATTTGTCTGCAACCATGGCTTCGGAGCTTGGACTGAATCCAAAGGCAGCCAAAAGAGCAGGATTACTTCACGATATTGGAAAAGTTCCAGATGATGAACCAGAAATACCTCATGCTATTATTGGAATGAAACTCGCGGAAAAATATGGCGAGAAACCAGATATCTGCAATGCTATTGGTGCTCACCATGATGAAATTGAAATGAATAATCTATATTCACCCATAATTCAAGTATGTGATTCAATTTCTGGAGCTAGACCAGGCGCAAGAAGAGAAATTGTAGAATCATATATCCAGAGAATTAAAGAACTAGAAAATATGGCTTTAAGTCTTCCTGGAGTACTAAAATCCTATGCAATACAGGCAGGAAGAGAATTAAGAGTAATTGTCGAAAGCGAGAAAATAACTGACGAAAAAGCCTCTGCAATGTCCTTTGAAATTTCTCAAAAGATTCAAAATGAAATGACATACCCAGGACAAGTAAAGGTCACGGTAATAAGAGAAACTAGGGCAGTAAATTACGCAAAATAAAAAACCTACTACAAACTAATGAATGGTTAAAAGATATCTAAATGACTGATTTATTATGATATTGACAATGACTTAAAAATAATGCCATTCCCCTTCTTTTATTCACATCAAAATTATAAGATATATCTTCATTAAGATAACTACTCAAATGAGGTCCAGAGATATTCGCATTACTATGGTCTTCAATGACTTTTTCCATTTCAGAAAAACCAAGCGACATAGCCTTACAAAATTGCAATTCAAATTTTGGATCTAAAGGAATCCGGCTCACCCAGCATGCGAAAACAAAAGGAAGACCGGTAAACTTGTACCACTCTTCGGATAAATCATAGGAATAAGGAAATCTATCTTTATAATCAAAAGCCCTGTCGCCAATTACTACCCCTGCTACAGAGCCTGAAATTTGATCTATATAGCCTTCAGAGGTGCTTTCAAAACCAACTTTTCTATCCCAAAATTTGTCAAACAATATTTTGGTTAACATGACTGAGGTTCGAGATTGATAATCCAAGGCCACAATTTTAATCTCATTCAGGGAACAACAGCTATATAACATAACTGTATTAACTTTACCTTGCGCGCCGATACAAAAATCTCCAATAATCATAGGATTATCTAAATGTACTATTTCTGCCACAGGAATCAGTCCGACATCTGCTTGACCTGATTTCAGAAGGTCAGCACAAAGGGAAGGATATTCAAGACGCAAATTTAATTGACTCATCAAATCTTTATCTTTTCTAATCCCATATAAAAAAGGGATAGTATTCAGATAGGATATAGCAACAATATTTAATTTATCTTTCATTTAAAAAATACTCTGATAATATGATAAGCAGAAAAAAATAATAATCCGGTACTTAAACTAAGCTTTAGAATTGTTCCAGAAATAAAACCAAAAAAAGAGCCCAATGCAATTCTAAGTGCTCTAGTCTTGTCTTTTCTCTCTTCCATATAGGCTCCTAGAAATGCGCCTATAAATGGGCCTAATAATATTCCAAAAGGAGGAAAAATAAAACCTATAAATAGCCCCACAAATGTACCTATAGTTGCCTTTTTTCCGCCTCCATACTTTTTTACACCTATGGCTTGTAAGGAATAATCTAAAACAAAAATGAGAAATACGATGATGCCAATGATCAAAAGAAGGAGAGTTGAAAATTGATACTGAGTAAAAAAATGAATAATCAAAATACCCAGATAAGAACAGGCAGGACCAGGAAGTCCTGGAATGATACTTCCAATAAACCCTACAACGAGCAAAATAAAAGCAATAATTAAAATAAGTATACTCATAATGCTTAATGGATAGATTTAAATATTGTAATGCAAGTAAAAAAAGTTATTAAATATCTCTCTCCATATAACGAACCCCAGACAAAGGATTATCATAATAAGGTGGAATATCAATAAAATCTAATTTCTCATACAATGCATTGGCAGAATTTAGTCTAGGAATTGTATCTAATCTAATTTTCTTAAATGACAAGGAGTGAGTCAAAACGAATAGCTCTTCACAAAGTTTTTTCGCAATTCCAAGGCCACGAAAGGATTCATAGACAAATAGACGTTTCATTTCGCATATCTCTACATTTAATCTTCTTGCCCCTACTCCTCCTGCAATTTTACCTGACACTTCAGCAATAATAAATATTCCGTGCGGGCTTCCATACATATCATTAAAATCCCTAAATTCATTTTTCGTATCCTGAAAACTCAAATCTAGATTTAACCATTTAAGGTAATCTCTAGCTATAGATTTAGCAATTTCAAAATCATAAGGGGTTTGACAAAATTTTAATAGGACTGGCTCTTTCATCTCTATAACAAAAACAATTATACATTTTAATAGTCATGTTAAACTAAATTAAGATTATTTTCAATGCAAAGCTAGGGTTTTATTACATTAGCAATTAATTCTCAAGTCAAAATTATGAAGTTGAACTCACTTACTGCTATATCTCCTGTTGATGGAAGATACAGAAGATCTACAAAAGATCTAGCTGATTATTTTTCTGAATATGCACTCATAAAATACCGTATTCTTGTCGAAATTGAATATTTCATTTCTTTATGTGAGGCTTCACTTCCTCAATTAAAAAATATTGATGCCCAAACATTTTCTTCCTTAAGAAAAATTTATAAAAATTTCTCTGAGCAGGATGCTCAAGCAATAAAAGACATTGAGAAGATAACTAACCACGATGTAAAAGCAGTAGAGTATTTTATCAAAAATAAATTTAACCTTTTTGGACTTGAAAAACATAAAGAATTTATTCATTTCGGGCTTACTTCCCAGGATATCAATAATACAGCAGTCCCTCTATCACTAAAAGAAGCTATTGCAGAGCAGTATCTCCCGGAGCTTGATCAAGTCATTTCAAAACTTGAAGAATTGGCCTCAGAATGGAAAGAAATACCCTTGTTAGCTCGTACCCATGGGCAACCTGCCTCACCCACTAGAATGGGGAAAGAAATAGAAGTCTTTATTGTTCGCATAAAAAAACAACGAGAACAACTTATCTCGATTCCTTTCTCAGCAAAATTTGGTGGTGCTACAGGAAATTTCAACGCTCATGTAGTGGCCTATCCAAATGTTAACTGGAAAAAATTTGGGAATCACTTTGTTAACGAAATTTTAGGACTAGACAGATCTGACCCAACCACACAAATTGAACATTATGATAATTTAGCTTCGCTTTTTGATGCAATGAAGCGCATAAATAATATTCTTTTAGATCTAGACCGAGATATGTGGACCTATATATCTATGGACTATTTTAAACAAAAAATTAATGTTGGAGAAGTAGGTTCATCTGCAATGCCTCACAAGGTGAATCCAATTGACTTCGAAAATTCAGAAGGAAATATTGGTATTGCCAATGCTTTGTTGACACATCTTTCTGCAAAACTTCCAGTATCTAGATTACAAAGAGATCTCACAGATTCGACAGCCCTAAGAAATGTAGGTGTTCCCTTTGCCCATACTAGCATTGCATTTAAATCTTTATTAAAAGGATTAAATAAATTAATTATAAGAAAGGACAACATTTTAGCAGACCTGGAAAAAAACTGGGCTGTAGTAGCAGAAGCTATTCAAACTGTTCTTAGACGCGAAGGCTATCCTTCACCATATGAGACACTTAAAGGACTAACTCGAACAAATTCAATGGTTTCCAAAGAAAGTATCGCTAAATTTATTGAAACATTAGAAGTCAACGACGAGTTAAAAAGGGAATTAAAAAGCATTAGCCCTCAAAATTACACAGGAATATAATTCTTGACTTATGTTATAACTTCGCTATGGATGTTTTGTTAATTTTGAATTTCGACGAACCACCTTCAGCCTGAATTAATAGAGTTTCTTCTTGTACTTCCAAAACTTTCGCATGAATTCCACCCAGTGTTAAAACTTTATCGCCTTTGGCGATTTCAGAACGAAATTTTGACTCATTTTTTTGTTTTTTCACTTGAGGACGAATCATAAAAAAATACATGATAATCATGCTTACAGAAATTAAAATCAGAAAATCCATATTGAATCCTGAAGCTGGCAATTGCAATAGTACTAGTAACATTTTTTATTCTTGTTTAGTTTTTACTTCTCCTTTCACTATTAATAACTGTTGACTTGGAACCATATTGGTAATTAAAGTCACTCGTTTATTTTGTTTTCCATTTTTCCCTTTGCTATTGAAAGTTACATCAATGAACCCATTTTCTCCAGGAGCAATAGGAGCTTTAGGCCACTCGGGAACAGTACAACCACATGATCCTTTTGCACTAGAAATAATTAAGGGATCGGAACCAGAATTGACAAATTCAAAAGAATAAGAAACTATCTCATCGGCTTCAATAACACCAAAATCCCATGTCTTATTTTCAAAATTCATTTGTGCATCAGAAGGAGTGTCAATCTGATCTAAAGTTAATTTGGTGGGATTAATCTTTTTAGATGAGTCAATCTTTGAAGATGCATTCTGTTTGCAGGAGAAAACCCACATGATAATAACTAGTATTAATAAAACTTTTTTCATGCTTTATTTTTAAATTTACATTAAAGATAAAAAAAATTGATATAATTATTCTACCAATCCTCTGCCTAACTTTTTGAGTATTCCATCTTTTTTAAATCGAATGGCTAATTTATCAATGACTCCATTGACAAATACTCGACTCTTTTCACTGGAATAATCCTTGGATAATTCTATATATTCATTGATGGTCACCTTAACAGGAATTGTATAAAAATTCAACAACTCACAAATTGCCATCTGAAGTAATAGCTTATCCATATCTGAAATTCTATCTTCATCCCAATTATTGGCTGTATCAACAATCATTGACATATAATTTGAGCTATTAGCAAGTGTTATATTCAAAAGATCAAGAGTGTATTTCTGATCTTCCTCATCTTTAAATAAAGGAAGAATTCTGGCAAATGAATCGCTTTTTTCTGAAAAAGATTTTAACGTTTTTAAAACCGAGAGATTAGCAATGGAGAAATCATCCAACCAATAAATACTCTTCTCTTCTAAAAAAGCATGTAAATACTCGTTTGGAGCAATAAATTGAATAAATAGGTCACAAATGAACTTTCGATCTTCCAGGAATGTACTGTTCCCTGTAGACATATATTGTTGATACAATTCTGAGTCTTGAATTTCACGAAATAGTTTATTTTTAATATCAGGCATTTCACTCCAATATATGTGATGCATTTTAGATTTATCAATCAAAGAAAGGTTGCTAGATAAAAGGAGCAAAACTTTATTTTTCGAAAATTTAGATCGGGGATTGATATCTTCGTTTGTAGGAAGTAGTTTTGTTTTTCCTTTCTGAATTTTTTGTTCAGCAGCAGACTTAAGATCCACTAAAATAAGCAATAAATGAAGATAAAGAGAATAAGAATGTTCGATACTCTTTTGAAGTTCTCTTTCTGACTTCAAAATATCCTTTCCCTCAGAATGAAAAAATGCATACAATATTTGTAACACTTTAATACGGATATGTCTTCTGTTGAGCATAAATTATAAGTTGCAGGAACAAGTAAAATAAGCTTTAACTTCCTAGGTTATAAAATGGTTAATTCGAAACTAACTGTTGTGCAAGCAAAACACGGGATTCTGCTATCTGCAATGCGGCATTGTGACTTGTAATTTCTTCAATCTCAGATTTTCTCAGGATTTCAAGCGTTGTGTCGTATATTTTCTTTGTCTTGGAAAGAGCTTCTTCTTGATTGTATCCATTAAGCTCGGAGTAAACATTAATTAAACCACCTGCATTTATTAGGAAGTCAGGAGCATAAATAATGCCCTTATCCATCAACATTTGTCCATGTCGAACCTCCTCAGCCAACTGGTTATTTGCAGCTCCTGCTACAATAGAACATTTTAATCTGTCTAATGAGGCATCATTAATAGATGCTCCTAGAGCACAAGGAGCATAAATATCAATTTCTAAGTCATAAAATTTATCGCTATCAATAATTTTAGATCCGTAAGTATTAGAAACCTTATCTAGACGACTTTGGCTGATGTCATTAATATATACTTTGGCTCCCTCTTCTGAAAGGTGTTTTACTAGATGAGTTCCTACATTTCCGACACCTTCAACTCCAATTTTTTTTCCTTCAAGGCTATCAGAACCCCATTTATACATTGCTGAGGCTTTAATCCCCATATAAACTCCATAAGCTGTCACAGGAGATGGATCTCCAGACCCCCCCATAGATTGAGAAATCCCTGTCACGTATTTTGTCTCTTGCCTTACCATCTCCATGTCGTCCGGAGTCATTCCAACATCTTCAGCAGTAATGTAATTTCCATTTAAAGTATTAACAAATTTCCCAAAACGACGCATTAAATCATCACTTTTAAGAGTTTTGGAATCACCAATTATGACTGCCTTTCCTCCACCAAGATTCAGACCAGAAATAGATGCTTTCAAAGTCATACCTCTTGATAGTCGTAAAACATCATTTAATGCTTCTAATTCACTATTGTAATTCCACATTCTTGTACCACCCAAAGCTGGACCCAATGAAGTACTATGAATGGCTATAATCGCTTTCAAGCCTGTCTTTTGATCATGGCAAAAAACAACTTGTTCATGACCCATTTCTTCCATTTCTTGGATTATCGGATTCATAGAAGAGCTAACATTATCAATATCAGTTATTTTAATCATATCTCTTTATTGTATCAAACATCAAAAAAAATGTAAAGAAAGACCTTAAATTGACTAATTTTAAAGTATTTTAAATTTACTCTAAATGGGCTGCAAAAATACGCTTTTTTTAGGGAACTAAAAAACTAGATTCTTCTTATGACATCCCTTCGACACTTAAATAAATATTTCTGGAAGTATAGATTCAAATTAATTCTTGGGGTCATATTCATTTTTGCTTCAAATATTTTCGGACTGTTTCCCCCTATATACATTGGAGAAGTTTTTAATATTGTAGGGGATACAATAGTCGAAACTCCTTTGGATGATAACAAGGAAAAACTTATTAAATATCAATTAAGTTATTATGCTCTACTTGTACTAGCCTTTGCTGTTGCAAAAGGTTTATTTATGTTTTTTATGCGGCAAACTATTATTGTTGTCTCAAGAAGAATAGAATTTGATTTAAAAAATGAAATCTATAACCAGTATCAAAAATTGAGTATTTCTTTTTACAAAAAAAACAAAACTGGAGACTTAATGAATCGAATTACAGAGGATGTTAGTCGTGTTCGAATGTATATAGGTCCTGCCATTCTGTATAGTTTAAATTTGATTATTAGTATCGCATTGATTATTCCAAAAATGACGAGCATCAGTCCCAAATTAACTTTATATGCATTGAGTCCTCTTCCTCTTCTTGTGATTGCCATTTACAAAGTTAGCAGTATCATGAATAAACGAAGCGAGGTTGTGCAAAAGCAACTATCCAAGTTATCGAGTATAAGTCAGGAAACATTTTCGGGTATTCGCGTCATTAAATCATATATCCAAGAAGATTTTTCACAAGTAAAATTCATGAATGCCGCAGAAGATTACAAGGAAAAAAGCTTGAACTTAGTAAAAGTAAATGCCCTATTTTTCCCTCTCATGATTTTATTAATTGGATTAAGTACCTTATTTACAATTTATATAGGAGGCCTAGAGGCTATTGCCGGAAACATTCAAGTAGGTAGTATTGCTACCTTTGTTATATATGTAAATATGCTTACATGGCCGGTAGCATCACTTGGCTGGGTAACTTCAATCGTACAAAGAGCTGCAGCTTCTCAAAAAAGAATCAATGAATTTCTGAATGAAGATCCTGAAATCAAAAACCCCACATTAAAAAACACAGAGATTCAGGGAAATATTGAATTTAAAAATGTTTCCTTTACCTACCCTGAAACTAAAATAAAAGCTTTAAATAAGATTTCCTTTACCCTCAAAAAAGGAGAAACAATTGGTCTACTTGGTAAGGTTGGTTCTGGAAAAAGCACCTTAGCCGAACTTATTTGTCGAATCAATGATCCAGATATGGGGGGAATTTATATTGGAGGAAAAAACATCAAGAATGTTAATTTAAACTGTCTAAGAAATGCAATTGGATATGTCCCTCAGGAAGCTTTTTTGTTTTCTGACAGTATTTACAACAACATTGCATTTGGAAAGAAACAAAGCAAAGAGCAAGAAGTTATTTCTGCGGCAAAAGAAGCAGATATTTTCAACAATATTCAAAATCTAAAAAAAGGCTTCCAAACAATTATTGGAGAGAGAGGCGTTACCCTGTCAGGAGGACAAAAACAACGCCTATCGATCGCTAGAGCATTGATTCGAAAACCAGAGTTCATGTTATTTGATGACTGTTTGTCTGCGGTAGACACAAAGACTGAAGAGCTTATTCTCCAAAATATTAAGGAGAATTTTAAAGAAAAATCTTGTCTAATAATTTCACATAGAGCATCTTCAATAAGACATGCAGATTTAATTTTAGTACTTCACGATGGCGAAATTTTAGAACAAGGTTCTCACGATAATTTGATGCAATGGAAAGGAGAATATTTTCGCACTTACCAAAAACAACTGGTTGAGTAGAATTTATAGACAATATTTTTTTGTGAATTTTCTTTTATTTAATAATATTTTTCTACAAATTTGATT
>TARA_B110000444_G_scaffold259788_1_pt1 | contig 10450 bp, 11 predicted proteins | sample TARA_B110000444 | Tara Oceans TARA_B110000444 (sample SAMEA4398370) | marine metagenome | biome: Polar Biome; feature: [SRF] surface water layer (ENVO:00010504); material: water (ENVO:00002006), including particulate matter (ENVO:01000060) such as... | depth 5 m
TGGCCGCAAAAGCCTTGGCTCTCGGTCTATAAATTCTATTATATCCCGCTGATCCCATGCGTGATTACCTGTCGTAACGACATCAACACCGGAGTTCAACAAATTTTCCGTTATAGATGGTGTTATTCCAAACCCACCTGCGGCATTCTCTCCATTAACAATAATGAAATCTGGACGTAGTGTTTTTTTTAAATCAGGAAGTTTCTCAACTACCGCCGTTCGTCCCGAACGGCCTACAACATCGCCTAAAAATAGGACGCGCATTACTTACTATCTCCCATAATGTAAACTTTTCTTTCAGTTAAAATGGCGTCTAACCTGCTATCATGCTGATCTCGTGGAAGCTTTTCAACGATTTGATCGTCATAAGCCACGCCAATTGCAAATATTTTTTTTTCTTTCCTAAGTTTTGCTAATGTCAAATCATAAAAACCACCGCCGTACCCAAGCCTGAAACCAGCCTTATCAAAAGCTAATAATGGGACAAGTAGCCAATCCGGGCACAAAATCTTAGCATTTTTGGGAAGAGATAATACACCGTAATTATCCTTCACGAGTTTGACCTCTTTTGTCCATTTTCTAAAGAGAAGCGGCTCATATTTCTTTTCTACTTCTGGTAACGCTATAGAATATCCATTCTCGCTTAGATGGTGGATCAATAAGCGGATGTCCAATTCCGATCTAAACGGCCAGAAAGCGGAGATGACAACCCAAGACGGTGGGGTCCAGGTTTTAAAAAAGTTTTCCAGTAGTTGTTGAGGAACAAATTCTCCAGCATTCCGCGCCAACTTTTGACGCCTGAATTCCGCCTCACGCCGCAATATTTTTTTTTTCAATTTGATGTCGTTAAACGACGACTCTTCAAAACTCATTTGCTTATCATCTTTAAAACAACCAAAGAACGGAAGCCACCAAGATCGATGGCACTGAATATCCTCTGTGGCCTGATAATACAGGTGGGCACCGCTATACCAAGACCACGGTCCTGGCAGGGGCAGCTCCCAAAGGATGATTTATAGCCCCAGAGATAACTCGGCCTGTCGAATCACGTAGCGACCGTCCTACACCCTTATAGAGCTTCATTCACCCGATCGGCAATCTTTTCTATTCTTTGAGATAATTCCTCAATTGAAGCCGCTACTTTAATATCTGCTTCAGCTGTCTTCTCTACAACGGGTTCTTGCGCCAAATCCCGATAATCCGCTAATTCGTCAGCTATAACTAAAGCTGCCATAACCAGGAGTCGGTTCTGCCCAACTTGCCCAACTTGATCAACTAACTCAACCACTTTTCGATCAACTATTTTAGCAAGATCTAACAGTCTATCTTCCTGACCGTCCTCGCAAGCTATCTGAAAATTTTGGCTGTTAACGTTTATATCAACCTGAGCCACAAACATTAATCCTCTAAAACAAATTTTAGTCGGTCGATTGTTTTTTCCAAGCCCTTATCTACTTGCTGGGTGACCGCAGTTAAACGATTGCATTCGGCCTGCAATTCCAATATTTGCGCTTGCCTCAGACCCGATTCGCCCTGTCTTGATAAACTGGATGCGACGGACGCCTCTAGTCGATTAACCGATAGTTTGAGATGATCTAAAGCTTTATCTACAGTGCCCATAAGATCACCCCCCATTTTGGAATAACACGATTAGCAACAATATCTATCATGTTACCCAACAGTCAACCATGCATAGTTATTACTATAAACTTTAGAGGAGATACTAGTGGATTCATTCTTTTCTCTCCTTCTTTGAACCTTGGGGGCAGAAATTCTTTGATTGAAGACAGCCTTCCATTAATCTGATCTACTCCAAACTTTTAAAAAATGGTGGGTATTGTCAGAAGTTTTTTATAAATTTAAACTTCAGACATGCTAAATCGTGCTTACAATCATAGAGAACATTGGCGCTTCAGAATAATAGATAGTTGACGAAAGCATAAAGGTCAGGGCATTTTCCAAGAGAGACACCCATTAACGAAAACTTCAATCAGATGATTTGAGCTTTATCAGATAAATCGACAAGATCATCGATAAAATTCGTTGGAGTAGCAAGGTAAAGAATGAGCGTGGAAACAGATATAAAAAATAATATCACGAATGATCAACATTTTAGGCTAGCTAACGCAATACGTGTTTTAGCTATTGATGCAGTTGAACAGGCTAAATCAGGTCACCCAGGAATGCCGATGGGGATGGCGGATGTAGCAACAGTTTTATTTTCCAATTTTATCAAATTCGATCCCAAAAAACCAGATTGGCCTGACCGAGATCGATTTGTATTATCGGCCGGGCACGGGTCAATGCTATTATACGCGTTGCTGTACCTAACGGGCTATCCCGATATGTCTATTGATGAGCTGAAAAACTTTAGACAATTTGGCGCAAAAACGGCCGGGCATCCTGAGTTTGGTGCAGCCACGGGAATTGAGACAACAACTGGACCTCTAGGGCAAGGTTTCGCGAACGCGGTGGGCATGGCCCTAGCGGAACGAAAACTTCAAGGACGCTTTGGCTCAAATTTAGTCGATCACCATACCTATTGTATTGCAGGAGACGGATGTCTTATGGAAGGCATCAGCCACGAGGCAGCATCACTAGCAGGGCATCATCAATTAGAAAAACTGATAGTGATCTTTGATGATAATGGTATCTCGATCGATGGACCAACGAATCTAACAGTCTCTGAAGATACTTTAGCCCGATTTAATGCGTATGGCTGGCATACAGTTTCTATCGATGGACATGACCCTGTCGCGATATCCGATGCGCTTGAAGATGCAAAGTCATCGCCAAAGCCATCCCTGTTAGCCGCACGCACCAAAATTGGATATGGCTCCCCAAATAAGGGAGGAACAGCTGGTTCTCACGGGGCACCATTGGGTTTAGAAGAAATAGCTCTTGTGAGGAATGCTTTAAACTGGCCCCACGAACCTTTTGATATTCCAGCCGATCTTTTAGCAATATGGAGAGATATTGGAGCCCGTAACTCCCACTTGCAAGATGCATGGAGCAAGCGACTAAATAACACTGAACAAGTCATAAAAAAAGATTTCACTGACGCGTTAACTGGGACAATCAATAGCGCCGTAAAAGAGGCCTTGAAGGCTCACGAGATACGTTTGATAGATGAACAGCCGAAAGTTGCTACGAGGGTAGCGTCTCAAAAGACCCTGGAAGCCCTAACACCCGTTTTACCAGAACTCCTTGGCGGGTCGGCAGACCTCACCGGATCAAACAATACCAAAACAGCGTCACACAGTATACTCGACAAAGAAAATCCAAATGGCAATTATATCCACTTTGGAGTTAGAGAACACGCCATGGCCGCAGCGATGAACGGAATGGCGCTGCATGGTGGAATTATACCATATGGTGCAACCTTCTTAGTCTTTACGGATTACTGCCGTCCATCGATCCGATTAGCGGCTCTTATGGGTTTACGAACAATTTATGTGATGACCCACGATTCGATAGGATTGGGGGAAGATGGTCCTACACACCAACCCGTTGAGCACCTAGCGGCCCTCAGGGTTATTCCCAATTTGAATGTTTTTAGGCCAGCTGATTCGATAGAAACTATGGAATGTTGGCATCTGGCTCTAACAACATTAAACACGCCATCTGTCATTGCTTTGAGCAGACAAAATTTACCTTTAGTTAGATTGCAGGTCTCCAATACAAACTTATCTGGGTTAGGTGGATATATTCTCAGGGAGACAGAAGCTTTAACCAGAGCGATCACGATAGTGGCGACTGGGTCAGAAGTTTCATTAGCTATCGAGGCTCAAATCCAATTAGAAAACGACGGTATAGCAACCGCTGTAATTTCAATGCCAAGCTGTGAACTTTTTCGTTCCCAATCCCAACATTATCAAGACTCGGTCATTGTGCCGGGATCTAAATTAATTGTTGTAGAGGCTGGTCTTCGACAAAGCTGGGATAGAATACTTGGAAAAAATGACCAGTTTATCGGAATGGATGGGTTTGGTGCCTCTGCACCAGCCGATAGCTTGTACAAACATTTCAAGATCACCACCGAAGCAATAATTGAGTCTGTGAAGCAACAAACTTCTACTTAATCGTAAAACTTATAAAATATTAGCCAGGAGAAAAGTATATGGCAGTCAATGTAGCAATTAACGGATTTGGTCGTATAGGGCGGTTAGTTTTACGCGCTCTTTATGAAAGTAATCGAGATGATTTACGTATCGTTGCTATAAATGATCTCGGGTCAGTAGAAGCAAATGCGCATCTACTGAAATGGGACAGTAATCACGGCCGCTTTCCAGGGAATATTGTTATTAAAGATGATACAATTGATCTTGGTCGGGGCCCAATCAAAGTCACCGCCGAGAGAGATCCCAGCAAATTGCCACACAAGGCTTTAAACGTTGATATTGTTTTAGAATGCACTGGTATTTTTACCGATCGCGAAAAAGCTGCCCTGCATATAAAAGCCGGTGCACAGAGAGTTATTATATCTGCCCCGGCGAATGGGGCGGACTTGACCGTTGTGTATGGCGTTAACCATGATAAAATTAATTCTGAACACACTGTGATTTCCAATGCCTCTTGTACTACGAATTGCCTAGCTCCAGTAGCTTATGTTCTTAATAACTCTATAGGAATAACATCAGGCTACATGACAACAATTCACGCTTTCACCAGTGATCAGCCAACCTTAGATACATTCCATGGCGATTTTCATAGAGCGCGCTCTGCTGCTACGTCAATGATCCCCACCTCAACCGGTGCGGCCAAAGCAGTAGGGTTAGTAATGCCAGAGCTACTTGGTAAATTAGATGGCACAGCTATTCGGGTACCAACGTCAAATGTAAGTCTCATAGACTTCAAATTTATCCCAAAAAGACAGACTAGTATTACTGAAGTGAATGAGGCTATAATCGTAGCCTCAAAAGAGGGACCACTTAAAGGCGTCCTTGGCATAAACGAAGAACCTTTAGTCTCTGTCGACTTCAATCATAACCCACACAGCTCAACATTCGATCTGGGCCAAACACAGGTTGTAGAAGGCGGCCTTGTAAGAGTATTATCTTGGTATGATAATGAGTGGGGTTTTTCAAACCGAATGTCTGATACAGCTGCAGTAGTAGCAAAAACATTATGAAATGGGTAAAATGACATTTCGAAGGACTAAAGGAGCACCAAAATGAAAACAACCAGAATCGTAAAGCGTATTCTAAATAACTATGAAAGCGACTCTCCAGGAACAAAAGCCAATTTGGCTAGGATTTTGATGCAAGGCCGCTTGGGTGGAACAGGGAAAATCGTCATACTTCCTGTTGACCAGGGGTTTGAGCATGGACCGGCAAGAAGTTTCGCCCCAAACCCCGACGCTTACGATCCACGTTACCATTTTCAATTGGCTTTAGACGCGGGTCTATCGGCTCACGCGGCACCTCTCGGAATGATCGAAGCAAGTGCAGACAGCTTTGCCGGCCAAATACCTACTATAATGAAACTCAATAGTTCTAATAGTCTGTCTCGTGAGAAAGATGCACCCAATCAGGCTATAACAGGTTCTGTTCAAGAAGCTTTGCGACTAGGTTGTTCTGCAGTTGGATATACGATTTACCCAGGATCTGATGCTGCATTCGATATGATGACAGATTTTAAAGAAATTGCTGAAGAGGCAAAGGCTTTTGGCTTAGCGGTAGTCTTATGGTCGTACCCTCGTGGTGGAGGTTTGTCCAAGCAAGGCGAGACTGCAATAGATATCGTCGCGTACGCGGCTCATATGGCAGCCCTATCGGGTGCTCATATTATTAAAGTCAAGCCACCAACAAATCACATCGAATTAGGCGCTGCAAAAAAAGCTTACGAAAGTAATGGGATCAAAATAGATACCCTTAGTGATCGTATAAAACACGTTGTCCAATCGTCCTTTGATGGCAGGAGATTGGTAGTGTTTTCAGGAGGCGAGGCTAAAGATCTAGATGGATTATTTTCAGAAATTGTGCAACTAAGAGATGGTGGCGCGTCAGGATCAATCATAGGCAGGAATACATTTCAGCGCCCAAGGAATGAAGCCACAGCTATGCTCGATAAAATAATAAGTATCTATAAAAACCGAGCGTAATCAATTTTCTCCAGCGGGTTGGGTTGTTGTGTGCTTTGGGTTATGACTTAAAGATGGATAAAAAGTCAAAATGTCAGCTCTACCTCATAACTCCAGCAAGATTTGATCTCTATTGGTTTTCCGAACGGTTAAACAATGCTCTGGATGCAGGGTCAGTTGCCTGTCTTCAGTTGCGCCTCAAGAACGCAGAAGACGATGTAATTAAGCTTGCCGTAGAAACAATTTTACCTATCTGTCACAGTTATCAGATTCCACTGATAATGAACGATAGGCCTGACTTAGCGATGGTTACAGGCTGTGATGGCGTGCATGTTGGGCAGGCTGATGTAAGCTACAAGGAGGCACGTTCAATTATGGGACCCGATCTTACGGTAGGGGTAACATGTAAAAATTCTAGACATCTGGCTGTAGAGGCGGCAGAAAGTGGGGCTGAATACGTTGCCTTTGGGGCTTTTTTCCAAACTGAAACAAAACCTGAAGCTACCCCCGCAGATTTAAAAACAATCCAATGGTGGAATGAAACTACCACAGTGCCATCTGTAGCGATTGGCGGTATCGCTGTTGATAACTGTAAACCTTTAATAGAATCAGGAACAGATTTTCTAGCGGTAATCGATGGAGTTTGGAACTATCGAGAAGGGGAAGCAGCAGCCGTAAAAGCTTTTAATAAGATGTTTGGTATGTACTCATAAAGAGTTCGAAAAAGAAAGGACCTATAGTTTAATGGACAGGCTGTCATCACCCTGTTAAAACGCCACGTCTGTTTTTTTATTCCCACGGAGTGTTCAGATGAAGATAAATGGAAATGCTGTTCGTGTTGGTAATATCATAGAGCATAATAGTCGACTTTGGGTTGCTGTAAAAACACAGGCAGTCAAACCTGGAAAGGGAGGTGCTTTCAATCAAGTTGAATTAAAAGACATTAGAAATGGAAGCAAACTCAATGAACGGTTTAGAGCAGATGCGCAAGTAGAGCGTGTCCGATTAGAACAAACTAAAGCTCAGTTCTTGTTTCGTGATGGAGACATGCTCACTTTTATGGACTCCGAGACATACGAGCAAACTATTATCAATGTCGTACTATTAGGCGACAAAGTAATTTATTTGCAAGACGGCATGGACGTAACTATTGAGAGTTTTGAGAGCGAGGCACTATCGGTAATCCTACCGGACACGGTTGTAGTGGAAATAGTAGAGGCAGATGCCGTAGTCAAAGGGCAGACAGCATCTTCGTCTTTTAAACCAGCCATTCTAGAGAATGGTGCCCGTATTATGGTGCCCCCACATATAGGATCCGGTGTTAGGGTTGTGATAAAACCTGAGGACGGAAGTTACGTTGAAAGAGCTAAAGATTAGCCTAACACTAGTTATAAATTGGAGAAGTTATGGCGACCCGAACGGCAATAATCAACGTCATGGCTAGAACTTGCTATAAAGCCTCGAAATCCCTTTTACGTGATTTTGGAGAGGTAGAACAACTGCAAGCATCACGGAAAGGTCCCAAAGATTTTGCAAACACTGCGAATTCAGCATCACAGAAAAAGATAAGTGAGGAACTTGCGTATGCTAGACCCGATTATGGACTTATTGTTAAACAAGCAAAATCTACTGAGAGTAACGACCCTAAAAACAGGAAGTGGATTGTAGACCCACTAAACGGAATTACAAATTTTTTACATGGTATACCACATTGGTCAATATCTATCGGTCTAGAGGAGGAAGGGGAGCTGGTTGCGGGCGCTATCTATGATCCAACAAGAGATGAATTGTTTTGGGCTGAAAAAGGGTTAGGAGCATTTTTGAATGATAGCAGAATACGTATTTCTGAACGTCGAGATCTTGTGAATTGTTTAATAGCAACAGAGATCCACTCAGAAGCCATTAACGCTGACGGACCTAATGATTATATAGCTGAAATTAGAAACGCATCTGGTGCAATAAGAGATTTAGGTTCTACTTCCCTGGATCTAGCATATATAGCTGCCGGTCGATTGGACGGCTTTTGGCACCCTCAAATATTACCTTGGGAAATGGCGGCTGGTATTATTATTGTAAAAGAAGCCGGTGGATATATCACCGACCTATCTGGTGGCATAAAAATGTCTGATAAAACCGAAATACTAGCAGCAAATGCCAGAATCCACCATCGGCTATTACGTTTAACAAAGGCTATCACAGACGAAAAAAAAGAATAGGTTCTAAAAATTTACCCCAAAACTTTCCTTTCAGTTGTAGGGAGGAATGTTTTGGGATAAAAATAAACAAGTCGATCTATTTCTCTGGAGTGATTTCATATGGTGTGGAGGAATAACCCATTCGCCCTTGGTATACTTTTCTGTGCAACTTGCCTCCTAGAGCCAATTCTGCAAGTTACTCCCTCTATAGCACAAGATACTGTCATCATAGGCAATGTGCCCGACCAAAGTGTAGAAATAAATTTTGAAACTTTAAACCGGATAACTAACACTGTAACTATTCCCGACCTATTTCTGCGATCCGGTAGACTTAAATATAAACGGCCTCTGGGGAGATCACAGGACGAGGCAAAAAATATATCTATTAAAAATAATGGGATAAAAAGCGGACATATATCGCCCCAACAGCCTGTTATAGAGCCCGCCCCAGTCGTATCAGTCGGCCAACGAGCTAATTTAAAGACGATAGTAAGACTGCAACCAAAATCCATAAAGCAATCTCTGAAAACAACACCTGTGACAAAATCTGGTAACGTTAAAATCAGTCCAAGCCTTGTATATAAAAAAGAGGACAGCGTCGTTTCAAAGGCAGTCCCTAACAAAGAATTGACAGAAGTTAACCGAAACTCAAATAAAATATTAATATCCTTTAACCCTGAAGACAAGGAACTCCAAGAAAAGGAAATATTAAAACTCAACAAAATCATCCGTATTATGAAGCTTAATAAAAACCAGCGACTGGAGCTGACGGCTTATTCATCAGACAACAGCGCAAGTAAAGCGAGACGGATGTCCCTGATGAGGGCGCTGTCAATTAGATCTTTTCTGGTTAAACGTGGTGTCGGCAGTAACAAACTAAACGTGAAAGCTTTGGGTAACAATACAAGTATAGGCCCAGTTGACCGTGTTGATATAATTTTACTTAACTAGTTCAAACAAGCATACTTGCGTCAAAGGTATTTCTGATAGCGAATAGCGAGGCGAACCGTGACAAATCCAAGCCACTATCTGTTTAGGATTTTATTTTTCGTATTAATACTACTAGTCGTTATCAGTTTTTTGATAACCCCAATAGCTAGTGCTTTCGTAGCAAATGTTGCTTTAAATGGAATGATACTTGCTGTCTTTTTAACTGGATTAATATTTATCGTTCGAAAGGTAGCGCTTCTGAGGCCTGAAGTTGCCTGGATTTCAGCATTCAGAACGCTAAATGAAGCACGTTTAGCAAGACAGCCGCAACCACGGCTTTTGGCTCCATTGGCGAATATGTTGGGGAACAAAGCCAATGGGAAGATCAGTTTATCAGCTAGCTCACTCAGCTCTTTGCTGGATAGCATCGATAGTAGACTGTCTGAATCTCGTGATACCTCAAGATATTTAATTGGACTTTTAATTTTCCTAGGATTACTTGGCACCTTCTGGGGGCTCTTAGGAACGGTAGGTGCCGTCAGTAACGTTATTGGGGATTTATCTTTAAAAGGGGAAAACTTAGAAAACGCGTTTGCAAATCTGAAAAATGGATTGGAAGCGCCGTTATCAGGCATGGCAACAGCATTTAGCTCCTCATTATTTGGATTAGCTGGATCACTCGCGCTAGGGTTTATAGACTTACAACTTGGACAAGCACAAAACCGGTTTTACAATGACTTAGAGGAATGGCTTTCCGGTATAACAAAATTAAGCGCTGGTATAGGTATAAATAGCGATAACGACGCTTCTGCTAGCGCTTATCAAGCAGCACTCTTTGAACAAACTGCAGAGAGCCTCGATCGTCTGCAAAGGGTTATGGTTCAAAATGAGGACGAGCGACGCGAGGGCAACCAGCATTTAGTTAAACTAAATGATACCCTTCTGTTGTTGGCAGATAAACACGAGATTCAAACTCAACTTATAAGTAAAATTAGTGAGAGCCAGATAGAACTAAACTCAAACCTCTCCAAAGCGATTGATCCGTCTCCAGATAAAAACAAAGAAGAACTCCGCCTACATCTCCGCAATATTGAGAGGCAACTAACACAACTGATCAATGAACTTCGATTGGGCAGGGACAAATCCGTAGAAGAGATCAGACAAGAAATTAGACTTCTGGCCCGAACTATAGCTGTTTTAGCTGAAGAGGCAGAATAATGAGAAGGGTAATGAACACATGGCG
>TARA_B110000444_G_scaffold168675_1_pt1 | contig 10429 bp, 10 predicted proteins | sample TARA_B110000444 | Tara Oceans TARA_B110000444 (sample SAMEA4398370) | marine metagenome | biome: Polar Biome; feature: [SRF] surface water layer (ENVO:00010504); material: water (ENVO:00002006), including particulate matter (ENVO:01000060) such as... | depth 5 m
TCAAAAGAAAGTGGCGGAGGTGTAGCCGGAATGACTGCCCAGCTAAAACCGAGTTGAACTTCAAATGGGTTCGGATTGGTGATGGTGCATGTCAACGGTGCGTCGGAAGAGTTTTGCTCCCATGCATACGTTATTACTTGGCAAGAAAGGGAACCAGCAAGCGTCACATCTGGGAATGTTGGTTGATTGGTTTCGTTGCCGGTTTGGTTATCTGCCTCATTCCCCGTATCGTTTACGCCATGAGCAGCAAACGAAAACGAGAAACTTTCCGGAGTTACTGAAAACCAGCCTTGGCCTTCAGATAAAGAAAAACTGAGCGTATCATGTCCTGTGGAATATCCTGAAAGTGAAACTTTTCCACCTTTAACCTCTACAGAACCTGAATCGGTGACATTGCCATCTTCATTATTGAGACTCCAATCGTAAAGCACGTTTGCGAGCACTGGGGATTGTGAAGGTAATTCTGGAGTAATTAATGCCTCGACAGAATAGTGGCCTGTCTCATTCAAAACTACAGGCTCAGTTGAGTGGGAGAGGGAGGCTCTAAGTACGGCCACTCCAGAATACGAGAATTCAGATTCGTCAGCAGGCTGGATGGTTGCTGAGTCATCCGTCCCTTCGTATTCAATAGAGATGAAAGCATCTCCAAGGAACTCTGAAAACGATGCTGAAAGTTCTGTTAAGTCATCGACAGACACAGCATGCCAAACACCGTTTTCGTCTGTTGTCCCTTGCATTGAATGTACGAAATCTCCAGCTCCAATTCGCAGAGACATGTTTTGCAATGGCAGAGCCTCTCCTTCGCTGGTCAGAGTCGCTGTGATGTTCAATGAATCAAGTGCGCTCATCTCAAAAGAGGAAGCAGTCGTCGAGCCTGATGAAGTAACGCTGAGAGTTATATTCGAAGCCCGTAATGAGTTATTCAGCGTATTGACTGGGCCAACAGAAGAAAACTGTTCCGAGGTATTGCCGTATTCGTCATAAGCCACGACTGCAACCCAATAATCGACATGATCGACAAGCGGGCTGCCGTCGCTTGTGGTCGTGATATTCAAGGAATAAGAAGCTGAACCAGAGGGCGTATTGGTGGTCACTAATTCTGTTAGGTTTTCCAATGATAAGATTTCAGTTGACTCAACAAAGACCCTGTAATCGGAAGGTGTATTCAAAAGTGCATCCCATGCCAAATCCAGCGATCCACCATTATCTCCGGGTGTATCAACAACCGTTAGTCCTTGAATCGCGGTAGGTGGAGCGGGGAAAGGAATTGTGACAGAAAGGCGAGATGATAGATTGCTTGTCACGCCGTATGCGTGCAATGAGCGAACTGCATAATCATAAGATTGGCCTGCGAAAAAATCTGAATCAACAGACGAATTCAACGTTGTTGAAGCGATGGGATTATTGAGATCAAATGGAGCACCTTGAGAAACCTTAAACAATTCAAATTCAATCAAATCGCTTCCAAAGTCGGCAACATCTTGCCATGCGATTGTTATTCGTAGCGGTGAGAGTTCTTCGATGACAAGTTCCGGGGTTGGAGGTAATGCCAAATTCGGGGCTCCGGGGATATAGTCTGCATGTAAACTTGAGATAGAAAGGGTACCTGACTTTGTTGAAAGGAACGGCAAATCAATGGTTATATCGCCCGTTCCTCCAGTTTGCTGTTGGTTGATAATATTGGTAAGGTTACCCACTGCAGCAGGGTTGTTTTCTACGATAAAGTCAACGTCATAGCCAATATCCATGTTGCTGAGATTGAAAGTGCCCGTTCCAGAATTCTCAAATTCAAAGAATAACAGACTCATTTTGATGTCATAATCATGGGTTGTGAATACTTGACCGCTGGTTAATGGGGAGAGGATGATTGTCAAAAGCCCAAGTGGGTCTTCAAACTCAAGCACCGAAGTGCCGCTTTGACCGTCGCCTGCATAACCAGCCGCCGTCAGGTCATTTTGCCCATTTGCATCAATGTCCATGGCGATGGAATTCCAAGAACCAATAAACAAACCAAAGGCGGTTCCTTCACCAGCCGAGACGATATGTTCCAGTAGACCATCACCATCCATGTCGATAAATCTTGAATCGGTTGGACACGACCATGGTTCGAGAACGGTTTGAGTTGCGTTGAGTGAAGTAGTTGAAATATCAAAAACGCTGATGTTTCCTTCAAGTGTTTGCTGGTTGCTATCACTAGAGGTCAATTGTGGTACGAGAAGCGAAACTGCTCCATCCCCATCATGGTCGGCAATGGTAGAATTGATGAATGTTAATGATGATAGAACGCTTGTCGTTGACCAAGTTGTTCCATTATTTTCAGCAAGAATATAACCTTGGAGTGTTGGAGAGAAAAGATCAATATCGCCGTCTTGGTCAAAATCACCGCCAATCATTTCTGAGTCAATGCCATCAAAAGAATAGAACCCTAGCCCCATTGCTCCATTCAACCATTGAACGTGACTTATATGCCCCAAACTATCTGTGACAAGAGCGGTAAAGTCTCCCTGTGTTCCGTTGAAATAATCTGCATACATCGATGTGAGTTGAGCTGGTACAACCGTTCCATTTCCCGTCACCGTTATGGTGGAATTTTCTTTGAAATTACTATTTTTAGAATCATAAGTTCGCAATGAGACAACTCCTCCTTCATGGATTGAAAGTATGTCACCATACCCATCTCCATCCAAATCACCTACTTGGGCAGAAATCAAATCTGCTGAAAGAGAAACCGGGGTTGCATTACCGAGAATTCCGGTCGATGAGTTTGTTTGATGAAGGCAGACTTGGTCATCACTCGGCGCTACTGAGAGGACATCGTCGTAATCATCTCCATCAATATCGCTAACGATGAGTTCGCCGGCGCCACATGTAGCTACCCATGTAGAAAGAGATGTGCCTGTTGATGTATTCCAATCGAGTGAAGTGATTGCGGGGCCAACGCTTGAACCTGGGGCCAATACATTGGCTCTCACGACGACCTCCTCGAGAGTGTCGTTATCTAAATCTCCAGCCTCGTATGTCGATATGTTATCGATTTGGGTCAGTCCAGCAGGTAGTTGTGATGTGAACGAAACATCCAATGTCGCACTCTCAACTGCGGAGTTATAAGGGAGGTAGAAGGGCATAGATTGTGCAGTTCCATTTGATAAAAAAGAATGGTATGAAGCATTGTTCATGAAAAGGTTCTGATGACCAAGATCTCCGAAACCGGTGCCATCAAATGCCCATTCAGGGATACCATCTTGGCCAATATCAAGTGAAACTTGACCCGGAGTCGGAGCTTCATCATTTGCGTTGATGATGAATTGACCTGATTCAAAAGTCACATTACGGGGAACTTCAATTGAATAATTCGTATCGATATTATTCGCAGTGAGTGAGATGTCAATTGAGGCTTGACCGTTAGAAAATACATTGATAGTTCCTGCTTGGCCGCTCGCACTTGCATGGAAAAGGGCGCTTGATTGAGAAAAAACAAGTACTGCTAATACAAGAAGCGTTGAAACTCGATTTTGATTCATTCGGTTCATCCCCACAGGCACAAGGAGCAAGCCCCTTACAATACATGTGACGAGGTCGGGTTTTCAAGCCTTTGTTCGATTCCAACCCGTTACAGCCATACAAAGTCGCTAAAGGATTAAGACCAGTGGGCCAAAGGGAAGGATAAGTTGGGGTGATTCATTGGACAGAATGGTCAAGATTTCTGTAACTGCAGGAGATGCCGACATCGATTATGATGGCTCGGCTGCCGAAATCGAAGAGATGTTGGCGCTGCTGCGTCAAGACGATTCGTGGAGCATCATGATAGAACGGCTGAAAGTAGCAAAGGCGGCTACCTTGCAAGCAACCAATGATACTGCAAAACAAGCGGGCCTCTCAAAACGTGGCTCAGCGTTTAATGTCTTGATTGAAAGTTGTTCATTGAAGCGTAAACCCGACCAAGTTTTAGGTGCCATTCACTACCTTCGAGAAATTGAAAAGGTCATCGACAGCCCCCCTCGAGCCATCAATCAACTGTTCCAAGATGCAGGGATGGAGTCCCCAGGAAACCTTTCGCTTTACCTTAACAGATTACGAGAGAGAAGTTTTTTGATAATACCGGATGGAAGTGAAGATAAAAATCGATTTGCAGTCTTGAGCGACGAAGGCAGAGCCCATCTCGACAAGCGTTCGACCAAATGAGGGTTCAAAATGGTCATGTCCGGGGGAGGTGAAGACGACCCACGAGAGTCAAGCGGAGAGAATTCAGTACCGTTGGATTGGTCCTTTCAGAATCATGCAGAAGCTATTCTTCGCAAAGGAAGGCACGCCGGTTCAAACTTCCGTAGAGCAATTCTTGACAACGCCGATTTTACCGAGGGCGACTTTGCAAACTGTGATTTTCGACGCGCATCGATGTTTCAAGTTGACTTAATGAAATCTGCATTTGACGGATCGGATTTTCGAAATGCAGACCTAAGGAAAGCTCGCTTGAACCTCTCCAATTTCCGAAATTGCCAGTTTGAAGGGGCTGACCTTCGAGGGATTCGCGGAAGATACGCTATTTGGCAAGGCAGCGATTGGTGGAACGCTACTCTTGATGATGATTTAAGAAAGGCACTTTCTAAAAAGTGGCCTCAGCCGAGTTGAGAATGACTTATTCTTCTGCGTCGTTTTTCAAAATTACCTTCTTTTCTGGATAGAGTGCCAGTCGTGCCCGAGCATTGATCATTGGGAGTGCTGCAATGCCCAAGCACATCACCATGCATACGCCGCAAAGATAAGTCGTAATTTCATACGTCATCAACAAAACACCCTCGAGGTGGGTGTCCGCTGCACCCTTCACCATGAGGCTACCCGCAATTCCAGTAATGAGGCCAATACTTGCCCCAGAGACCGCCAATTTAGCGCCAAGGCCATTGAGGAACATTAGCATAATTCCGCCAGTAATCAATAAGAGACTGGCTAAAACCAACCCATAACCACGCAAAGCGTAACCGCCAGATTCTCTCGCAGCATCATGAAAGGTTTGATACTGTTCTGTTGAGATATCATTGCTTCCATCACCTTGACTGTTTGGGACGTCCAAAATCAATTGAACCTCGTCATTGGAAAGATCTGTGGCACTGTGCAGCCCTATGTCCCCATATGCTTGGCCTAACAAAACCAATGCTCCGAGAATAAGCAGTATTCCGATTGTTCTCGGGCCTTTTGTATCAGGTCGAACTGCGAATAAGTCGAGAGGTATTTCTGATTCTGGCTGATTATCATCCATCCGCATCGAAAACCCAAGAGAGACTTCCTCGTCGCCTTTCCCCGGCATGACATCTGCCTGTGAATCGTTCATGCTGACTCCTCCGATGCGTGATTGAGCAATCCTGCTCGAATATCTTCTGGAATTTCCATCGGCTGTATTGTGTCCATATCGACGCAAACCGTAACGTGAGATGACTCCCATACAACTTCTTGATTTTGATTGCGGAAAGTGTAGGCCCATGTGCATGACTTAGAACCAACTTTCGAAAGCCAAATTGTGGCATGTACGGTGTCTCCATATCGCAAAGGCGTAAGGAAATCTGTTTCAATGTGAACGATTGGGAATCCTATTTTCCGCTCGAGTAACATTGTTGGGTAAGATATACCGCAGATTGGCTCCCAACACTCTTCAAAAAACCGATGCGCTAAATCGTAAATACGCGGGAAGTATGCAATCTGGGCACTATCAATCATTGGAAAGTCAACGCGCCTCGTGAGTTGAACCGCCATGTTGCCACCAAGGGGCTTTGCATCATGAAGGCTTGTATTCACGCCGCTAATTACCCTCAAAAAGCAACCCGTTGCGCTTATATCCAATCGGTTAGTGGCCGAACTACAAGGCCCTATAGTGTAGCTTGGATATCACGCCGGCTTGCGGAGCCAGCAACCCGTGTTCGAATCGCGGTGGGGCCGCTCTTGTTCTGTTTGAGTGCGACTGCTGCCTCAAGCCTTCATCTTCCAATCATGCATTTCCCAGCCTTTTTCTTTAGCCAGTTCCTTGAAAGCACCTTTCGAATTAATGGCAATCGGGTTACCAGTAATACGCATAAACCAAGAGTCAGCCATCGTATTTCCATATCCATAACATTGCTCAAGATCATGTCCGTTTTCTTCAGCATCCTGTTGAACGATGGGGACTTTTCCTTTTCGCCTAGGCACTGACCATCCACGTTCTGAACCACTGAGTATTCCTGTTCGTATCTCGGGCCCACAACCATACACAGCATCCATATCCAGAACTTTCGCCATTGCTTCTGCCATCGGAGCAATCGTTGCGGTAACCAAAACAAGACGGTGACCCTGAGCGCGATGCCATTCCAATTTATCACGCGCTTGTTGAGTGATGTTCGAGGCTAGTTTTTCTTTTGCAATTTTCTGAGAGAGATTGTCCAACACCTGCCAAGATGCAAGTGAGAAATGACCTCGGTTTCGAGCGGCATCATAAGGAGCTCTTAGCCGTAGAATGTTGAAGAGAAAACCAACGCTCCATGCCGCTGCGCCATAGGGGATTCTCCAAGGCCGTTTCATGCCGAGAACTGCGGTAAGTGTCTTTTCGCTTGAAGCATCCAAAAGAGTGCCGTCAAGGTCGAAGTAAGCCGCGATACTACCCCGCATGGATTCTCCTCGCCTCTCAATATACATGAGTTGCTCCCTCTTTGCCGGAAAGAATTCAACGTTTTTTAGGGGCTTCTGAACAACCAGCCTCTCCATACACTCGCCGGCCAGCAGTATGGTCTTGCCACCAGATAAGAGATTGTGCAAGGTGGCGAGGTATAAAGAAGCCAACTTTCCGAGGCGTTAGTCCATGATTCCGCATTGAACGGTCGTTGGAAAGGTTCGCAACGATGGATTGTGCAGAGCAGCCGGGATTGGCTCCAACAAAGTTGAGAATTTCTCTTTTCAATCGTTCAAATCGTGCTTGCTTTTGAGAACCTTTTCCTTCTCTACGTGGTGGCATATATTGAAAATCACTGTTAACCCATATCAAAGAAACGATGGGGGTCCCATCATAAAAAAGAGGTAATTTTCACTCAAAGGTGACATCTTGAGTTGTTTTCCAGTTCGCCGTTGCCAATTTCTTAGCCTTTCCATCTGCGATAATTGGGTGAATGTCTTTCAAACGTCCGTGCATACCTTGGACATGAAATTTGACGCGGAGTTCAGCTGCTTGATCTCGAACAACTGTTTCCATTTGGACTTCATCAAGTTCAATGGATGCAAGTGCAGAGCCGTCAGAGAGGCTTGTAATTGTAAACGTCGAACCAGAGACGGAAAGAGTTGGTCTGAAATCCATATCATCTGGATGGTTCATCCAAACTGAAACGTCAACGGACAGTGAGTCTCGAATGTTGACGCGGTTAATTTCTACTGTATCGACCATGGCAATCAACTCATCCGAAGTGCTCCCGCTTCATACACCTTCCCATTGGTCAAAGTGGTCACTCATACGCAATTTCGGTCAATTTCGGTATCAAGAGAGTGACGGTTACAGTTAGCGTCCAATCGTTCCCAGGGTCGGGGTCTGGGGTGCCTTCAAACAGTGGGTCCGGGTCTGCTTGTTGAGCAGTTACAGACCAGATCCATGTGCCTTGACCGGAGCGGTTTCCAGAAGAATCAAGCAGACGCTGAAGGAGTTCTTCTTCAGAATCGGAATCGTAAATCCCGTCATCGCCTGCCGGATTCATGTTCTCTGCAGACATGGAAGCTGAAGACGATTCGTTCGAAGTAAAGTTACCTTCACCTGTTTGAGCGGATTCCTCATATCCTTCATCAACAATCAACACGGAGAGTGTAAAGTTATCTTGAGGCGCGAGGACATCTTGTTGGAGTTCTAAGACCCCCAAAAAGGCTGTAACTCTGCCATCCTCTCCTGGAGTAATATTCCCCTCCCATTCCTGACCTTGGTCGAGGTATTCATCCCAAGAGAATTCAATTTCCTTGGACTCCCACGTAACTTCATAACGTCGAGAGCTGATAATCAGAGTGAATAATTGCTTCACTGAAGCATCAGCAGAATCTGTAGCGGTGAGGCTGCCTTGGATTGTTCCTGAGCGGTTCGTAGGAAGTAATACAGTGGATTCTGTAGCATCAACATCGTTTCTCATATCACCATCGCCATCAGAATCTGATGCCCAATTCAAATCCCATTCAAAGCTTAATTCATCGCCTTCAGGGTCTGCACTGTTACTCGCATCCAAGCGAACGGAGTCTCCGGAACGAATTGAATCAGGATAGGTCAGATTGAGGATAGGGGCGCCATTTACGTTGATGATTGTTGTAGCAACATCTTGTCCACCTTGATCGTTGACGACCGTAAGTTCAGCGGTGAAAATACCGAAAACTTCGTATCGGTGTGAGGTGAAACCTGTCGTTGTTTCTGCACTTTGACCATCGCCAAAGTCCCAGATATATTGCGTAATCACGCCTTCAACTGGCTCGGACTCTCGAGCATCAAAGGTGACCGTTTCCCCTTCTTGAATCACAATGGGGTATGCAGTTAGATTTGCTCTTGGGTCGATGGTGAAATTCAAACCACCTGTGCATCCTGCAGCAAAACTTGAACAAATAAGAAGGCCGACCATGAGCAAGGAACGAATCGTTCGCCTACTCAAAATATGCCACATAGGATTCCCTAAAGCCCTACCCTATCTAATGGTTCGGGCGATATTTTGGCTTGGTCGCTTATTCAAACATGGAAGGATGTTGGCCAGAATAATTAGAACTTGATTTCCTTGGGAAGATCTCCTTCAATACGAGCAGAATCAAGATGGCCGCCGATTTCCTCAACCGAAAGATGTTCAATGACGTTCATTTCAGAATGGTCTTCTCTATCCTCATCTTCTGAGAGTAATTCCAATACTTCGACCTCACCAACATCGTATTCTGAGGCTGCTTTAGGGGCGATTTCGGATTTTGCTTTCTGCACGCTTGACTCCAATTCGTTCATTGCATCATCAATAACACTCTGTTGTCTCTCAACAAAAGCCTCGGCCATTGTCTCTTGGTAAGGGTCATGGAATTCTTCTTCTCCGACTTCCTCTTCTTCAGACTTTGAAGAAAATGCTTTCTTTATCCGATTGATGAAGCCCATAACCAAGCCCATCAATTAGCCAAGTATGGCGTTTGCGATTGCTTGCATGCAGAGGGTGATGTTCAAAGGGGGTCAGCGGTGTTGTTCGTCTATGGCCCCGAATGTCCTCGACGGTGAACGGGTTCTCTCGTTTGATTTAGAGACAACGGGCATCTCCACTTCCTCGGACCGCGTCGTGCAGATTGCCTTGGTTGGAGCTGAAGCAGATGGAACTCCTGTACACTATGAGCAAATCGTGAATCCACGTCGTCCTATTCCGTATGGAGCAAGCAATGTCCACGGTATCTTCGATGCTGATGTTCGTGGAAAAGGGGATTTTTCAACCATTGCCGAGGAAGTGACTCAGCTCATCGAAGGCTCGGTTATCGTCGGCCACAATGTGCGTCGGTTTGATTTAGAAATGCTCGAGAATGAGTTCCTCCGATTAGGGAAGAGAATGCCTCGACCAAAAGCGGTCATGGATACATATGAACTGGTCCGCAGACTCAATGTCCCTCGGCCACATAAACTCGGTGCTTTGTGTTCGCGCCACGGTATCGCTTTGGAAAACGCGCACACTGCTGCTGCTGATGCTGCTGCATCGTTACTGCTCTTTTGGCGTCTCTCGGTAGACCATGCCCCCGCATTCAGGCGCTCTCTTGAAGAATTAGAACGATGGGCAGTTCACGGAAATGTAGCTACGGACGCTTCCGATTTAGGAAGGGGTCTAGGTGACCTGGAACTGGTTGACAAGTTAGGTAAAATTCGTAAAGATGGGGAGCAGATTATCCTCGCCTTTGGACGCCATAAAGGCCGAGATATCAAGGAAATACATTTCGAAGACCCACGATACATCCACTGGCTTTTATCTGCAAAAGGTATCGAAGACGATGCTGCACGCGAGATTATTCGCACCTATATTGGACTTGATGAATAACACAAATACAGCGAAACCTGTATTGAGCAGCATGGCAGGCTAGTGGGCGCAGCATCATCTTGGATGCTTGCAAATCTTTTCGCACTCGTCAATATCGGCCCCAGTACTATCTAATCCTGAGGCTCCCGTTCAGATTCCCAAAAATTGGGTTCTTCTTCAGGCTCTTCACCATAAAATGTATTTGCAATGGCAACAAGTTGCTTCATTACCAAGATGATTTGATGAGCGCTAGTAATACTCTGAGTGGCGCGAGCTTGGACCAATGTATCGGTGATAGAGAGATTAACTGGAGCGATGTAGTGTTTTGCTTGATAGATTGCTGTTTTGCGCTCTAAAGTCAAGAACTGATTGACTGCTACTGCATCTTGGCCTTGGACAAAGAAATGCTGATCAAATACTTCATCATC
>TARA_B110000444_G_C18851170_1_pt1 | contig 10407 bp, 11 predicted proteins | sample TARA_B110000444 | Tara Oceans TARA_B110000444 (sample SAMEA4398370) | marine metagenome | biome: Polar Biome; feature: [SRF] surface water layer (ENVO:00010504); material: water (ENVO:00002006), including particulate matter (ENVO:01000060) such as... | depth 5 m
ATTCCAGTTTTAGATTCAGGAGAACTTGATATGCAGGTTTTTAAGAATGTACTAAGCAAAAAGACAAAACTTTTGGCCCTGAGTCATATTTCTAATGCCTTGGGAACTCTCAATCCTGTGGAAGAGATGATTTCTTTGGCCAAGGAAAAGGGAGCCTTAGTTCTATTAGACGGGGCCCAATCGGTACCGCATATGTCTGTAGATATGCAAGCCCTAGACTGTGATTTCTTTTGTTTTTCTGCCCATAAAATTTATGGCCCTACTGGAATTGGAGTCTTGTACGGAAAAAAAGCACTTTTAGAACAAATGCCCCCTTACCAAAGTGGCGGCGAGATGATCAAAGAAGTATCATTTTCTGGAACCACCTTCAACGATTTGCCATATAAGTTTGAAGCTGGAACTCCAAATATTGCCGGTGGAGTGGGGCTTTTAGCTGCCATTGAATTTATGGAGGAAGTCGGCATGGAAGAGATTGAGCAGCGAGAATCAGAGCTCTTGGCTTATGCAACAAAAAAATTAAAAGAAGTTGGCGGTATCCGATTTGTGGGTGAAGCTCCGAAAAAAGCTGCCGTAATTTCTTTTCTTATTGATGGCATTCATCCTTCTGATGTAGGTTCTGTACTAGATAAATTGGGTATTGCCGTTAGAACAGGACATCATTGTGCGCAGCCTATTATGGATCGTTTTGAGATCCCAGGAACCGTTCGTGCCTCTTTTGCGGTATACAATACAGAAGAAGAAATCGATGCGTTTATTCAAGGAATAGAAAAAGTCAAACAATTGTTTAGATAAATGAGCATTAAGGAGATACAAGAAGAAATTATAGAGGAGTTTGCCATGTTCGACGACTGGATGCAGAAATACGATTACCTTATCGAATTGAGCAAGGAAATCCCCATGATTGCAGAGGAAAAGCGTCAAGATGAGAATCTAATTAATGGATGTCAGTCCAAAGTTTGGCTCCACGCCTCCCAACCCCAAGATAAGATCGTTTTTAAGGCCGATAGCGACGCTATTATCACCAAAGGAATTGCAGCGCTATTGATTCGGGTTCTGAGTGGGCAGACCAGTAAAGATATTTTAGAAAACGATATGTACTTTATTGATGCCATTGGCTTAAAAGAACATTTGTCTATGACCCGATCAAATGGTTTGGTGTCTATGATCAAGCAGATGAAGTTTTATGCCCTAGCCTTTCAATCTAAATAAGAAGTCGAGAGCAAACAAGTAGAATAAGAAATACAAAAATGTCATGAACGAGGAACAAATGCAATTATTAGGGGAAAAAGTAGTTGAAGTATTACACAATGTTTACGATCCTGAAATCCCCGTAGATATTTATGAGTTAGGTCTAATTTATGATGTGCGTGTGAGTGAGCTGGGTTCTATTGAAATTGATATGACGCTGACTTCACCTTCATGTCCTGTTGCTGAGTCTATGCCCGAAGAGGTGAAGCAAAAAGTAAGTTCTTTGGATGAGGTAACAGATGTAGATGTCATTATGGTTTTTGAGCCAACCTGGACCAAGGAAATGATGAGTGAAGAAGCAAAATTAGAGCTGGGTTTCTTATAGGAATTCAATTACGATATCTCATGGAAACCAAGGATGAAATTATCAACAAATTAGATCAGTCGGGATTGATAACCTTCAATCTGGAAGATTATTATGATCACAATAAGCGACTTTTTATTGACTTAAAAGATCATTTGTATCAGGGCTTTATTCTACGTGAGCGAGAATTCCGTGCTTTTGTGAAATCTAACGACTGGTCCCAGTATCGAGAAGCTCATGTGGCAATAGACATTAGTTCAGATGCCATTGTGCCAGCTTGGGCTTTTATGTTGGTGGCCGCTGCGGTTTCTCCTTTCGCCAAAAAGGTGGTTAAGGGATCTTTGGAAGACCTCAATAAGTATTTGTATTCTTTAGCCCTACTAAACATTAAATTGTCAGGCTTTAAGGACAAGGTGGTGATTGTGAAGGGTTGTTCTAATGTACCTGTACCAGAATCTGCTTATGTCGAGCTTTGCCGACTTCTGCAACCCTATGTAAAATCTCTTAGTTATGGAGAAGCATGCTCCAAAGTACCCCTTTTTAAAAAAACGTCTAGGGAGTAGTCAAAAATTAGTCTAGCTCTTCGGCAAGAAGTTTGAACTCAATACTTGGATCTATCTTCTCGTATATGATTCGATATACTGCATCAGTAATGGGCATTTTTACCCCATATTTTTCATTCATTTCTTTGATACAATTTACTGCATAATAGCCCTCCGCAACCATATTCATATCTAATTGGGCATTATTTACAGAGTATCCCTTACCAATGTAGTTCCCAAATTGTCTATTTCGGCTAAACTTTGAATAAGCAGTTACGAGCAAATCTCCCAAATAGGCTGAGTCTTTGATGTCTCTAGAAATAGGATGAACAATATCCACAAATCGTTTTATTTCTCGAATCGCATTGGAAATAAGCACAGACAAGAAGTTGTCGCCATAACCCAATCCATGACCTATTCCCGCAGCAATAGCTACCACATTCTTTAGTACAGCAGAGTACTCAGTTCCATAGATATCCTCAGAAGTGATGGTTTTGATATAATTACAAGCTAGTCTGTCTGCCATCCATTGAGCTCTTTGTAGATTTTCACAAGCCACAGTAAGATAAGAGAGTCTGCCTAATGCGACTTCCTCCGCATGGCAAGGGCCGGTGATGACCCCAATTTGGGAGATGGGAATATCAAATTCGTTTTGCATGTATTCTCCCACAATTTGATTTTTGTGGGGCACAATTCCTTTTACCGCAGAAAAAATCGTCTTTTTGCTGATGTCTACCTTCAATTGACTTAAAGTATCGTGTAGAAAGGCGGAAGGCACCACAAGAATCAAAATATCGGCCTGCGCACACACTTCATTTAAGTCGATAGATACTTTTACAATACGAGTATCTATTTCAACTCCAGTTAAATACTTTGGGTTGTGCCCATTTTTTTTGATGTGTTGAATAGCGCTTTCGCTCCGCATCCACCAAGCGATTTTTTTGTTGCGGTTGGAAAGCATTTTTATAATGGCTGTGGCCCAACTCCCCCCTCCAAGGATGGCAATTTTTTTATCAGGATTCATAGTTTTTTTCTTAAATGAAATATTGCGGGATCTTTTTCGTCCATATGAAGAATAAATTTTTCGATGAAAGAAATGATTTGAGATTCTGCGTCAAAATTAATTTTATCTGCATCATCTGAGGGTAGGTGGTAGTCGTCATGCTTGCCAGTCCAAAAATGCAGGGCAGGAATTCCAGCTTTATAAAATGGCGCGTGGTCCGAAGGGCCATCTTCTCTTTTTTTAAGGGTCAGGGGAAAAGCATCACAGTCAATTTCTTTGAGTGTATTTTTCCATATTAGTGAGCTTCCTAAGCCTTCTATAGTCAAAGGCATGTCTTCTTCCATTCTTCCTACCATGTCCATGTTCAGCACATAGTTAATTTCTTCCAATGCCAATGTGGGATTATTTACAAAATATTTGGAGCCCAGCAGACCCTTTTCTTCTGCAGAAAATGCAATAAAGAGAAAGTTGTATTTTTCTTGTTTTTTGTTGTTTTGGAAGAAATGTGCCAACTCCAAAAGTGCAGCTGTACCGCTGGCGTTGTCATCGGCACCGTTGTGTACTTTTTTTTGTCCTTTGTATTTTGAGCCAAAGCTTCCGAAGCCTAAATGATCGTAATGAGCTGTAATAGCAACAGTTAGGTCTGAATTGTTGTCAATAAACCCAAGGATGTTGTGTGCTAGAGTGGGAGTTTCATATTGAATCACTGAAAAACTGGTATTTTCGATAAATATTTGTGGCACTTCGCCAAACGAAGATTGTTTCAAATACAAGACCGGAAGCCCCAAGCTTTTTATATTTTGGTAGGTGATTCTTGGGGCGCTTTTGTCTTTTTGAGAACTAAATAGCAATACGCCCTCGGCTCCACGATCTCTAGCTTCAGAAATACGGGACTCTATGCTTGGAGGATGCTCTAGAGTATGAGTAGGTAGTTCGATGTCCATCAAGGCCACATAACCTTGAATGTCTACATCCAATCTGTGGTAATCTGAATAGTCCTCCTGTGGAAGGTGAATACCAAAGCCCACAGATATAACAGGTACATCATCAATGACTCCATTGGAGGAAAACTCAGTTGCATAAAACTGATGTGTTAATTTTAAGGCTTTGTTGTTAATGCTTAATATGGTTTTATTTGGTTTTTGCTTGACCTTTTCAAGGTAAGAGAATACCTGCACAAAACCCTCTGTGCCTTTCGATTTTAGGTTGATTTCTTGCATTCGCTGGCAAAGGTAGTTTCGTGCTTTTATTTCTCCTGAGGTCCCAGGATTTCTTCCTTCCATTTGGTCACTCGCAAGCATATATACATCTTTCTTAATCCGCTTTACAACTTTTTTATCCACTTTAGAACAGTCTTGGGCAAAGGATAGTAGGCTAACACAAAACAGAATAGATAGTAAATGCTTTTTCATAAAAAAAGATCTTAAGTTTAATACGCTCTCTTGTTGTTTCCCTCAACATAGTAGATAAACGCTTTGTTGACTACTTTATTCCCTCCTGGAGTAGGATAGTTTCCGGTAAAGTACCAATCGCCTTTGTGATCTGGACAAGCCAAGTGCAACTCGTCAATTCCTTGAAAAATTATTTCTACTTCCGAGGTGGAATCCTCAGAGCAAACAAGTTCGCCAATTTTTACGGAGATATCTTCCGCACTAAAGGGCTGGTATATCTCTTTCACATAGTTGACGACTTCTTCCTTGGGAAGGTCTTGTTGCGCTTTACATTTTTTGTACACCTGATCTATAATATGAGTCATCTTTCTTTCTTTAATAAGAGAAATAGCTGCCTTGAAAGCAATAAAATCTCCCAATTTGGCCATGTCTATGCCATAGCAATCGGGGTATCTGATTTGTGGGGCAGAAGAGACAATGACTATTTTTTTTGGATGCAAGCGATCCAGTATTTTAAGAATACTCTTTTTTAAAGTAGTTCCTCGAACAATACTATCATCTATGATGATCAAATTATCTCTTTCTGATACTTGTCCGTAGGTCACATCATAGACATGTCCCACAAGGCTGTCCCGGTTATTGTCATCTGTGATAAATGTGCGTAGTTTGGCATCTTTGATGGCAATCTTTTCGATGCGTGGATTTACAGAGAAAATCGCTTTGACTTGCTCTGCAGTGGCTTTTTCTCCTAATGCCACAACCATCTCGGCTTGTTTGTCTTTATAGAGCATCTCGAGTTCTTTTACCATACCGTAGAAAGAAGTTTCTGCGGTGTTTGGAATAAAAGAAAATACTGAATTTTTTAGATCTCCACCAATACTCTTCATTACTTTAGGGCTGATATATTTTCCTAATTTTTTTCTTTCGGTATAAATATCTGCATCATTTCCTCTAGAAAAATAAATTCGCTCAAAGGAGCAAGAATTTTTCTCTCTCGGTTCAGTAACTTCGTCCATACTCACGCGGCCATCTTTTTTTATGATCAGCGCATGGCCTGGAGTGATCTCTAAAATTGATTCTTGAGGGACATTAAAACTCGTTTGAATCACAGCTCTTTCTGATGCGACTACTACGATTTCATCGTCTTTATAATAATATCCGGGTCGAATTCCAGAAGGATCTCTTAAGGCAAAAGCATCTCCGTGACCCATTAGACCACAGACAACATATCCCCCGTCCCATTTTTTCGCCGAATTGATGAGCACATCTTGCACATTAATTTTTGAGGCTATTACTTTAGACATTTTTTGTTTGTCCAAAATTTCTCCTTTCAGTTGATGATATATTTGGCTATTTTCTTCATCTAGGAAATGTCCAATTTTCTCTAGAATAGTGACCGTGTCGGATTTTTCTTTGGGATGTTGTCCCAATTCAATCAGTTGGTCAAAAAGCTCATCTACATTCGTCATATTGAAGTTCCCAGCCAAGACCAGGTTTCTGGTCATCCAATTGTTTTGACGAAGAAAAGGATGGCAGTGTTCGATACTATTTCCTCCATAGGTGCCATATCGAAGATGACCCAGAAAAAGCTCCCCTGAAAAAGACATATTTTCTTTTAGCCACTGTACATCTTTCAATTTCTCTGGGTGTTGACTTTCGACTTCTTTGAACTTATTGTTAATATAAGAAAAAATATCCTGAACTGAATTTGTTTTGTTCGACCGGTATCGGCTAATATATCTTTTTCCTGGGCTGATATCGAGTTTTATATTTGCCAAGCCTGCACCGTCCTGCCCCCGATTTACTTGCTTTTGCATCAACAAGTACATTTTATTTAGTGCGTAGAGGGAAGTATTATACTTTTCTTGGTAGAATTCCAATGGTTTTAAGAGGCGAATCATCGCAATTCCACACTCGTGTTTTAGCTCGTCGCTCATAACTTTCTTCAGAAGAATTTAGTTCCTCAAGTTACACAAAGTTTATATAAAATCTTCTTTTTTCATACCCAACCATGCTAGTGCACTTTTGCTTAACAATTGTGTTTTCATTTTGTCGCTCCAGGGCATGCTATGAATCATTTTCCCGGGATGAAGTTCTCCAAGTGGAAAAGGATAATCTGTTCCCAGGGCAACTTTTTCCGCTCCTACTAAGTTGACCAAGTAGGAAAGCATTGTGGGATCGTGAACAAGGCTGTCTAAATAAAATTTACCAAGGTAATCTTTCGGGTTTATCGGATTGTCTTTGGCTACCAAATCTGGTCTTACCTTAAAACCGTGTTCAATTCTACTTATGGTTGCTGGGAATGATCCTCCTCCGTGAGCAAATGCCACCCTTAATTTTGGCAGACGTTCAAAGACTCCTGCAAAAATCAAGGAGCAGATTGCTCTAGAACTTTCAGCCGGCATTCCCACTAGCCATGGTAACCAATATTCTTCCATGTCTACTTTACCCATCATGTCCCATGGATGCACAAAAACAGATAGATTGAGCTTTTCACAGGCTTCAAAAATAGGAAAGAAGTCGGGGTGACTTAGGTTCTTGTTGTTGATATGAGTTCCAATCTGTATTCCACATAAACCTATTTCTTTGCAGCGTTTTAATTCTTGCAGCGCCATATAGGTATCTTGCATGGGCAGTGTACCAAGACCCGCAAAACGTTTGGGATATTTTCGGACGATGCCAGCGATATGATCGTTCAAAAATACTGAAACCTTTAGAGTATCTTTGGCTTCTGCCCAATAAGAGAACATTACAGGAACGGTAGAAAGAACTTGTACATGAACTCCTTGTGCATCACATTCAGTTATCCTCTTCTCGGCCGACCAGCAATTGTCTTCTATTTCCCTGAAGAAATGTTCTTCTTTCATCATCCGGGCGCAACAGGACTTATGGTGTTCTAAATGTATAAAACCACCATAGCCAAACATTTCTTTAAAATTAGGAATATTTTTTGGTAGAATGTGTGTGTGAATATCTATAGTAAATAGATTTTTTTCTGAGGCTGACATGCTTAAATGAATCTTTCGTCTGCAGCCATCTCTGTATCACATTGATCGCAGGTTCGTAGTTTTTTGTTGGTATAAAAGTCTTTAAATCGTGGTATAAAGTCTTTTTCAATATTTGTCAGTGGGAAGAAGGTTTCATGGAGATTATGGTTGCATTTTTCACAAAACCACATTAATCCGTCTAGGTCATTTGTTCCCTTTCTAACTTTCTCAATAACCAATCCTACAGAACCTTCAGAGCGGATTGGCGAATGAGGAACTTTGGCGGGAAGTAAAAACATTTCTCCTGGTCTAATGGGTACATCTACTGCTTGCCCATTTTCTTGAATACGTACATTAATTTCTCCCTCAATTTGAAAGAATAACTCTTCGCTTTCGTTGTAGTGATAGTCTTTTCGTGCATTTGGCCCCCCTACAATCATTACAATAAAATCTCCAGCTTCTTTGTATAAATTTTTATTTCCAACTGGGGGTTTTAATAGATTACGGTTTTCCTCAATCCACTTGTGTAAATTAAATGGTTTTTTAGCTGACATCGGTGTAAATTTTATCAGGCAATATAAGTAAATTCCCCTATTTTTATCAACATTATTTGATCTTATCGATCGAATCAACTCCTTAATAGCCTTTCCTAGGGATTCATTTAGCTATACATAGAAAGAATTAGTATTGTATTTTTATCTTTGGAAAAATGACCTATTCACTAATGATCAAAAAATTCTGTTTATTATTCCTATTGTTGGGAGTTTTTGCATGCGAACTCAATCAAAACAGCAATACTTCTGCTCAAAAAGGGTCGAAAAATGGACTAGTTCATACATATAATGAAGACGGAACAATTTCTGCATCCATCTTTTATAAAGACAATATCCGAAATGGATTGGCCAAAGACTTTTATGAAGATGGATCGCTGCGGGCCGAAATAGAATATGTGGACGGATTAAAGGAGGGAGATGCGAAGTGGTACTATAAGAATGGGAACCTTTTTCGTTTGACTAAATATAAAAATGGGGAAAGACACGGCGTTCAGAAAAAATTTTATGATGGAGGCGGCTTGATTTCTGAAGCTGAGTTTTTTGAAAATCATCCAGGAATAGGTTTGAAGGAGTATAGTAAATCGGGTAATGAACGAAAAAGTCGATCAGAAATTACAGCGGAAAAAAAGAAAACAAATCCTGATGGAAGTCTTGTTTATGAAATTTCTGTTAATAATAATGTCAAAGAAGTGGATCTCTATACTGGTCCTTTAAAAAATGACCGATTTCTCCACGATCAAATGTTGGGTATCAATAAAGTAGCTAACAAGGGTCTGGTTACCTTAGAAAAAGACCAAAATAAATTATTGCTAAGTGCCAGGTATAAGACTAGATATGACAATTATCGAGTCTTGCAGGGCTTTATTCAAAGATAAAGGAAACTTTTTTTGTCAAACACCATTGGTGGGCGGGATATGAGCTTAGAAGAAAAGAATACTTATTAAATTTTAGTTGCCCGTATTTATGGAAGCAGTGCCACAACTTAATCATTTTAGTCCCATTGATCTATCTCAAATGGATCGGGTCAAATTATTGCGCAGATCCGATACTAAATATCTTATTTCTCAGATAGAGCTGATGGGCTTTTTAGTCGATTTATCAACTGATTATTTTGTGCTGGAGATCAAGGGGAAAAGAATGGCCTCTTACCACACGAATTACTTAGATACACGCCTAAAAAGTTTTTACCATGACCATCACCAAGGAAAGCTTAAAAGACATAAGGTCCGATTTAGAACATATTTGGATTCAGATTTGTCTTTTCTGGAAGTTAAACTGAAGTACAAGTCCAAAACTAATAAAAAAAGAATGAGTACGGAGCCCAGTGATCTTCTACATGAAGATCAAAAAAAGTTCCTGCGGCGGTGGATTCCTGAAAATCCAACGGATCTCTTCACAAGTTTAGAGAACAGCTTTCAAAGAATTACCCTAGTGCACAAAACGGCCGAAGAAAGAGTCACTATCGACTTAAATTTGAACTTTGTGTCTGGGGAAAAGAAGGTGAAATTTAAAGATCAAGTGATCGTAGAGATTAAGCAAAGTCTGGTAAATAGAAATACCTTGATGAGTCGCTTGCTTCGATCTAAAGGCATTCGTACACTTCGTGTGAGTAAATATTGCATCGGCTGTATTTTGGTTGATCCTAGCTTAAAGTACAACCGTTTTAAATCGAGATTATTAAAAATTAACGAAATCAACCCAATATGGAATTCTTAGATGTTGAATTAATTAACCAGAAAGACATGGTCAAGCTATTAACAAGGTTTTTGATTGACTTTTCTTTTACTTTTATCATTATTCGTGTGCTTTACTTTGCCGCTAATCGTAGAAAAGATTATTTGTTTACTTTTTTTGTCTTCAATATGCTCACTTTCTTTATTTGCTTCTTGCTCAGAAAAGTGCCTATGGAGTTGGGTTTTGCCCTAGGTTTATTTGCTGTTTTTGGGATACTTCGCTATCGGACAGAGCCTATTCCTATAAAGGAGATGACTTATCTTTTTATTGTGATTGGCCTTGCCATGATCAATTCTCTGGCCAATAAAAAAATATCCTGGGCCGAACTTATGTTTGTGAACTCAGCCGTGATGCTCGTGACACTCAGTTTCGAAAAGCTGTTGTTTAACAATGAAGTACAAAGCAAAAATGTCATCTATGAACGAATTGATCTAATTAAATCCGAACGGCGTCTCGAAATGATTCAGGATTTACGAGAGAGAACCGGATTAGATATTGTTAAAATCCAAATTGGAAAGATTGATTTCTTAAGAGATGTAGCCACAGTGACTATTTTCTATAAGGCAGATTTAACTGAAATAGAATGGGGAACCAATCAATTGCAAGATGAAGAATAGTTTACTTCTTCTTTTTTTATTCGGTCT
>TARA_B110000444_G_scaffold48921_1_pt1 | contig 10349 bp, 7 predicted proteins | sample TARA_B110000444 | Tara Oceans TARA_B110000444 (sample SAMEA4398370) | marine metagenome | biome: Polar Biome; feature: [SRF] surface water layer (ENVO:00010504); material: water (ENVO:00002006), including particulate matter (ENVO:01000060) such as... | depth 5 m
CTTGCAATTCCAACTGCATCTGGCAAGTCGCTAGTTGCTTACATAGCCATACTCAATCAATTACTCAATCACAATCCTGGATCACGTGCAGTATACATCGTGCCTCTGAAGGCTTTAGCGAGTGAAAAGTTTGAGGAACTCAAGGAAATTGGAACCGAGATTGGTTTGAAGATTGGTCTCGGAGTGGGTGATGCAACTGCAGAAGCCAAAAACATCGAAGATTGTGACATCCTTATTTGCACCTCCGAGAAACTTGATTCTCTCATGCGAACTCGATCAGAACTCATGAGTAATGTTTCAGTCGTTGTTGCGGACGAATTCCACCTCCTTCATGATGCCACAAGAGGTCCGACCCTTGAAATCAATCTGACCAGATTGAGAACTCTTCGACCAAATGCCCAATTAATTGCCCTGTCAGCAACTGTTGGAAATTGTGAAATTCTCGCTACTTGGCTTGATGCTGCCCTAATACAATCGAATTGGAGACCCGTAGACTTGGAGTATTCAACCCTCCATGATCGTCACCTAGAACCACGCAAAGTCCAATCCTCATCGATGGACAATACTGTACAACCCCTTTCACCCCCAAGGCATCTCGAAGGGCCTCTAAGCCATCCTTCCTGGATTGTTCTCAACGATAGTATTGACCAAGGTGGCCAAGTATTGGTTTTCGTTGGAACCCGAAGGAGTGCACAATCTGAGGCCAAGAAACTTTCTGCACGTGTAAAAAAACGATTCGCCAAAGAACAACCAGAGCGGTTGATTGAACTCGAACAGATAGCAGATTCTCTCGAGGGAAGAACCCAGACAAGTATGGGAGAAACACTGGCTTTGTGCGTTCGAGGAGGCGTTGCATTCCATCATGCTGGATTGACACACCGACAACGCCAAGTGATTGAGGGAGCCTTCAAGAAAGGCTTGCTCCTAGCGCTTTGTGCAACTCCAACCTTAGCAGCAGGAGTGAATTTACCCGCCAGGAGAGTTCTGGTACGAGACATCAAACGTTGGGACGATGGAATGAGTCGGCCATTACCGGTTATGGAAGTACACCAGATGCTTGGTAGAGCTGGTAGACCTCGTTATGATGACATCGGTGAAGCATGGATTCTTTGTAAGGGCACAGATGGATGGCAGGTTGCTGACGATGTTAGTGAGCGATATTTCTTTGGCCCAATCGAAGACATCACCTCCAAACTGGCAGCTGAACCAGCAATGCGAATGCATCTTTTGTCTTCAGTGGCCACAGGAGGTTTGCTTCACCGGCACTCGATTGGCGCCTTCTTTGGGGCTACATTCCTTGGCACGACTATGCCTTCCACACAACTTCAAGAACGGCTTGATACAATGTTGGATTGGCTTGTCGAGGAAAGATTCCTTCGACGGTTGGGTGTCGATGAACAATATCAGGATCGTATTGCAAACTCTGGCATAGATGAAGAAGAAACTTGGGAAGATGAGGTCCCTGTCTGGGTCACTATTGCTCAAGATGCAGGTGGAGTAAGCATTACTTCCCCCCAAGAGCAACCATCTAGAAATTCAACGCCGCATACCAAACCTTCTCTCAGTTTTGTATCTGCTTCTTCAATGAACCAGGTTGGAGGATGGAGTCAGCAAAAAGGGGAGCATCCTGCAATGCGCTACGAAGCTACTGCAATGGGTGAGAGGATTGCTCAATTGTATCTCGACCCACTTTCGGCATCGATTATGAGAACTGGAATGAGAAGAGCGGTTCGACGAATTGTTCGTGGCGACGCCCCAGTAACTCAATTCGGACTAACTCACCTTGCTTGCAGCACGCCTGATTTTGCTTCGTTGTGGGCTAAGACTGCAGATTTAACTCTCGGCTCAGACCTTCAACTCAAAGCTGCGGCTGTCGAAGATGAACTTCTTCATGACATGTCGTATGAAGAACGGCACCTCGGTTTGGTGAAATCGGCATGGTGCATTGAGCATTGGTTTGAAGAAGAAACAATGCGAGAGATCGAAAAGCAACTTGACGTATCACCAGGGGACGTTCATCATCGTGTCGATTTGATGGAATGGCTTCTCTACGGTGCTCGTGAAATCTTGCTAAATGATGATGTGTTTGCTGACGAACACATGCCGGTATTGACTCAACTTTCGAAAGATCTTGATCTACTCCGTCAACGTGTTCGACATGGATGCAAAGAAGACCTTCTCCAATTGGTGAAGATACGCCATGTTGGCCGTTCAAGAGCTCGTTCTCTTGCTGGATTTGGCATACGTACTCCGAAAGCAGTCATTCAAATGACACGTGCGGACAAGCAAAAAGTTGCTTCATGGAGAGGATGGGGTCCTAAACTTGTTGAGAACATCATCACAGAAGTAAAGAACGTCTTATCCAAAGAAGAAAAAGTTGTTCCGCCTCGTCAGCGAACTGATGATATGCCCCTTGAAGGCGAAGAGCAATCGGATAATTGATGTGCTAACAGAGCGCGCAACGCGTTCATGTGGAGCACCTTTCCTTGTTGGGCTTGGAATTCTGTTGAACCAATTGACATCAAACAATTTGTTCATTCCTTCCAGAAATCACAACCTTCTGAAAGATGGGTTTTTTGTGGGGGGGAGGTTGCACAAACACCTCGCCAGTTATGGACTGCTGCAGTTGTAAGTTCACGCAACATTGAACGTTCCAAAGCACAGGCTCATACATTGGATGCAGAATTCTTACGGGTCTTATCTGGAACAAACAATGTCTCAGAGGCCTTCAAGCGAGCTGGACTCGCTCAAGGTGCTCAATCAGGTTGGTTACTTCATATTCCAAACATTGACCAACCTCAAAACGAAGAGGAAATTAATTCATCGGCCGAATCTTTACTCACAAAACTTGGATTGACATCAACTGAAAATTCACTCCAGATTAGCACCACAGGGGCAGAAAAGCTTGGCGTCTCTCTTGGTGGTGAAACGGAATCAATACGAATTGAGGCCGCTCTTATAGGTCACATTCTACTTGCTGATGTAAACACGTCTCAATAATAATATCAATTCCCAACCACTCTTGAAAACAAAGAGTTCAAACACCTCCGCACAAGAGAAGACCCATGGTCATCCAATCCGAGCGAGCGTCAGCCACCTCCTACTCCTCCAGATACCTCGATCGCACAAAGATGAACAATGCTCTAAGCAATGCTTTGACGTTTGGAGCAAGTTATGCAGAAATTCGTTTAATGGCCGAAACAACTTCTTCAGTCCGATTAAAGGATGGACAACTTGAACATGCAATCCCTGGTCAAGAGATAGGAGCAACACTTCGAATCTTAGCAGACGGTGCATGGGGCGTTCATTCTACGACAGATATCAGCAACATTCCAAATGAAATCGAAGCAACTGTGCGCCTAGCGAAAGCAGTTGCTGCACGCCGTCCTAGCGGTTCAAATCCAATTCAACTAGCTGAAATCCCAATTCATCAAGATGAAATTCATTGGAAGTCAAAAAAAGATGTTCGCAACACCGACCTCGACACAAAGTTGTCAATGCTCGACAACATCCATCAGTCTGCCAACGATGATGAACGAATCATCTCAGTTTCGTGTGGTTGGTCCGATGAGCACCTCCACACTGAACTCCTCACAACGGAAGGCATGGACAGAACATGGTCATTCCAACGTTCGATGGTAAATGGCATGGTTACCGCCAGAGATGGTGGCGATCCAGTATCCTATAGAATGAGGCATGGCGGCGAAGGTGGCCTCGAACTCATCGAAGCTTGTGACCTTCAAAGTCTTGGTGGAGATGCTCGTATCGCAGCATTGAGACTACTCAAAGCGGAGCGTTCACCAAGTGGAAAATTACCTCTAATTGCAGACCGTGACCTTACAGGCGTCTACATTCATGAAGCATTAGGTCATCCATGCGAAGCAGACCTTGTCGCAGCGGGTGACTCTTGCTTAGATGGAAAACTTGGCCAAAAAATCGGAAATGAAATTGTCACAGTTGTTGATGATCCAACCATGCGAGGAGGCTATGGCGCTTATCCTATCGATGATGAAGGACTCGACACAAGAGAAAAAACACTCATCAAGAACGGTGTCCTAACCGATTACTTGAATCACAGAGAAACCGCACATCACTTTGGTCTAGAACCAAATGCGGGCGCACGAGCGCAGGATGGCCTCCACCATCCACTTGTTCGAATGTCCAATACGATGATCATGGGTGGAAGTTTCAATGATATTGATGAATTAATGGAGGACATTGAGTATGGCGTTTATGCATGTGGATCACGTGGTGGACAGGTTGACACAGGCAGAGGTTCATTCCAATTTGCTGCTCAAGAAGCATACTTGATCGAAAATGGGGAGATTACTACTCCTCTACGTGACGTCAGTGTCAGTGGATTAACATTGCAGATTTTGAATGATGTTGATGGATTAACCAAAGATGCAAAACTCGCAAGTCCTGGATTCTGCGGAAAAGGACAAACTGTCCCCGTGGGCGACGGCGGCCCAATCATGAGAATTCGAGAAGCACTGGTGGGATGAGCATGATTCCAGAAGATGCAATTGAACGGCTCCTTGACGGATGCAAGGTGATCTCAAAGGAATGTGAACTACAAAGCATTTCAGAATGGGAAATCGTAGGAACGCAAGGATATGGCCGCTCATTAGATATCGAAGCAGGAAGAATTTCCCTCGCTTCAGGAGGTGGAGAAGGCGGATTTGGTGTCCGGATTCTTAACAATGGCCGGTATGGCTATGCCCATCTTGTTGATGTCTCAGGAGCAAAGCACGCCGTTTCACAGGCATTGTCAATAGCAAAGGCAAGCCCAAGCATTGCAGGTTTCTCTTTACCATCAGCCGAAAAAACAAATCCTGTTGATGGAATGCTCGATGAGACTATCCTGAAATTATCTCCAGATGACCTTCTCACTCAAGGAGATGACATCATCTCCGAAGTCACATCGCTCGACAAAAGAGCAGTTGTTATCGGTGGAGGCATTGGAATTGGTGCCGAAGCTGGCGTTATGTTGTCAAGTCAAGGTATTGAAGCATCTGGGATATCGACATCCCATGGCTTAGGAGTCCAAGTCTCCATCGATGTAGACGATCAAATGACAAGTTCATGGGAGAGTTCTTCCTCACGAAAACTCATCGAAGGCATTCCTGATTGTGTAGCTACAGCAGTGGAATGGGCTCAAAAAACAAGAGACCCTATTGAAATTCAATCAGATGCACAAGACACACCTGTCATAATGACTTCACAGGGAATAAGTTCCTTATTCTCAAATATCATTCGACCATCTATTCTTGGTGAACGAATGGTTCGAGGCGAATCCTATTGGTCTGGAAAATTAAATGAAGTTGTACTCGATAATCATCTCACAATGATGGATGATCGAAGGATGGAAGGTGGATTTGGCTCAGGTTCACGCGATGGAGAAGGCGTGCCTACATCATGCCACACAATTATTGAAAATGGCACTCTTCGCAAGATGTTATGGTCCTCAAGAGATGCTGCGAAGAATGTATCAGAAGGTAGAATTGATGCTGCTGAATCAACAGGTTCTGCGTCGCGAGGTAGCCACATGTCACCTCCAACAACAGGATGTGGTGACGTCCATCTACTTTCATCAAAGCCTCCAATGTCTCTTGATGAGATGATTGAGACAATGGGAACGGGTTATGTTATTCACAGCGTCATGGGTGCACATACGGCTAACCCAACGAGCGGAGATTTCTCAGTCACTTCAAGTACCGTTCTTCGAATTGAAGAAGGTGAAATATTGGGCCCGATTAAACAGGCTGGCGTCTCTGGAAATCTCTTCAAAGCCTTGTCAAAAGAAGTCAGTCTCGGCCACAGTTCGACAAGGAACGGTGTGTCAAGCACTGGAACAAATCACCTTTCAAACGTCCTCTTCGCACAAGGAATGCGTATCAATCCCGCCTGAATTGTGAAGGGGATTGTTTATCACCCCTCGTCAGTCTTGTTCAGTTCCATGGAGGTCATGGGAGTGTCAAGTCTAAACCAATCCGCACGAAAACCCGCAGCCTGTTCTCCGCACAGGCCCAATCAACAATTCGCCTGGCGGGGGTGGATTCTTTGAGCGGAGACGACCGATATGCAGGCCATATTGCAGCAGTATTGCAGGAATGTCCTGACGCCGATCAAGATGAAATCCGCTCAGCTTTCGTGAAGTACGAAGAAGAATTTTTCATCCCTCCACAAGACGCTATTCGATCGATTGTACGACGATTTCGAAGTGAAAGCGACACACCAACCTCTCAAGGAGGGGCGAGTGGTCAAACGAAGAAGCCATCCAAAAAGGTGAGTTCCCTTTCTGAGTTGAAAGCTGACGATCGTGAGATTGAAATCGAAGTTGAAATCGTTTCACACAACGTTCGTGAACAAATGATTCGTGGCGAATCAAAGTCTATCTCTTTCGGTCTTCTTGAAGATGACCCATGGCAGGAAGGTTCTGGAGAAAGAACCCGCTGGGAGTACAAAGACTGGGGAAATAACGCTAACATTACGCCAGGGTCAGTTGTTCGAATTGAAGGAGCATCTGTCAACGAATATCAAGGAAGAATGTCGATCAATATCAATCAATCATCACGCATCGCTGTCTTGCGAGAAGGAACTCGACCAGTTGTCGCTCCAGGCGAGCCAATCGGTATCGATTCCCTTCCTGGCGACGGTTATGTTTGCATCGTTGGTCGCGTCATGTCGGTTCGACCAGATCAAATTCACAAGAGAGATGGGAGCGGTAGTATTGACGTTGTCCGAGGCCGATTGGCTGATGAATCGGGTGCAATTGGTTTCCTTTCTTGGGAACCCTTTGAATTTGAAGTTGGTTCATTGCTAAAGGTTGATGGCGCTCAAGTCAAGACCTTTCGAGACACACCAGAACTCAACTTTGGTAGAACAACGAAAATTGAGCCATTCCACGATGCCTCTTTCGCAGATACGGACGCTCTGAAAGAAGGACTCATCGCGACAGTAAGTACACTTCGCGATGGTTCGAAGGATGTCGAAATTATTGTCAGCATCACGGAATGGGCAAAGCGTACATTCACCAAAGATGGAGAAGAAAGGTACCTTTGGTCGGGCCAGATAGCTGACCCAACTGGCCAATGCCGAATGAGTGCTTGGGTCGATTTACCAATCGATGAAACAAAACTGCCGATTACTGTACGTATCACCGATGCACGCGTTCGGGCTTGGCAAGGCATTCCCGATATCACCGTCGATAGAGCGGAGCAAATTACAATACTCGATGAAACTCCTTGGGACGGAGACCTTGATCTTACAAACCTGAAAGTTGAAGTCGGACTACACGACCTTGTCAGTGGACCAAGCAGAGTGGGAATCTCCACTACCGGAACCATTGTATCTGTGCGTGAGGATTCTGGAACCATTATGCGATGCCCAGAATGTCGAAGAGTTCTACGTGAAGGACAATGCAGTGAACACGGAACCGTTGAAGGAAACGAGGATGTGAGACTCCGCCTTGTTCTCGATGACCAAGGGGCTACTTGTGCCCTATTGGTATCGAAAGAAGCTGCTCTTTCCCTCCTTGAGACAGACCATGCTGCAATGGTGGATGAAATTTCCGCAAATGGATCGATGATGTATGTTCAATCGATTAGAAACCGCTTACTTGGTTGCCGATTAGAGGCCACAGGAAGAGTGATCAATGACGGCCAAGGGTCGATGATTTTGTGTAATGATGCCACTATTCTCAAACCTGAATCTGCGCTTCGGGCAACCGAACTTCGAGCACAATGGGGGATGGAATGATGATGGGGACACAACAAATTAGACGCCAACCAGCATGGTTCATGCTCGCTTCTGAGTTTGGAGAATCAACTCTTAACGAAAAAGGGACTGGAGAATTCGATCCAACCTTCGTCATAACAAAACTCGGAGCAAAGGTCAACCGCCTTATTGTTTCAGGCTTAGTCGAACGTCTGGAATTGAGGGAAACAAGTAACGGATCCCAAATGTACAATGGACAAATCCGAGACCCATCAGGCCTCCACTATTTCTCCGTGGGCGAATATCAAACTGAATCAATGAGAGAGTTCGTGATACATCTGTTGGAGAAGATCGATGCAGGGGAACCCGTTCTACTCACAATGACTGCAAAAGCACGATGGTACCAAACTGATGAAGGAGCGGTATACACATCACTCCGCCCAGAAGAAGCTTGTATAATCGACAGAGAACGATACGCCTCATGGCTTGTTAGCGCCTCTGCTGCGACACTTCATCGCCTTAGTCAGCATAAACTCACATTGAATTGTGAGCCAACTACTGAAGGAATGAAAGAAGCAGGTGTCGATGAAGACATGATACCGGGTCTGCTGGCTGCTCAAGGCCATTATGGGCAGATTGATACCGAAACATATCGATTAAACATCATGCAGGCGTTGGATATTGCTGAAGGAAAACTTGAGGCCGCAACAGCACCTCCACCTAAACTCAATCTTGCAGAGGAGGAAGTGATTACATCAGAAGCTGACGACGATATGAGATCAGTTGTCCTCGAATGCATTCAAGCAATGGATAATGGAGAAGGAGTCGACTTTGAATCTCTAGTTCGAAATCTAGCAGCACGTGGCTTCCCACGAGATAAAAGCGAATCTGAACTTGATGCCATGAGTGACGAGGGTATCTTGCATGAGCCAAGATTTGGTTGGTTCAAGATAGTTTCTTGAAGGAATTGCTCCAACACATTCAAATCTTGCCTTCACCCTCATACCAATTGGGGTCACTATGGCAGGCATGGATTTTTTCATTCGACCGGCAACCGGGACAGGCGCATCAGATTGGGTTCGGATACCGAACGCAGACATTGATGTTCGATTAACACGAAGGATGACTCGTACAATTATTCGCGGTGGAGAAGGCGATAATCTTCACGATGAAGGCTCGGAGTCTACAGTCTACAATGTTCGAGGGATTTTATCCCTTGACGATTACAAGCGTATTCTCGAGATGTTCAGATCTGGACAACCATTTATTCACGACCCGTTTGAAGAAAGAGATGTTAAAGTCATTTTTTCTGCTCTTGAGTACGAGGGTTCCACTGAGAAGTTTCATTTCGAACTCATAGAAGACGTCATTTGAAGGTGGAAGCATGCGTAAACTGGACGAAAAGAGAGAAGTTCTCTATGTCATTCGTGCAATGGATGTCCTCATGTCATCAGGAATTGGTCTAGAAGCAACAATTCACAGTATTTCTCAAGGTGGATATGGAATCATCTCAGAGGACTTCAAAGAAATGATGGACAAGGTTAGAAGTGGTGGGCGAACACTCGAAAAAGAGCTCAAAAGTATGATGAACAAATCAGAGACAGAAGGATATCGTCGTTTGCTCAACATTATGCACATGAATATCACTCAAAATACTGACATTATTGATACCTTGAAAAAACAAGGAAGTCGAATGGAAGAAGAGCGTACTGAAGATGTCAAAAAATACATTGAAAACTTAAGTGGCGTTCCAGAATCACTCCTTTCTATAGGAATGATTGGCCCGATCATCTTAGCAGTTTTCGGACTCTTCCCCCAACTTGTAGGTGACATGGGGAGTTTCTTTGGCATGCCTGAGCAATCAACAATCAATATGATAGTTAATGCTGGACTCATGCTTACACTTCTAGCAATGGTCATGATCGGTCTGAAAACCCATACAAAGGACCCAGGTTTGTGATACGATGCTCTTTCGCTTACTGGAATCGTTCAATAATCAACCGATGATGCTGTTCCTAGGGGTTGTCGGCTTCGCTATGCTCGGAGGAGGAATCCCTCCAATTCGAGAACGAATTCGTAGAAGAAAAATAGAGAATGCCTTGCCAAGTTTCCTCGAAGCCTTATCCGATACAGTTGGAGCAGGCCTCGGTATACAAGAAGCAATGCAACAGCAAGCAAAAACTGCACCGGCTCCACTTGGCCCATTGCTTCAAGAAACATTGGCAGAAAGTCACGTAAATTCCTTTGATGCTGCTCTCTCTAGTTTTGCAACGAAAACCAGATCATCTCAGGTTCAACGAGTTATGCATCTACTTGAAACTGCTATTGATCAAGGTGCTCCGCTTCAAGAAATTTTGATGAATTTATCAATGGATTACGAAAGGCTCAATGATTTGATGAACAAAAGGGAAACTGAACTGCAAGGAAGTGGCATCCTTATTATTCTCTTCATTTGTATCGGACTTCCTGGTCTTATTGGATTTCTTGTCGGATTGTTTACTCCTGGTTCGAAGGGGTTCCAAATTGATGGTTTCCTCTCCACATTCAGCCTCTTCTTCGCTGTAGCAAGCGCAATAGGAGTTACTGTATCTGGGCGAATGCTCGGTAGGATGAGAGATATAATGTGGTTT
>TARA_B110000444_G_scaffold251823_1_pt1 | contig 10343 bp, 10 predicted proteins | sample TARA_B110000444 | Tara Oceans TARA_B110000444 (sample SAMEA4398370) | marine metagenome | biome: Polar Biome; feature: [SRF] surface water layer (ENVO:00010504); material: water (ENVO:00002006), including particulate matter (ENVO:01000060) such as... | depth 5 m
TACCATAATTTGAAATTTTTTTCTTTTTTATAATTGATAAATTTTTAAAATGTTTTCTATAATAAAACAAAAACTTGTTTATTTTTGTTCCGCTATAATTTTTATTAACTAATTTTAAAATTAATTCATAATTTTCAAGACCACTATTTTTAATTCTATCATTATAAAAACCAATCTTTTTAATCAAATTCTTGTTGTAAACTGTTCCTGTGGCAAGAAAGTCTCCTCTTTGGAGTATTTCTTTTTTATTAAATTGAGGGAGGATTATTTTTTTTCTGCTATTATTTTTTGAATCAACTAAAATATAATTACTATAAACAAAAGCTTTTCTTGATTTTTTTATCTCTTTTAACGAATTATGAACAAAATTTTTATCAAGGTAATCATCCGAGTCTACTCTTACGACGTATTTACCTTTTGATTTTTTAAAACCTGCATTGGCAGCTTTCTCAATGCCTTTACTCATTGTTTGTATAAAAAAAAACTTTTTATCTTTTATTTTTTTTGCATAAAGAACGCTTCCGTCATTACTTCCATCGTCGACGAGTATTACTTCATATCGATAATTAGTGGATTGAGATAAACAGGAATTTATACACTTTTTTAAAAACCTAAAATAATTTTTATTAACTATTATTATTGTAAGATCTAACATTCATTATATATTAAAATCGTTTTTTCTTAAAAAATCACCAGATTTAATATTTCTTTTAACTTTTTTTCCAAATATTTTTTTTGAAGCATTTGGTGTAATTGCTTTTAAAGGACATGGTCTTTGATACTCGACATCTTCTCTAGTTATTTTTTGTCCTTTCTTTAAATCTTTAATTGCTCTAGTTGCACGTCTTTGTAAAACAACTGTTTTTATCTCATTCTTTTCTACTTTCTTAATTCCATCTCCTAGAGCATTTTCAAGATTTCTTGAGCTGTCAATCATCAATCGCCAAGTTCTAGGATCCATTGAAAAAGGATGGTCGGGGCCTGGTCTTTTTGTATCATCAGTAAAATGTTTTTCTATTACTTTTGCACCCAACATAATTGATCCTAAAACAGTTTCATGACCAGGCGTATGATCACTTAAACCCAATAATATGTTGGGAAATTTTTTTTTATAAACATTCAATACTTTTAAATTAATGTATTTAAAATTTTCTATTGATCCAGTGTAGTTAGTATTACATTGCATTAAACAGAAACTAATTTTTTTTGCTGTGATTATTTTTACAGCGTGGTCTACTTCTGATAGTGTTGAGGCACCAGTTGCGAGAAAAAAAGGTTTTTTTTTAGACAAAATTTTTTTAATCATATCGTCCCAGGCTAGATCACCTGATCCAATTTTAAAAGCTGGTAAAAATTTATCTAAATAATCAACTGTATCCAAATCATAAGGAGTAGACATAAACTTAATGTTAATTTTCCTACAATGACCAACAAGTGTTTTAGTCCATTTACGAGGAACCTCTGCATCTTTATAAACTTCAAAAATACTTTTCTTCCATTTTTTTTGATGGCTTAGTTTTCCTCCAAGTCTTTTAAATCCAAAGTCGCTAACATACTTAGCTACATTATGATGTTGAAATTTAACGGCATCAGCACCACTTTCTTTTGCCAAGTTAATCAGTTTAATGGCTCGCGCCAGACTACCATCATGATTTGCAGCTATATCAGCTATAAAATATGTTGGTGAACTTTTAGAAATTGTTTTATTGCCTAATTTTATTTCCATTATTTTATTTTAATTCCTTATTCTAATTAAATTATTAATCTACTATGGTTATTATAAAAACAGCAGCAATATGACATTAAAAGTATTTAAGGTTAATTTTATAGACAATAACTACATATAGTAATCATTAAAAAATACAATCAATATATATTAACAGTTATTCTTTAAACAATTAATTACACTTTACTGTTCAATGGTTGAACGAGTATAATGTTCAACTAATGAACAAAAAAAAAGATAATCCAGACCACTTTGAAATTTTAAGAAAATTACAAAAAAATCCTAAATCAACCCAAAGAGAGTTAGCGAGTTCTTTAGGTTTTAGCCTAGGTAAATTAAATTACTGCCTGAAAGCTTTACAAGATAAAGGTTTTGTCAAAATTAAAAATTTTAATAAAAACCCAAATAAATTTAATTATCTATATTTGCTTACACCAAAAGGTATTTCTGCAAAAACTCAGTTAACAGTTAATTTCATGAAAAAAAAAATGAAAGAGTACGACGAACTTAAAAGGGAATTAAGTTAAGATATGTGGGCTATTTTAAAATTTGACAGAAAAAATTTTTTTAATCTTAGAAACAATTTGAAAAAAAAATTAGGTAAAAATTTTTTACTGTATCGTCCAAAACTTTTAATCCAAACTTATAAAAAAAACATTCTTGTAGATAAAAAGGTAGATATTATGGGAGATTATCTTTTCATTTATCATGAAAAACTTTGCGATGATAAAATAATAAATGAACTTAAATTTACAAGAGGTCTAAAATATTTTTTGAAAGGCTTTGTATTATCTCAAAAAGATATTAAAAATTTTATAGATAAATGTAAAAAATTTGAAAACAACAAAGGATTAATTACGCAGTCTTTATTTGAAGTAAATATTTACAAAAACTATGTATTTAAATCTGGACCATTTACGAATGAGATATTTAAAATCATTAATATGCAAAGAAATAAAATTGATATTTTAATAAATAATTTTAAAACGACCATAGACAAAAGAAATTTTTTATTTAGTCCAGTATAGTAAAATTTATGAAAAAAATTTATTGTAAAACTATAAGTTTACAAAGTGCGGAGCATTGGTTAATAATTAAATTTTTAAATTAATTTAAAATATAACTTTACCTCAAATGAAAAAAAATATTATTTATCTACTTATAGACTCAATGTGTGAGGAAGATCTCATTTTTATAAAAAAAAATATAAAAAAATTTCCTGGATTTAAATATTTTTTATCTAATAATTCTATTGAATTTCAAAATACTTATTCAGTGTCCATACCAACAGAGCCGACAGTACCAACGATTTTTACAGGTGAGTTACCATTAAATAAAAAAACGTACGAATTTGGTATTAAATATTTTCGAAAAGATTTTTTTTTAGCCTTAAAAAAAAATAGATATGATTTTTTTATATTAAGTAACGCAGCTATTATTAGTGAAATGATGGGTTACACAAAAAATCTTGTTAAAATTAAATTATTAAGTTCTGTTGAGCATACATGGATGTATTTCAGGAGAGTTTATTGCTGGAATTATTTAAATGGACCTAATCATTTCAAAAGTAGGGTAAAAACTTTTAAAAATAAATTTAAACAGTTCTTAGAACATTTTGAACTCCATCTTGGCAAAGATCAAAGTTGGTTCTCAAAAAAAATCGGTGACCTAGATAATAAAAAAATAGTAAGAATAAAACAAAAAATCCTCAGCTTTAAAAAAGAAATAAGAAAAATCAACGAAGGAACAATTGAAGGGTATCTAAAGCGAGTAATTGACAAAGATTTTTTTGAATTTTTTGGCGAAGCAACATGGAAACATAAATTTATAAATATATTTATAAAAATTTTTAAAAGCAAAAACCTTAGATGGAAACATGCAAGAATTAACTTAATTAGTCATCAAATAAGACTAAAAAACATAACTACTGATATTGATAGAGTTTTAGAAGAAACACTTAATTATATAAAAAAAAGAAAAAAAAATTTTTTTATATTTTCACATATTTTAGACTTGCATCATGATAATTTCAGTGAAAATAAATTCTTGCTAAAAATACCAAAGAAAAATAGATTTAAGAATAAGCACCTGTATGGCGATGAAAGAGAACACACCTTATCATTTATAGATAAGCATATTAAAATTTTTATAGAGAAAATTCCTCAAGAAGTTTTAAAAAAATCATGTGTCTGTATTTCTTCTGATCACGGAACAGCCTCAGATGAAAATAATGAAGGACCTCTAAACACAAAATTAGTAAGCGGACTTTTTGCAGAGAGATTTCTAAAGATACCTTTATTAATCTATTTACCTGGAAATAAAAAAAAGATGAAAAATAATAAATCTTTGACCAATTCTTCAAATATTATTCCAATTTTAATGAAATTATCTAATTTAAAAATTAATAACTATATAAAAAAACTTTCAGACGTGAATAAACAAAAATATATTTATGCCGAGCACACCCATAGAGGGCCTGCCTATGGAAATTTGATTAACGGTCAAGTTTATAACTGTGTAATTACAAAAGATTTTAAATTTATAAAAAAAAGTAAAATTAGCAGCTTTGACAATAATTATGAAAAAGAAATTTTTATTAGAAATAAAAATGATAATATTAATTCTTTCAACGAAAAAAAATTAAATAAAAAAAAAATTTTACCTTACATTAATAAAGTTCTATTGAGACAAAAAACAATATTAAAAAGATTTAAATAATTTAAATCTTTAATCTTTAATGAAATTAATCTTAAAAAAAATTTTATTTTATTTCACTCATTTTATTATTTTGCTGATTAACAAAATTCCTTTATTCAAAAATTTTAAGTTATTTGAAATTGACTCTACAAGAGTTGGTCACATGGTATTAGAAACTGAAATTTTTTACAAAGAAAGTGAGGAGTCTATAATTTATTTTATTTTCTTTGAGCGTGTTTCAAATGTGTATTTTCTTAAACTTTTTTTAGAAAAAATAAATAAAAAAAGAACAATTATAGTACTGCCCTTTGGATTTGTCTGGAAAAAAGTTTGTGATAATTACTATCTATTCACAAAAAAAAGTATGCAGACGAAAATTATGAATATGAGAAAAAAATTCAATTATTTAAATGATGACATTCCTTTTTTGTCAATTCCCGAAAAAGATTCAAAAAAAGGTTATAAAATTCTAAAAAAATTTGGGATGAAAGAGAATGATAAGTGGATATGTGTATATAATAGAGATGAAGCTTATTTAAAAAAGTATTACAAAAATTTTGATACGACATACCATAATTACAGAAACTTTCCCGTAAAAGATCTAGAAAAAGCTATTAACTTATTTATTAAAAAAGAATATTTTGTGATTAGAGTCGGATCAGAATCTATAGGAAAGTTAAATATTAATAGTCACAGGTATTTTGATTATTCAAAGTCAAACATTAAATCAGATTTTATGGATTGCTTTATACTTTCAAAGTGTGAAATGTTTTTTGGAGGAACAAGTGGAATATGTAATTTACCAATCTCATTTAGAAGACCATATTTTTTAGTTAACGTTACACCGCTCGAGAGTGTTTTTGCAATTAAAAAAATTTATCCTGTAATTTTTAAAAGACTAGCTGATATAAAGACAAATAAAGTATTAACTATTTCTAAAATGATTAAAAGAGATGTTTGTAATTTATCTAAAGAAGAGGAATTTAGATTGAAAAATGTTAGAAATATTGACAATACTGAGGATGAAATAGAGGAACTTGCTATAGAGTCACTAAATATTATTGAGAATAAAAATATTAAAAAAAGCGAAACCCAAATATTAAAACAAAATTTATTAGAACTCGAGGTGAGAAAAGATCCATTAATAAAAAATTTAGAATATCACAACCCCGTTGGTTTAAAATTTTTGGAGCAAACTTTAATAAATTAAATGAAAAAAAAAATTAAAATTATTTGCTTTGATATTGACAACACAATATGTGTTACAAAAAAAAATTTTTATAAATTCTCTAAGCCAAATTTAAAAGCCATAAAAAAAGTTAATAATTTACACGCTAAGGGCTATTATATAAAACTATTCACATCTAGATTTATGGGGCGAAATAATGATTCATCAAAACACGCCAAAAGAGATGGACTCAGTCTTACAAAGAAACAACTTAAAAAATGGAAGGTAAATTATAATAAGCTAATAATGGGAAAGCCTTCTTACGATTTGATAGTTGACGACAAGTGTATTTTTTATAAAAAAGACTGGTATAACTATATAGAAAAAAAATTATGAAAATAGCAGTCGATAAATCTAAAAATTTTACTTTTCAGTATTTTAAACAAATCTCCTTAATATCAAGTTTGGTAGACGTTAATGATATCGATAAATTAGCTACTGAACTTAAAAATCTTAGAAAAAGAAAAGGTAGACTTTTCATTTTAGGAGTTGGTGGAAGTGCGGGAAATGCCTCGCATGCTGTGAATGATTTTAGGAAACTTTGCCAGATAGAAGCTTATTGCCCAACTGACAATGTGTCAGAGCTTACAGCAAGAATAAACGATGAGGGTTGGGAAAGTTCATTTGCCAACTGGTTAAAAATTAGTAAGCTTAATAAAAAAGATTCAATATTCATTTTTTCTGTTGGGGGAGGAAGTAAAATAAAGAGAATAAGTGTTAATTTAATTAAAGCGATTGACTATGCAAAAAAAAATAAAGTTAAAGTTTTTGGGATAATTGGAAAAAAGAATGGTTATGCAAAAAAAAAAGGCGACAATGTTATTGTAGTTCCTGAAATTAACACTAAATTAACTACTCCTTTTTCTGAAGCTTTTCAGGCAGTAATATGGCACTGTTTAGTAAGTCATCCTCTATTAAAAAAAAATAAAACGAAATGGTAAAAAATTTTAAAATTAAAATATTTGCTGATGGCGCTGATCTCTCGTCAATAAAAAGATTAAATTCTATAAAATATATTTCAGGCTTTACTACTAACCCCACACTAATGAAAAGAGCAGGAATTAAAGACTATAAAAAATTTGCATTAAATGTATTAAAATATGTGAAAATTAAACCAATTTCCTTTGAGGTGTTTGCTGATAGTTTGAATTTAATGAAACAACAAGGGAAAGAAATTGCATCATGGGGAAAGAACATTTATGTAAAAATACCCGTAACTAATTCCAAAGGTGTTAAAACAACAAATATAATAAAGTCTTTATCAAAAGAGGGGATAAGTTTAAATATTACTGCTTTGTTTACCAAAAGTCAGATTCTAGAAACTGTAAATGCACTAGACAAAGAAACTAAATCTATAATCTCAATTTTTGCCGGTAGAATTGCAGACACTGGCGTTAATCCGGAAAATATAATGAAGTATGCTTTGAAAGTTGCAAAAAAAAAAAACATAGAAGTTCTTTGGGCTAGCACAAGAGAAACTTATAATATTTTTGAAGCACAAAATATTAAATGTCATATTATAACTGTTCCTCATAACATACTTAGTAAATTTGATTTAATAAGTATGAATTTAAATAAATTGTCTCTTGCTACTGTGAAGTCTTTCTTAAAAGATTCAATTCAAGCTGGCTTTAAAATAAAAGTCTAGAATTTATGAAAAAAAAAATATTTATAACTGGGGGTGCCGGTTATGTTGGAGCAAGATTAGTTCCTGAACTCTTAAAAAAAAATTATGACATTACTGTTTTTGATCTCATGTATTTTGGAGATCATTTTCTACCTAAAGAGAATTCAAATTTAAAGATTATAAAAGGTGATATTAGAAATAAACAAAAATTAAAAGAAAGCTGTAAAAATCATGATTATTTTGTTCATTTAGCATGTATTTCAAATGATACTAGTTTTGCTTTAGATGAGAAACTCTCAACAACAATAAATTTTGATGCATTCAAACCTATGGTTAAAATCGCAAAAGAGAATGGTCTTAAAAGATTTATTTATGCATCAACTAGTTCAGTTTACGGTGTTTCAGACGTAGAAAACATAAGAGAAGATCATCCCCTTGTACCTTTAACACTTTATAATAAGTATAAAGGCATGTGTGAGCCTCAGCTTTTAGAGGAAACGGATAATAATTTTTATGGTGTAATATTTAGACCTGCAACAGTATGTGGTTATTCTCCAAGACAAAGACTAGATTTATCAGTTAATATTTTAACAAATTTTGCAGTTAATAAAAAATTTATAAAAGTTTTTGGAGGAGAACAATTGAGACCAAATTTACATATTGCTGATTATTGTGACGCTGTTGATTTATTAATTTCAGCAGATGAAAAAAAAATAAAAAATGAAATTTTTAACGTTGGCTATCAAAACTTATCAATAATGCAAATTGCAGAAAAAGTAAAAAAAATTGTAGAAAGTGAGTTTTCTGAAATTAGAGATATTAAAATTCAAAAAGAACAAAGTAACGATTTAAGATCATACCATATAAACTCAGATAAAATTAAAAATATTCTAAATTTTATACCGAAATATTCTATAGAAGACGCAATAATGGAGCTTTGTAATGCATTTAAAAAAAAACTATTAACAGACTCTTTTGATAATGATTTTTATTTTAATGTTAAAAGATTAAAAAATATTCAAGCAAAATAAAAATGAAAAAAGTAATTGTAACTGGAGGAGCTGGATTTATTGGAAGTCACATGGTTGATTTGCTTCTTAAAAAAAAATATACTGTCTTGGTAATAGACAATTTAATTGGAGGCCATCTTAATAATAATTCACACCACAAGAAAAATAAAAATTTTATTTTTAAAAATATAGATATTAGGAAAAAAATATTAGACAAAAACCTTTTTAAGAATGTTGATTATGTTTATCATTTTGCTGGAATAGGAGATATAGTTCCCTCTATTGAACATCCAAGCAACTACATGATGACTAATGTTCAAGGTACAATCAATGTTCTTGAAGCAGCAAAAAAAGCTAAAATTAAAAAATTTGTATATGCTGCGTCAGCGTCATGTTATGGAAAAACAAAAAATATTGTTGGAGAAGATACAAAAATTTCGCTAGAACACCCGTACGCTCTAAGCAAATACATGGGCGAACAAGCAGCATTTCATTGGCATAAAGTTTATGGATTGCCCGTAAATTCAATTAGAATATTTAATGCGTATGGCCCAAGAGTAAGGACGACAGGTGCTTACGGAGCAGTGATAGGTGTTTTTTTTAAACAAAAAATTAGCAATAAACCTCTTACAATTGTAGGGTCAGGAAAACAATCTAGAGATTTTGTTCATGTAACTGACGTAGCCAAAGCATTTTATAGGGCCTCTAAAACAAAAAAAACAGGAGAATTTTTCAACATTGGAACGGGAAATCCTCAAACAGTTAACCATTTAGCAAATTTAATAAAAGGAAAAAAAGTTTATATACCAGACAGACCAGGCGAGCCAATGCTATCTTGTGCTAATAATTCTAAGGCAAAAAAAATTTTACAATGGAAACCCGAGATGACATTTGAAGCGGGAATTAAGGAAATGCTTAACGATATTAATAGGTGGAAAAATGCTCCTTTATGGACACCAAAAAAAATTAAAAAAGCGACTAAAACTTGGTTTAAGTTTTTAAGGAAAAAATGAAATCAGATACCAATCCTCAATACTATAAAAAAATAATTAACTTAAATACGCTAAAGAAAATTTTAGGTAAAAGACCTAGAAAAGAAAAGTTTATTCTTTGCCATGGCAATTTCGATGTAGTTCACCCTGGCCACGTACGGCACTTAACATATGCAAAAACCAAAGCAGATAAACTTATAGTAAGTGTAACAGCAGATAAATTTATTCAAAAAGGAATATATAGACCTTTTGTTCCGCAAAACATTAGAGCAATTAACCTTGCTGCATTTGAAATGGTAGATTATGTGATTATTGATAATAATAAGAAACCATTAAATTTAATTAAAGATATACAGCCAGATTATTTTGCTAAAGGATTTGAATATAGTTCTTCAGGTATGCCTCCTGCAACAAAAGAAGAGCAAGAAATAGTATCAAAATATGGTGGAGATGTAATTTTTACTCCTGGTGATGTAGTTTATTCTTCAACAAAAATTTTAAATATTGCTGAACCTGAAATTAGTAATTTTAAACTATTTGATTTAATGAAACAAAATAAAGTTACCTTTAAATCACTTAAAGAGACGTTAAATAAATTTAGTGCAATAAAAGTTCATGTGGTTGGGGATGTTATAATTGACACTTACACAAATACAAATTTGATTGGTGGACACACAAAAACACCCACACCTAGTGTTAGCTATCAAGATAAAATAGATTTTCTTGGTGGCGCGGGTATCGTAGCAAAGCATTTAAAAGAAGCAGGAGCAAAAGTAACTTTAACAACAGTTTTAGGTGACGACAAATTGAAAGATTTCGTCTTAAAAGAATGTAAAAAAAATAAAATAATAATTAATGGTATAATTGATAAAACTAGACCAACTACAAATAAAAATACAATTATTTCAAATGGTTATAAACTACTTAAAATAGATAAAGTGGACAATCAACAAATTTCAGAAAAAATACTTACAAAAATAAACCATTTAATAAAAAAAGAAGCATGTGATATAATTATTTTTAGTGATTTTAGACATGGAATATTTAATAAAACAAATATAAA
>TARA_B110000444_G_scaffold31213_1_pt1 | contig 10343 bp, 8 predicted proteins | sample TARA_B110000444 | Tara Oceans TARA_B110000444 (sample SAMEA4398370) | marine metagenome | biome: Polar Biome; feature: [SRF] surface water layer (ENVO:00010504); material: water (ENVO:00002006), including particulate matter (ENVO:01000060) such as... | depth 5 m
GTTTATGCTGCCCGAGCGAACCTCAATCCAGTGGTAATAACAGGCATTCAGCAAGGTGGTCAATTAACCACCACCACTGATGTCGACAATTGGCCTGGTGACGATCAAGGTGTACAGGGTCCCGACTTAATGATCCGCATGCAGAAACACGCAGAACGCTTTGATACTAAAACAATTTTTGATCATATTGATTCGGTAGATGTCGCTGAAAAGCCCTTCAAATTGTTTGGTTCTGGCAACTATACATGCGACGCATTAATCATTGCCACAGGTGCATCAGCGCAATATTTAGGACTTCCCAGCGAGGAGGCGTTCATGGGTCGCGGTGTATCAGCCTGCGCAACCTGTGATGGTTTTTTCTATCGCAATCAAAAGGTCGCGGTGGTTGGCGGCGGCAATACTGCCGTGGAAGAGGCTCTTTATCTCTCTAATATATGTTCCGAGGTTATGTTAGTTCATCGCAGAGAGCAATTAAGAGCCGAGAAAATGCTACAGGACAAGCTGTTTGAGAAGGAAAGAAATGGCAATATCACCATTGAGTGGAATCAAAATCTCGATGAAGTTCTGGGTGATGATGCTGGAGTAACCGGTTTGCGCCTCGCAGCCACGGGCACAGGAGAAACGAAAGAAGTCGACGTCAGTGGTGTATTTATTGCCATTGGCCATAAGCCAAATACTGACATCTTCGCCGATAAGCTTGCCATGAAAGACGGCTACCTAACAATTGTTGGTGGTTTGAGTGGCAATGCAACAGAGACCAGCGTTAAAGGTGTCTTCGCAGCGGGTGATGTAGCTGACCACGTTTATCGACAAGCAGTCACATCTGCTGGCAGCGGCTGCATGGCCGCATTAGACGCAGAGCGACACCTCGACGACTAGTTCTGGCGGCAATATCCATAGTAAAAGAGCTCGATATTAATGAATCTTGCTGTATTAGATCCACATGACCCCGAGTTTCCGTCCCCGAGTGCTTCGCTTGACGAGCCAGATGGTCTACTGGCGGTAGGTGGGAACCTCAAGCCCACTACTTTATTGTCGGCCTATGGTCGTGGTATTTTTCCCTGGTATCAAGATGATGATCCCATACTCTGGTGGAGTCCGATTGAGCGCTGTGTGATCCGGCCAGATAATTTTTATATCTCCACTCGTTTACGTCGTCAGTTACGCCAAGCTCGTTATCAAATAAAGTCTGATACCGCTTTTTCTGACGTTATAAGTGCCTGCGCAGAACCGCGTGGCGACGGCGGCACTTGGATTACGCCTGAGATGATTGATGCCTATACTCAGCTGCACGAATGCGGAGACGCTCATTGTGTTGAAGTCTGGGATGGACCATGGTTAGTAGGTGGTATTTACGGCGTACAGGTTGGCGGCCTATTCTGTGGAGAGTCAATGTTTAGTCGCGTCAATAATGGCTCTAAGATTGCTGTCGCTCACCTCCTGCGATGGATGAATGCCGCGGGTCTAGACATGCTCGACTGCCAGCTCAGTAACCCCCATCTATTATCGCTTGGCGCGCAAACCATGCAGCGAGATATGTTTTTACATGACTTGAGTACTGCCCGAAAGAAAACATGCCCCTGGTCATTCAATGACTTCTCTTTTGATTCATGGACATAACGTTGAGAATAGACCTACGGCCAGCTAGACTTACTACATCTAAGACAATAATAAAGTGGCAGCATGAGTACCGATCAAAGCGGACAAATTGAGCGTATTAAATTACTTAAATCAGCGCCCCACGCTTGCAGCTATCTCGCTGGAAACCAGGCTAGTACGGGTTTTGTCGACCCAGAAATGCAAATAACTACTGATCTCTATGCTCGTCTCAGTGAAAATGGTTTTCGTCGTAGCGGCCCCTATATCTATACCCCAATGTGCCGTAGCTGCAATTCTTGTGTCTCAGCGCGTATACCAGTAGATCGCTTTCTACCCAGCAGATCGCAAAAGCGCTGCTTAAGAGCCAATAACGACCTTAATGTGACGCGCCTGCCGAACATTGACCTCGATGAGCATTATGTGGTGTATGCTGATTACATTAATCAGCGACATTCTGACGGTGATATGTACCCACCAACAAAAAAACAGTTTGAGGACTTCTTAGGTAAGGTTTGGGATGGCACGCAGTTTATTGAATTTCGTCTCGATAAAAGGCTAATTGGCTGTGCCATCATTGACCTTCTGCCAGACGCTATCTCAGCAATTTATACCTATTTTGATCCAATTGAAAAACGTCGGGGGCTAGGTAACTTTGCAGTGCTATATCAGATTGCTATGGCAAAAGAATTAGCCTTGACGCATGTATACCTAGGGTACTGGATCGCCGACTCTAAAAAAATGAGCTATAAAATGCAGTATCGGCCGATTGAACTTTTGCAGGAAAATACATGGAATTTGAGTAAATGACTTTGCTATGGAGCGATTTTTAAGGCAAACTGCGCCCTTTTTAAGGGTGTATAGAACCGGTATGGCGAAAGAAGACCACATAGAATTCGACGGAGAAGTGATTGATACTCTTCCCAATACAACGTTCAAAGTAAAATTGGAAAATGATCACGTTATCATTGCCCACATTTCAGGGAAGATGAGAAAGCACTACATCAGGATTTTGACCGGAGACAAGGTTAAGGTCGAGATGACGCCGTATGACTTGACCAAGGGTCGCATTACGTTCCGCGAGCGGTAGTCTGCAAAACCTTATTTTTTAGAGAATAATGACGCTTAAAGGTATGCCCTTCAGCTTACTTTTTGGTAAACACAAAACCAACCGTCGATATTGTCAGTTTTATAGTATTTATCTTGCTTTAGGTGCAAGCACTTGGCTTGCCCATCACTAACCAATGACTCAAGCTTCCGCTCGAAACCCCGTGATGTCCACAAATCTTTATGCACGGTGCAGGCTAGAATACCGCCCGTTCTTAGGACACGAAAAAGTTCATCTAGCGGTTCTGGCCCGACATGCCCGTGGGTAAAGGTCCCCGAAGAAATGACGGCGTCATAGATGCTGCTGTGGCGCTCTATGATCTGATTCACATCGCCGACGATTAAGTCTCTATAGATACCCTGCTCTCTGGCTACCCGCACCATGTCGGGCGAAAGATCTATGCCATCAAGAGCCTGGTAGCCATTATCGGCAAGGAAACGGCAAGTCAAACCAGTGCCGCACCCGACGTCAAATATCTCAGACTCTTTGTTGGGCAAAAACTCGCACAGCAACCGTGCAATACCTATAGGCGCGACATACTCTAGCTTAACAAGCATTTGATGGTCATAGTCATCGGCCCATTTTTTGTAGAACTCGATAGAGTCAGCTTCGTCATCAAGCTGATACGCATCACTCACAAACTGACTAGGACCGTTGATCTTGCTCATCATTATTCCTTCAGCTTAGCGTCATTATGATTTGTTACCGGTAAGCCCTAAGCCGTAGCCTCCTCAATAATATCGGTAGTGACAACTAGCTCATTATTCTTCACGCTTACGTAAGCAGTGCCGCCTTTATCGGCCAATGACCCAAACAGTACTTCCTCTGCGAGAGGCTTCTTGATCTTCTCTTGAATTAGACGATCCATAGGGCGCGCTCCCATCTTGGCATCGTAACCATTGGTGGCGAGCCATAGTCGCGCCTCATCATCAACCTGAATGAACACCTTTTTGTCGTCAAGTTGAGATTGCAGCTGCACCAGGAACTTGTCCACGACGGTCTTGATGACCTCCATACCTAATTCACTGAACTGAACAATGCTGTCCAAGCGGTTACGGAACTCAGGCGTAAACATTTTTTTAATCGCTTCCATGCCGTCCGTACGATGATCTTGCGTAGCGAAACCGATAGACGAACGACTCATAAGCTCGGCCCCGGCATTGGTTGTCATAATTAAAATGACATTACGGAAGTCTGCCTTACGCCCATTATTGTCCGTCAAGGTACCGTGATCCATAACTTGTAGTAACAAATTGAAGACGTCAGGGTGCGCTTTTTCTACTTCATCAAGCAATATGACGGAATGAGGTTGCTTAGTGACGGCCTCAGTTAACAAACCACCTTGGTCATAGCCAACGTATCCAGGGGGCGCTCCAATCAAGCGAGAGACTGTATGACGCTCCATATATTCAGACATATCAAAGCGTACCAATTCAATACCCAAAACATTGGCGAGCTGCTTACATACTTCAGTTTTTCCGACCCCTGTAGGACCAGCAAACAGGAAACTACCAATCGGCTTACTGCCCTCTCGTAAACCAGCTCGTGCGAGCTTGATCGACGTAGACAGTGCTTCAATAGCCATATCTTGACCAAATACAACCATCTTTAAGTTAGCCGCTAAATCTTGAAGCTGAGCCTTATCCGTCACCGATACACTCTTCGCTGGAATACGCGCAATCTTCGAAATGACTAACTCGATGTCCGCTAAACCGACAGTCTTTTTGCGCTTATAGGTGGGCTGCAGACGCTGATAGGCACCGGCTTCATCAATTACATCAATGGCCTTGTCAGGTAGGAACCGGTCGTTAATATGTCGACTCGAGAGTTCAGCCGCTGCTTTGAGGGCGGGATTAGTGAATTTCAAGTCATGATGGTCCTCAAATCGTGATTTGAGCCCCTTAAGAATTTCAAAGGTTTCATCAACGCTCGGCTCTGGCACATCGATCTTCTGAAAGCGACGCGCTAGGGCATGATCTTTTTCAAAAATACCTCGGTACTCTTGATAGGTAGTTGAACCAACACAACGCAACTTTCCTGATGATAATAGTGGCTTCAGTAAATTAGAGGCATCCATTACGCCCCCCGAGGCAGCCCCTGCACCAATAATGGTATGAATTTCATCAATGAAAAGAATCGACTTGTCATGGTCAACAAGCTCGGCAATTAGCCCTTTTAGGCGTTTCTCGAAGTCACCGCGGTACTTGGTTCCTGCAAGTAAAGCACCCATGTCTAGCGAGAAAACAGTACTGTCAAGCATTGGCTCTGGCACGTCGCCGTCGACAATAAGTTTAGCTAAACCTTCAGCAATGGCGGTTTTACCCACGCCCGACTCGCCCACCAGCAGAGGATTGTTTTTACGACGTCGAATAAGAATCTGGCTAACTCTCTCTATTTCAGCATCTCGTCCAATCAACGGATCAATTACGCCAAGGCGCGCCTGATCGTTTAGGTTGGTTGCGAATTGACTGAGCAGGCTTTGCTCCGCAGGCTCACCGTTCTCAGCACCCTCAGTGGCGGACTGTTCAGCTTCATTGCCACTTTCGATGTGGTCGGCATACTTTGAAATCCCATGGGAAATAAAATTAACGACATCGATGCGAGCGACGTCTTGCAGCCGCAAGAAATAGACAGCCTGACTCTCCTGCTCGCTGAAGATGGCCACCACCACGTTGGCCCCAACAACCTCACTATGGTTTGCCGAGTTGACTTGGAACACAGCGCGTTGCAAAACTCGCTGGAACCCATGAGTCGGCTGGGTTTCGTGTTCTAGCAAGGTATCAGGGATCATCGGAACGGTAGAGTCGATAAACTCACTGAGATCCTCGCGCATGGCATTGAGGTCGGCGCCGCAGGCCTTAAGGACTGAAGCGGCTGATGCGTCGTCCAGTAATGCCAGCAATAAGTGTTCCACAGTCATGAATTCATGACGCTTATCTCGTGCTGTCTTAAACGCCAAATTGAGGGTAACTTCCAGTTCTCTACTTAACATATCTATTACTCCTCATCGCTGCTAGCGGGTTCTGCTTGACACAGGAGTGGGTGCTGATTGTCCTGTGAATATTGATTGACTAGGGCCGCTTTTGTCTCTGCTATATCTTCAGTATAGACGCCACAGACACCTTTTCCTTCGGAATGAATTTTAAGCATAATCTGTGTGGCATTTTCTCGTGACTTAAAGAAAAATTGTTCTATTAATTCCACTACAAATTCCATTGGAGTGTAGTCATCGTTTAATAATACCACTTGATACATGCGGGGCTTCTGGAGCTTGGGTGGTGCTTCCTGAGTTGCCGTACCATTATCATCTTGCCAATTATCGTTATCGCTCTGATTGCTCATTAATTATGCCGGTCTTTGTGTGGAATTTGGATACTCTATGTTACAACAGATAAGGTGGGTCGAGTAAGCACTGCTCGGTTAAAGCGATACTTTTTTACACCTCCTGTTTCGATATACGGAGAACAATTAATTTTGGAGCTACGCGACGCACGGAAATATCAGAAAGCATATGTCACAACAAGGCCAACCCGTAAATCTTGATCAAAGATAGCCAGCGGGCTATTTTTTTTACTGGTTATACTTAGGATCTGAGCAGCAACCTGCCAGTGGTCATTGACTGAATAATCAGCACCCAAAAATAGTAAGCCAGCATCCCCCTCTAGGTCGCCCTGCATTGTCGCAGACAAACCCAGGTTATCATTCATTACTCGATTGCTGTAGCGCACCAACCAACTACCATAGACACCCGTGTTGATGGGTACCTGCTCATCGGCTAATCCGTCACGCTCATTGAGCATCCGTTTGCTCTGAATACTCACGCTGAGGCTTTGCAAATTACTAATACCATATTCAAAGCCCAGTGATAAAGCGACCTGATCTTTCTTTATGTCACTCGCTAGAGGAATCCCCCCTCCTCCTGAGAGTGTCGATTCGTCAAGCAAAAGTCCGTAGCTGAACGCAATGTCGGCACTCAGTAGTAGCTTACCGATAGCCCTATTGGCACTTAAACCTAGTAACACAAAATCATTAGCCAGCGCCGACGACTCCATGAGTTGTGGATTAACCTGCAGGTAGCGTAGTTGATTTTCATAAAGGTAAGCAGCCATTAACGCAATGTCACTCCCTTCAAATGACTTACTCCATTGCGCACCAGCTTCAAAGAGTGTCTTGTCGCTGCGAATATAGTCATTGAGTTCAAAGGGCAGCGGTACATAAAATGGACTTCCCACCACCGGTTGAGGATTAAATTCTGGATACAGGTTTATAAAACTCGACCAATTACCGCTATCTTTGAATACATCCCAGACCAGCATCCACTGATTGAGTCGTGCGTCCTCAATATCGATGGTTCCAAAGTCCCGGTATTCAGTATGATTGATGACATCTAGAACTGAATTACCCACCGTCTCACCCCAGACCACGATCTGACGACCTAGTTTTAGACTTTGATGATCAAGGCTCCGCTGCACAAATAGCTCATTGACACGATACTCAGTATCAATATTGTCGTTATTGGCCGTATATTCATAGTCTCCCGACCAGTAGGCACGAGCCTGCCAACTGCCCTGCAATAACCAGCCAGGCGCAAACGCATTCTGGTAACGGAGATTGATACCAAAGCGATTATTCTCTAGATCACCATGTTTAGATAATAAATATTCAGGAATCGGTTCGACCAAATGATGATTAACTTGGCCCGATATCTGCTGACTGAGTCGGATAGTCAGCCCATCTCGCCACGAACTAGAATCAATATCATCAATTATGTCAAAGGCATCGGTAAATAAATCATCCACGAAGATCAATTCGTCCTCTAAAGAAGTCCCCTCTGCTTCTGGGGCCTCCGCACCTTGCCCTAGAGCCATCGGCACCACGAGGCACAAAATCAATAAACCGTCACGAAACATCATTAGCGCCTTATCGGTGTTAGTCCAGTTGAGCCCGGAGTTGTTTGAGCGTCGCCTCGCGATAGGCGGTATCCGTAAGAGTGCGCTGAGTGAGGAAATCATCATTAATATCAAGATCGGTGTAGATTTTGATCAACGCCATATTAGATAGGCGATTTGAAACTAAATTCATCATAGTCACTGAGCGCGCTATCCAGTTATTGTTGACCAGCTCTACTCGAGAAGCGACGGATCTTTTTATCTCTTTGCCATACTTGTCATACATCTCCGAGCGCAGCGCAACATAGCGAGTTTTATCAATGTAATGAACGGTACGCGAATAACGACTCTTTTTGGCTCTAGCCTGATTAGGGATCATCTCTATCTTCCACACTTCCCGGTTACCGCGATTAGTCTCTTCGAGAAGATTGACCTGATATTCGGTCAATTTGCCAGTATCAGTATCTTCAGTTGTAAATTCTGACCCAAATAGAGATGCAGGTTCGGTATCACCCTCTGTGTCCCCACCGGCAATTCTTTTAACCCGCCCGAGGGCGGAAAGATATAACCAAGTTTGGTTGTCTCTGTCTTCTTGATCATAGGAATAGGTCAGCATACCGATGCCCCGTTCAGAGGCCGGTTCAATCGTAATACTGACACTTTTAGTATCTTTTAAAGACGCTCCATAATTCACAGATACAGACTCCAGTACCTTCACCCTAGGCGATTCAGCACAGCCGATACGACCTTTATTGACACCAAATTTACAGCTCGATAATTTTAGTCGGGTAAAAGACGAGTCATTGGTCGCTCTTTGATTGTCGTCTACTGCCTGCATAATCATTAAACCGGTGATCTCCTCCACTGCAAATGTCGGTAATGATAAACCGATGATCATCGTAATACTCGCCAATGACAGGCGTTTCATATGACTCAAGCGTTTACTCCTTTGAAATCAATTTGAGTGTTCACATTAGTGACACCAAATGTTGGTTTAAATACTATGATCATTGCTGGTATTAGGAAAAGGTCACACAGCAAGGCAACAAAAATGGAAAGTGAACCAAAGAATCCAACTTTGGCCATTCCTAGATAATCTGAAAAGCTTAATACTGCAAAGCCGAGGCCAATAATCATCGTCGTGAATAGTACAGCTTGTCCTACCTCGCGAATGGCGCTCTCCAAGGCAATGCTAACACTCTTCGATTTTGTTAATTCAATTCTGTAATGCGTCATAAAATGGATAGTGTCATCCACTGCTATTCCCAGTATTACAGGCGCAATCAGTAAGGTATCCGTATCTACTGGAATATCAAATAGACCCATGAGACCGATGCCCAAGAATGCCGGAATAGCATTGGGTATCATACCCATCAAGCCACCCCGCAATGAGCCCAAGGTAATGATCATGATAAAGCTAATGAGCAATAGTGCTAGGGCAAAGCCGTTAAACTGGGACTTGGCAATTTCATCTGAAACGACCATTAGGGTAGCCATGGTGCCTGTTAGAACAATTTCTAGATCAGGATAGGTGGTTTTGAAGTGAGCGAACTTAGTCGTAATTTCCTGCTCAACTTCACTGAACATTTTCTGATAGCCATAAGAGCCCATACTTTTAGAGTTGACCGAAATATGAGATCGACTGTAATCATCCGACACTAAATTGCGGCGATCCTCGGGATTAGCGCTGTTAAACAAATAAAGTAGTTGGGCAACCGATTGATTCGAATTGGGTATAGCGTAAAAGTCAGGATCCTCATCATTCATAATTTGATTAGTATCTTTGACGATATTAGCCAGGGAGTAAGTGCGGCCAATCGTATCTGGATACCGCTCCTCTAGGCTGATTTGAAGATCATCAACTGCCATGAGTAATTGGGCGTCAAGAATTCCATCAATAGTACCGGTATCTATCATGACCTCCATGTTTTGAGAGCCAGACATATTGTGATCGACGACATTGAGGGCAATCGCTAGCGGATGCTCTTCCTTAAATAAACCGGCGACATTAGTATCAATGACAGTTTTGCTTGCGCCATAGCAACATACCAGTAATATACCGGCAAAGATGGCCATGATTCTGCGTGGGCTGCGCTCTACTATTATTGGTACCCGAGCTAGTATGCTAGCTTGGGAATTTACAATCCAATAGGTGAGTAGGATCACGGCGTTAATAAATGCACCAATTAGTAGACCTAGAGAAACAAAGACTAGAGTTACGCTAAATAGGGCCAAAATTACTTTTAGTTTATTACTCAAACGGACCCAGCGTATGCCTAACTTGTCTGCGGTACTGCCCTTTTCAGTTTCGGCAGTTGGGTGCCAAAAATCTAAGAGGATAGGCAGCAGTACGATGGTAAAAAAGAAAGCTAATATTACACCAAACGCACACATAACTGCGAACACCCGAATTGGTTCGAGGTTTGAACTGGCCAGCACCATAATGCCAGCTGCAGTGGTTAGTGTAGTTAGCAGAATCGACAAGCCTACCTTCTCGTATGACTTGGTTAGCGCAGCGTGATGTTCTAAGCCCCCTCTTCTAAAGCTAAAATAGGCACTCATGACGTGCACGCAATCAGCAATCCCCACAGAAAAAATCAGTAATACGGTTAAGCCGATCATACTTGATAGCTCAACACCGAATAAAACAGTGATTCCCCAACACCAAGAAACGCTGAGTGCTATGGCCACCAAGGGCCAAAATAGAGCGCTAGCGGAGCGAAATAATATCCATAGTAACAACGCAAATA
>TARA_B110000444_G_scaffold33407_1_pt1 | contig 10339 bp, 11 predicted proteins | sample TARA_B110000444 | Tara Oceans TARA_B110000444 (sample SAMEA4398370) | marine metagenome | biome: Polar Biome; feature: [SRF] surface water layer (ENVO:00010504); material: water (ENVO:00002006), including particulate matter (ENVO:01000060) such as... | depth 5 m
CTAAGTTATAACAAAAACCAAAAAATCTCAATAGTAATTTTTAATTGACTCTACCCTTCTCAAGTAATATCTGTTTTTATAGTATGGAAGCTATTTGTTTAAAGTTATAAAGTATTAAATCTTATTCTTTTTTTACGATAATAAAAATCATCTGTAAAGACATTTATTAAAAAGTTTTTTTTAAATTAAAAACTCACATTATGAAAAAATAATTTTTAATTCAATTAATTAATAAAAATTTAAAATTTTATTCAATAAGTTATTAATATTATAAAAAATTGCTTTTTTTTTTAATTAAAACATTCATTTAAGTATTTTTTATTAATTTAAAATAAAAATAAATAAATTATGAAAAAAATACTATTAATTCTTGTTTTGATTATTCCATTTTTAAATAATAAAGCACAAGAACAAGACCCCTATTTAATTAGAATGCATGTTATTGAAATTGAGGGAAATACCAACGCTTTTATTCAAGCTAATAAAGACTATTATAAACCACTAGCTGTACAGGCCGTTAAAGACGGTAAGTGGGCTGGCTGGGCAATGTTTAGATCGTTTTCTAAATCAAATGTTTTTGTATTTTTTCACCACTACAGTAGTCCAGAACAATATGCAAAAGGTGGAAGCATATGGGGCTCTGATATTGCAAAAAAACTAGGCCTTGAAGCTCCTGATACTAGTAAATGGACTTGGAAATCATCAAGTGACAATGAACTTTGGCAGGTAAATGGAAGTATTCTCGATTCAGAACCATCCAATTATATGGTTTTTAACAAGTTTAAATTTTCCTATCCTGACAAACAAAAATTTATTGAAAACAACAGAGCTTGGGGTGAGCTAGTTGTTAAACCTCAACTTGAAGATGTAAAAGGTTCCAACTGGGCTGTTGCAACCCTTATCACATCAGCTTCATACATCGATCAAGAATCAACTAAATTTAACGGCATATCCTTTGATGGATTCGATTCTATAGAACAAATTTTACACCAAAGGTCTTACAAAGAAAACGGAGGAATGGCTGTAAATCCTAATTTTCAAAATTTTCAAAAATATGTTGCTGAAAATGAATTAAGTGGGTTTAATACTGCAGTGTCAAGTTCAATTTATGAAGCCATAGATTCCTCATGGGATTAACTAATTATAAACAAAAAATTATGAAAAATATATTTACATTATTATTAATACTCTCAGTTTCTTTTTCTTACTCGCAGTTAGATGAAGGTCAAAAAATCCATTTTGATTTTATTAAAGTAGAAAAAGAAAACATAGAAGAATATGAAGCTTTTATGACTGATTATGTAGGGAAAGTTGCTGAAACTGCAGTTAAAAATGGAAAATTAGAAAATTGGATATTTAGAAGAGTTAATCAAAACTCAAGATACAATGCTGGTTTTACTCACATGGTTTTATGGATCAACATCGATCAGTCTATATCATGGTCCGATATCTGGACTGAAACTTATCCAAATTTAAGTAAAGAAAGTCGTAGCTGGATTTCGTCAAAAGGAAATATTTTATTTGATAAATTATATACTGCGTACACAACATATGTGACTGGATTTAGTCATGCAGAAGAAGGAGTGGTTAACTATATAGCTACTTACAATTTAATAAAAGCAGAAGATGGAAAACTAAATGATTATATAGAGTTTGAAAAAAACATGAAGGGTACTTTAGAAAAACACGCTCCGAAACTAAAAGGTTGGCATGCTCTAACCAGAAATGGTTCTGTATCCAGGGCCCAAGGTGCTTGGGATTTTATGACTATTGATAATTTTGCAAGTATTCAAGATGCAAATGAATTATGGTGGACTGATATTCCAGAAAAAATAAGACAAAATAATTCTAAAAAATACGGAAGTGCCTCTGATTTGAGAACTGTCAGACATAGAGTTATAACTAGATTGATTTATGATGCTAAAAACGGAAAATTTGAAAACTAAATATTATGAAAAAAATACTATTACTTATTTTAATTACAGTTTTCATTGGCTGTGAGACATCAACTAAACCATCTTACGGTGGTCTTTTTAATGGAGGTGATAACAATTATAAACTTCAGCAAGGTTCAAATGAATACGCATCAATGATTAAAGATGTTATTTTGGGTTATGCTGAAGGCAATTTTGATGAAATTATTAAAAACTTCTCCGATTCTGTTACAAGAAGAGAACCTGGAAACGTATTTAAGGTAGCTCCAACTATTGAGAGATGGGAGGGCTTTAAAGAAAATTATGATTCAATTAATAGAAATTTAACATCAATTATGGCCGTAAAAGTTAATGAAAATACTTCTTATGTTGATGCACTTTTCTCTCAAGAAGTTTACAATGGTTCTGAAGTTACTTTGTCTAGAAATTTTGAAAGATACTGGATAAATCATAAATCTAATAAAATAACGAATATTGCATTTGTTAGTGAGGAATATGAAAACGAAAAACTATAAAATATTAAATCTAATTAAAACAACTTAAATTAAAATATAATTTGAAATCTTATTATTAAATGATTGGTAGTGATTATTAATTTTTAATAGTAGTATTGTTTTTCATTCCGTAAAATGCAATAAAAACAAAACATATAAGTGGCAGAATAAATGAAAAATTCATTTCAGATATTCCTAAAATACTTACATCATCTACACTATAACCTCCAATATCTATTATCATTCCTTGAAGCTTTGGCATCAATGCACCTCCAACAATTGCCATAACTAAACCAGCAGAACCAATTTTACTTTCTTCTTCACTTAAATTACCAAGCGCTATTCCATAAATGGTAGGAAACATTAGTGACATAAATAAAGATACAGCAACCAAACAATACAGACCTAAATAGTTGTTAATTAGCATAACTCCTAAAGATGAAACTATCGCAAATAAAGCGAAAATCATTAGAAGTTTTCCTGGATTAAAAAAACGAAATAAAAAAGTTGCAATGGCTCTTCCAATTACAAACAAAACAAAAGCTGCCATTTGATAATACCCAGCTGAAACATTATCAATACCAATTCCCTCAGCATATTGATAAATATAGGTCCAACACATTATTTGAGCACCTACATAAAAAATTTGTGCTATTACTCCTTGACTGTATCTACTATTCTTAGCTAGTTTCTTAAAAATTATACCAGTATTTATATTTGAGGATTTATCTTTAGAATCTGGCATTTTACTGAACACAAATAATATAAAAACACCAATAATAACTAATCCTAAAATCACATAAGGATCGCGAATCACCATCAAGTCTGCTGTTTTAATAAGTGTTTTAGAAACCTCATCTAAGGCACTAAAATCAGAAATATCATCTGATTGAAGTTTTTTCATTACGTACTGCTGAGCAACAAAAAGACCTAAAATTAGTCCTAAGGGGTTAAATGCTTGGGCTAAATTAAGTCTTTGGGTGGCAGTTTCTTTTGCACCCATAGCTAGTGCATAAGGATTAGCGGCAGTTTCTAAAAAAGCCAATCCAAAGGTTAAAACATATAAAGCAATACAAAAAAACCAAAACTCTTGTGAAATAGCAGCAGGATAAAACAATAATGCACCCGTTGCATATAATCCTAAACCAATTAAAATACCAACTTTATAAGAATATTTTCGCATGAATAATGCCGCTGGAAGTGCCATACAAAAATAACCTCCATAAAAAGCCATTTGTACCCAAGCTGCCTGAGAATTAGATAACTCTAATACTTTTTTAAATGCTTGAACCATAGGATCCGTAACTGCATTTGCAAATCCCCAAAGAGCAAAAAGTGAAGTAAGTAATATAAAAGGAATAATTAATTTTTTTGGAACAACGGGAATGGTATTTGGTGTATTCATTTTAACAATATCAAATTTTATTATTTAACAACTAATTTTTTGGTTAAGTCGTTAATTTTTGCACAGCTTAATTGCTCCATAACCTGAGTCAATTGTTTTTTCAACATGGCTATAGTGTGATCCCCTCCTTTATTTCCTAGTGCAGAAACTCCATACATAAAAGTACGTCCCATAAAACTAAAATCAGCTCCACTTGCCATGACACGTGCTACATCCGCACCTCCTCTAATTCCACTATCCATCATAACAGTAATCTTATCTTTGTAAAGTGGTTGGATAGTTTTTAATGAATCAATAGTAGCTTGACCAACATCAACTTGTCTTCCTCCATGATTAGAAATAATAACACCATCTACTCCTAATTTACAAGCCATTTCAACATCATGAACTGATTCTGCTCCTTTTATTACGAGCTTACCTTTCCATAAATCTCTTATTCGCTTTATTTTCTCTTCATTCAAACGACCAGAGAAAGTAGCATCCATAAATTTTGCTAATTGACTTAAATTTAAATTTTTTGGCATATATGGTTTTAATATCTCGAAACCAGGTTGTCCATTTATTAACGTTTGTAATGACCAGTGAGGTCTTTTCATTGCATTTATAATATTGGTAAGAGTCATTTTTGGAGGCATAGATAATCCATTACGTATATCCCTAGGTCGATAACCAAATGATGGTACATCAGCCAAAATAATTAATACGGGGCAACCTGCTGTATCAGCACGTTTTAAAATATCTTTAGTAACACTATCTTCTGCTGGATGATACAGCTGGAACCAAGCATTACCTTCAGTAATTTCAGAAATTTTTTCAATACTAGCAGTTGTTACTGTACTTAAAACAAATGGAATATTATGTTCAAAAGCTGCTTTAGCTAGTATTTCAGGAGATTTAGGCCACATTAAACCTTGCAGACCAACAGGTGAAATGCCAAAAGGAGCATCATATACATGTCCAAAAAGTTCAGTTTTTAAGCTTGGAGGTTTGTAATCAACTAAATATTTAGGTTTTAATTCGATATCTCTAATTCGTTGTGTATTCTTTTTTAAATTAACATCATCATTACATCCTCCATCCAAATATTCAAAAGCAAATTTTGGAATCTTACTTTTTGCTCGTTCTCTTAAATCAGGAACTGAGGGATATTTATAATTTATTTCTGAGTTCATTGCTATTATTTATTTAGATTATATATTCTATCCATTAATACCCATTTTGTACCTTTTTTGGTATTAGGCAATCCTTTTTGAAACGTCCACATCAATTTCTCCCACTGTTGAACTTTACTATTTTCAGCATCCATTATTGCTTTTTTATCAAAAGAAAATGAATCATCAGCTTCAATAATCATAAAAAGTCTGTTTCCAGTTAAGTATATTTCTACTTCTTTAATTCCAGAATCCTTAATACTTTTATTTATTTCAGGCCAAACATTTTGGTGATAGCTTTTATAGCTTTCAATTATTTTTGGATCATCTTTAAGATCTAAAGCCAAGCAATATTTTTTAAGCTTAATTCCAGACATTTTATTACAATTCTTTATTTATTGCTCTGTCGAGGTGAGTATATCCACCATCGACATAAATTAATTGACCTGTTGTGTGACTCGATCGTTTTGAAAGTAAAAAAACAACTGTATTGGCAATTTCATCAGTGGTTGTCATGCGGTTTTCTAAAGGAATTTTTTCTGTGATTGATGACAGTTTTTCATTCGGATTTTCAAAGTTCTGTATCCATTTATTGTAAAGTGGTGTAAAACACTCCGCTACAATAACACAGTTTACTCGAATACCGTAAGGTAATAATTCTACAGCCCATTCTCTTGTAAGAGCGTTGCGACCCCCATTAGCTGCTGCATACCCAGAGGTTCCACCCTGTCCAGTAACCGAAGTTTTTGATCCAATATTTACTATCGAACCTTTATTTTTCTTTAATTCTGGAAGAACCAATTGTGCCATGGCATAATAGTGAGCTAGATTACGTTTTATAGATTCCATAAAATCTTCGTAGTTTCCATGCTCTAATCCTACCCCATCATTAACACCTGCGTTATTTACAAGTCCATCTATACGTCCAAATTGGTCTAACACATGACTAACCGCTTTTTTGCATTCTTCTGGTTTGGTTAGTTCAGCAAATGCATAGCCAGCTTTATATCCGTTTTCTTGCAATTTTTTAAAAGCACTTAAGATATCCTTTTTGTTTCTTCCAATAATAATAGGAACTGCACCTTCTTTAGCTAATAAAGAGACAATACCTCCCCCTATTCCCTTTGATCCGCCGGTCACTATAATTATTTTATCTTTTATATCTAAATTCATATTACAGATTATAAATTTTTATGGCATTTTGACCAAAAACTTTAGCTTTTGTTTCAATTGAATGATTATCAAGATAATCAAAAATTAAATCAAATACTTTTTTATAGTTTGCCGCAAGTAAACAGACTGGCCAGTCCGAACCAAATAGAATTCTATTAGGACCAAAAGATTTAAAAATTACATCTATGTAAGGTTTAAAATCATTATCACTGAAAATGTAGTTTTTAGTTTCTGTAACTAAACCTGAAAGTTTACAACATACGTTTTGATTTTTAGCCAGTTCAACAATATTTGATTTCCATAACTCATCCATTGAATCCGAGATATTAGGCTTAGAAATATGATCTAAAATAAATTGTTGGTTTGGAAATTTTTTAACAAGTGTGATGGCTGCTGTGAGTTGACTTGGAAAAACAAGAATATCATACGTAAGGTTATGCTTAGCAAGTTTACTTATTCCATTTTGAACGTCACTGCGAAGTAAATAGTCATCTTTTTCTGCTTGAACAATATGTCTTAACCCTTTAAAAAAAGGATTTTTAACATAGTGATTCAGTCGACTCTCTAAATTTTTTGAAGTCAAATCAAGCCATCCAACAACTCCCTTAATAAATTTATTTTTTTGGGCACAACTTAATAAAAAATCTGTTTCATTTTCAGATTGATCTGCTTGAACGGAAATGCAACCATCAATTCCATTTTCGTCTAATAAGGGTTTTAAATTTTTGGGAAGAAAATCTCTTTTAATTACTTCCATAGAGGAATCTATCCAAGCATCTTTAATTGGATCATAATTCCAAAAATGTTGATGACTATCTATAATCATTTATAAGCCTTACATGTTTGTTTTGAAATCCCTAAACCATCAATTCCTAGCTCTATTACATCACCATCTTTCAAATAGCGGGGAGGATTTAATCCTAAACCTACTCCAAAAGGAGTTCCAGTGGAGATAACATCTCCAGGGAGTAAAGTCATAAATTGACTTATGTAACTAACAACCTGTTGAATGTTAAATATAAAATCCGAGGTATTACTGTTTTGCATTTCTTCTCCATTTAATTTTAACCAAAGATTTAAATTGTTTGGATCTCCGATTTCGTCGGGAGTTGCAATAAAAGGTCCGATTGGTGCGAAAGTATCACAACTTTTTCCTTTTACCCATTGTCCCGAACGTTCCAATTGATAAGAGCGTTCGCTTACATCATTATGTAAAACATAACCTGCTATGTGACTTAAAGCATCTTTTTCACTCACATAAGATGCTTTATTTCCAATAACTACAGCTAACTCAACTTCCCAGTCTGATTTCTCGCTTCCCTTGGGTATAGTAATTGAATCATAGGGTCCGATGATAGCAGAACTAGCTTTAAAAAAAAGAACTGGTTCCTCAGGAACATCCATCCCACTTTCCTGTGCATGCTTGGCATAATTTAAACCAACACAAACAATTTTTGAGGGACGAAATAAAGGAGAACCTAAACGAATATCATTGTCCAATACTGGGCATGAGTCCTGATTTTTTTCTAACCAATTATTTAAATTTTCTATTCCTTGATTACCAAAAAAATGTTCATCATAATCATTTACAAATCTAGACACGTCTATTTTTGTACCGTCAGGCAACAATACGCCGGGTTTTTCTTTGTTGATTTCTCCAAATCTAATAAGCTTCATAATTTATTATTTTGAGTTAAGTGTTACATAGCCTCCATCAATTCCATAATTTGACCCTGTGATAAAACTTGCTTCATCAGCACATAAAAACAAGGCCAAATCAGCTATTTCTTGAGGATTACCCATACGACCAATAGGCTGTGATTTGGAAAGCTTTTCAAACATTTCTTTTTCTTTTCCAGGATAATTTTTTTTAATAAAATTATCTACAAAGGGTGTGTGTACACGTGCGGGAGAAATACAATTACAACGTATGTTATCATTAATATAGTCTTTAGCAATTGAGTATGTCATTGTCAACACTGCTCCTTTGCTCATTGAGTAAGCAAATCGATCGGAAATACCTACAGTTGAAGCAATTGAAGCAATATTTAAAATCACTCCTCCCCCATTATTTTTCATCAATGGAATACATGCCTTTGAACAATTAAAAACACCTTTTATGTTGATGTTATATAATCTATCTAAATCATTTTCATCACAGTTTTCAATATTTCCAACATGTGCCACGCCAGCATTATTCACTAAAACATCAATGGATGAATTAGTATTAATTTGACTTATTAGTTCAGTAACTTTTTGACTGTTAGAAACATCACAGTGATGAGCAAAAATTTTAAAACCTTCATTGGAGCAATCCTCAGTGAGTCCGTTCAAATCATTTAAATTAAAATCTAGTACATGAACCTCAGCACCCTGTTTTGCAAATGTGGCAACTATTGACTTACCTATTCCACTTGCTCCCCCAGTTATAATTACCCCTTTATTTTTTAACGAAAATTTAGTTTCCATTTTTTTTATTTTTATAATGACAATCCTCTTTTCCATGGGATAAAATCGTCCTGTCCCAATCTTCGGGAATTTACCTGATTGTCTCCACTGGCTACACTTATTATGTAAGATAAAAGTTTTTCTCCACAACTATCAATTGTTTCATCTCCATCAATAATTTCACCTGTGTTAAAATCAATGATATCACCCATTTTATTATATAAAAAAGTATTGGAAGATACTTTTATGACTGGGACAGCTGGATTTCCAGTTGGAGTACCAAGTCCCGTTGTAAATAAAATAATATTAGCACCTGATCCAGCTAAACCAGTTGTTGACTCAACATCATTTCCTGGCGTGCATAACAAGTTTAAACCTGGCAAAACTACCTGTTCCGTATAATCCAATACATCAACAATAGGTGATGTTCCTCCTTTTTTTGCTGCTCCTGCTGATTTAATAGCATCCGTAATAAGTCCGTCTTTAATATTCCCAGGGGAAGGATTCGCATAAAAACCCGCACCTAATGCTGTTGCTTTTTTATTGTAGGTCTTCATAATTTGAGCAAACTTATTTGCCTTTTTCACATCCACACATCGATTTATAAGTTCTTGTTCAACGCCATTTAGCTCTGGAAACTCAGAAAGAATAGCAGAACCTCCAAGACCTACTACTAAATCAGAAACATAACCTAAGGTTGGGTTTGCTGAAATTCCTGAAAAACCATCTGATCCACCACACTCTAAACCAATTGTTAGCTTGCTTAACGGAGCAGGTGTTCTTGAAATTTTATTAGCCTCAATAAGACCAATAAATGTTTCTTTAATTGCTTGGGCGATATATTGATTTTCAGAGCTACTTTGTTGTTGTTCCAAAAAGAACACTGGTTTATTTGATTTAGGAGCAATTCGTTTTAAGGACCTTTGTAGTAAACTAATTTGAGCATGTTGACAACCTAAACTAAGTATTGTTGCTCCAGCAACATTAGGATTATTAATATAACCAGCTAGTAAATTACATAGAGTTTTAGAATCGTCTGTCGACCCTCCACATCCTCCCTCATGAGTTAAAAAATAAATTCCGTCTACATTAGGAAAAAGGGGGTTCTTTTTATTTTTATTATTGGCAATTACTTCAACGTTCATTAATTCATCATTTGAAGCACCAGATTTGAATTTATCAACAAGCTCTTTTAAGTTAAATATTTGTTTACTTTCATTCTGATAACCTAACTCCTCAAGCATAGTATTCTTAAGTACCTCAATATTTCTATTTTGACAGAAAACTAGCGGAATTACAAGCCAATTATTTTCGGTTCCCACAACTCCGTTGTGTCTTTTATATCCCAAAAAAGTCTTGTTTGAAAATGCATCCAAATTTGGGGGCTTCCATTTGGACTGATTTGATGATTTAGGAACAAAATATTCTTCAGTTTCATGAATAATATTTTGCGTTGTAATAGGCTCACCTTCTAAAATTTGTTTTTTAGCAATACCTACAACTACACCATACATATAAATTTTATCTCGTGTATTTAAATCACTTACACTAAACTTATGTTTAGCTTTAATGTTATAACTTAATTTTATGGGCTTATTATCAATGAGTATTTTTTCACCTTTTTTTAAATCAACCAAAGCAACTATGATATTATCATTTGTATGTATTTTTAAAGTCTTAGGTCTTGATTTCATTTAAGTTATAACAGTAATTAATTTTTTATTAAATTGTATT
>TARA_B110000444_G_scaffold214695_1_pt1 | contig 10320 bp, 10 predicted proteins | sample TARA_B110000444 | Tara Oceans TARA_B110000444 (sample SAMEA4398370) | marine metagenome | biome: Polar Biome; feature: [SRF] surface water layer (ENVO:00010504); material: water (ENVO:00002006), including particulate matter (ENVO:01000060) such as... | depth 5 m
AAGGAACTGAAATGGCTATCACATCAGGCTGTAGTTGTGCTATTTGTTCGTCTATAGTTTGATAGGCTTTTCCTGGGAAATGTTGTTGATATAACAAGCAGTTGTTTTTGTTGTCATCTATTCCTGCGATCAACTCAAAAGCAGGGTGTTGTTGAAAAGCTCTGGCGTGAGTATATGTATATTCCTCTGCGGGTAGGTACAAGTCTGACTGCATGCCAATATTTCCTAGACCAATAATAACTGTTTTAAGAGGACGCATAATTTAATCTTTAATAAAGATATAATTCCATCTGTTATTGTTGATAATTGGTTCTCTTGAGTCATTCAGTTCTATGTGACGAAAATACTTTTCGGCACGCAAACTATTTTTTTTAGCTCGCTCTATAAATTGTGCTGGCTCACTGAAAAAATGACTCTTAGGGGAGACGACTAATGGTTCATTCGAAATCATGGCTGTTAAGGTTTGCTTGAGTCTTGAGGAAAAAGCATTAAACCCTTGATGCCTTAGAGTCCAAGTAAGCCAAAGCAAAATGGAACTCCCAAATTCTTTATGTTTATATTCATCTATCGAGGGGATTTCTCCCAAAAAGACTTTACCACCTTTCTTTGTGATCCTAGCCATTTCCTTTAGCGCCAAATCAATCTCTACATTATCCACATACATTAAAACACCATTGCAAATAACGATATCAGCAGTGCTTGGTTGGATGTTTGTACATTGGGCCGTGCCTTGAAACAAATTTACATTATCAGTATTTTTGATATCTAGACCAATACGAATAATCTCGGCTTTTGTGGGGAGTACACCTATTGCAGTTTTTGTATTGCCGTTAATAATTTTTAATAATGTCCCATCACCGCAGCCTATATCAACAATTTTGTCTGTCTTTTTTGGTTGTACCTCGTTTAAAATGTTATGGCTTATGAATTTTGTAAGGTACTTCTTGTTACCTCTGCCTGAAAGCTCATGAGAATCTCTAGCATATGCACGATGCTCATAGACTTCAATATGTGTTTTACACTTTAGAATAGGCATAAAGGTAATTATTTCAAAAGATCATCAAGTAGAGTTGGTGTGTTTTTTTGTATAGACCTAGAGGATACCTTTCCAACAAGTTGATCTAAATTTTTTGGTGGAAGTCCATGCCCTGGTCTTATGCTGCGAATGGCATCCTCTGTTATGACTTCACCCTTTGCTATATCTTTGATGAAATATAAAGAACGCCTATATGCGATATTACTTCTCTCACTAGACTTTAGTCCGTAGTCTACTTTCCCTAAAGCTTGCCAAGCTGCAAGTGTTTTTTTACATAAATCACTCATTCCACTTGGTTCTATTGAAAAACTATCATCTGGACCACCTGCTAATCGGTCAAGTGTTAAATGTTTTTCAATAATCGATGCGCCTAGAGCAATGCTTGTAATGGCAGCAGTATTATCAATAGTGTGGTCAGACAACCCTGTAACTAAATTAAAACGTTTAATCATATCTGGAATTATTCGGAGGTTATAATCTTCGCTAGGCGCAGGATAACCACTTACGCAATGTAATATAGCTAAGTTTTCACAGCCGCCCTCTTTTGCAGCATTAATAGCCTCTGTTATCTCTTCATCGTTAGCCATTCCCGTAGAGATAATCATAGGTTTGTGTGTGCTAGCAACATACTTTATAAGAGGCAAATCAATAGCTTCAAATGAAGCAATCTTATATGCTGGCGCATTTAGGTCTTCAAGTAAATCGACAGCTGATCTATCAAAAGGGGAGCTAAATAGTGTGATGTCAATTTTTTTGGCATATTCGAACATCGGAGCATGCCATTCCCATGGAGTGTGTGCTTCTTCATAAAGTTCATATAAAGTTCTGCCGTGCCATAACCCACCTTCTATAATGAATTCTGGGTTATTACAATTGAGTGTAATAGTATCTGGTTTATAAGTTTGCAGTTTGACTGCATCAGCACCAGAAGATTTTGCTATTGTAATTAATTGCATAGCTTTTTCAATTGATCCGCTATGGTTTGCGGAGAGCTCAGCGACAATATATGGAGGATGCTTAAATCCAACCATACGCCCATTAATTTTGAATTCAGGCATTAATTAAGACCTCTTATATGATCCAAGCTATGTTCGGGACCTACGTTCGCAATAAGGTCGATGATCGACATATATGGAACAAATTCTTTCGTACCTATTTGTGGATAGGGGGTTGGTTGATAGTTGTTGTATATCAGTGATATATCTCCAGTGTTAAACACACCATCTTCCTCTAGGTAGTCTTGAGATCCTCGCGGAGACACATAGGTATCACACTTTAAATGTTGACATATACTGTAAAGTTTATGAGACCTAACTCCTGAAGAGATCAAGTTCTTTGAACGCTCCGTTAAAATATTTAACCCAATAAGGTGAGCCAATTGTTTAATGAAGTGAATGTTCATATCTGCCAAATGAGAATGCTGCTTAAGTTCCGCTGATGATAAAATATCAAGAATAGAGTCTTTGTAGGGGGCTTTTGCATAGCTATTGTTAAGTCTTACAATAAATTTATCTACCCAGCTAGTATCTGGCGTGAGCCTAGCTTCATATATTTTAGTAGATTGAGGTGATTTGGTCAATGGGACAGTTATTAATGAATCAACGCCATTTACTAATATGCGGTTTCTTACTTGCCATGACCTTCTGATTAGTTGGACATCATCAAAAAAAACGAAAATATCTACCTGGTCCATCAAATTAAAATAGCCAGTCCAAGGGATAAATGTGGGTTGCATTATTGCACATTTCATAAAATATTTAGCTCCTTAAGTGATGAGGTGATACTCTCTATCTTTGCCGCTCGCCCATAATTTTCCCAAGCCCCTTGGATGATTCCATCCTTCATCATAGAATTTTTGTTACGAGTAATAATGTTGTAGTCATCTTCAGTAATATTTACCCAGCGATTTTCATCTACATGGCCTTGAAAAGAAATTTTTGCTGACGGTAATATTACTTCTATAATTTTTTTAATTTCATGTTGTAGCTCCTCATATGAGGATCGAGCAGCCTCCGCTGTAAAAGCAACCCTATGTTTATCTTGCCATACATAAAATCGTAAAAGTTTCTTACTTTTATCAAATATTTGCCAGTACTTAGGACTTATCTCGCCTAAGCCATTCAGTGTGCCTACAACTAAGCTTGTTTTAATTGCTGGTGCTTGCAAAAGATGATCACAATAATTGTAAATTAACGCTGTCGGACTTGCACACCAAACGATAGTATCGTGTGTTAAATCTTCCTTTCTTACGTGAAATTTGACGTTTCCTTTATAGCGATATGGTGTTACAGGTGAATTGGTATGAAAAATTACGCCAGAAATCTTCGCTATACTTTCTAACCTTGCTAGCCAGTCGTTAAAACCATTTATGGGGAGTGAAGCTTGAGGTTTTTTATTGCCACTACTATCTCTTAGACTTCGAGGTATGCCGAGTAATTTATCATAGAAAGTTGAATTATCCTTCATTATTATTAAATCGTTATGCATATCTGGAAGATATATACGGTCAATTTGCATATGATCTAAACTTACAGTATGTAACTTGTCATCTATATTCAATCTTGAAGCCCATTGGCCAATAAGTTTGCCTATTGATGCGTAATTATCTAGGTAATTTTTTGCATTAGTGCTCAGAGGAATAACTGATGAAAATTCATAGCGACCATTAAAAACAGGTTGTGCGAAGTCATCAAGAAGGACTGCTTGGTGTTTTTCATCAAGCTGCGTGTATGAGGCGTATTGATCAGGGAAAGAAAAGAGGTGTTTATCAAGCCCTAATTTTTGAAGCCATTCATCTGTACTAGGTAAATATTGGCAGCCGTGATAGTACCAATCTTCATTGATGACAATGTCTTTAAGAACTCCTCCTAAGCTATTACCAGCTTCATATAAATTAACTATATGACCTTGCTGAGATACTAGTGCTCCTATGAGAAGGCCAGTATATCCACCGCCAACAATAGTGATTTTTTGTTTGGTCATTTTCTATAAAGAAAGCACGCAAACTCAAAAGGGATAACGTCTTTCTTTATTTGATAATCATTTACTAGGGTAATGAAAGGAGTTATATTTTTTTTACAATAAGAAAAAACCTTTTCAGGATAAATATAAAATAAATCTTCATCTTGATAGTCAACGTGGGCGCTCATCATATTAAAGGCTAAACAATGAGACGTGATCTTGAATAATGTAGCTATTGTATCTTCAAAAAACTGTTGGTTGTTATGGGTTTTATTGTTAAATACACCGCTAATAAAAACCATATCAAAATTTTCTTTATGCAATTCGTCTTTAGTAATGAAACGTGCATTAGGGTATTTTTTTTGAGCTACAGGATAAAATTCTTCGACAAAATCATAGCCTACGTAATTACAGTTTATTCCTGAATCCTCAATAAAGCCTGCGAAAGCGGCTGTGCCGCATCCAAAATCTAGGATTTTTTTACCCTCAATGTCGCCTGCTCTCAATAACTGAGAGAAACGCAGTTCTTGAGTTTCTTTGCTAGAGTATTGGGCGGAAAGATATGAGTCGCCGTGTGCAGATAATAATTCTTTGTAATAAGTGCGAATGTCTTTCTTCATAGGGTGCCTACCTTTAATATGTGTTGGGCGACTTTTAGGGTGCCAGGGATTGCTTGTAAAGCTTTCATAGGGTTTATATCGAGAGCTTTTTCAATAGCTTTGTTGGCTGACTCTCGATTAAGAAAATTATTTATAGTTATTGGGAAAGTGTAGCCTTTCTTTTCTAGCCATCGCGCTACTTCTTCATGAATACCTTTATGAAAAATTGCTATATTAGGTGTTTTAAAAGCAGCCAGCTCATAAGATACGAGTCCGCATCGCACTATAGCAAATGAAGCTGTTTGGCAAAGCTCCTTAAAATTGCTTGGGTTGATAAGACTCTGACAATGATGTTTTTGGCAAAAAGCAATTAAACTTTTAGTATTGGGTTGTTGAGCGCTAAAAATACAAGTAATAGGTTGTGGTAATCTTAGAGAAGATAAAAGAGGTATTATTTTTTTTAAGTCTTCTTGGTTGTCTCCACCACCGAGAAAACAAATGCTCCCATGTCGTTTTTTTTCTGAAAGACTGTAACAGAGAGGGTCAAGAAATAAATATTTAACACCTATTAAAAGTTGACATCTTTTTGGAGTTAAGTTTTGGTAGTCTATTTTTTTTCGACTGACATTACTGTCTAACAATACATCGCAATAGTGCGATCGGTTAGCTAAGTCATCAATAACAAAAATTTTTTTGCAGTACTTTGCAACAAGCTTGTGCCACCTTTCGTCAATTTTATAATGATCAATGATGAGCCAAGATACACGAGCTTCTTTCATTCTTAATATAGTGTTCTGAGCATCCTCCTCCCATTGAAATGAATCTAACTCCTTAGTTTTTAAAGGTATAGTGTTGAATCCTTCTTTAGCGATTTTTTCTAATAAATTACCAGGAGTTACTTGACATATAAAAGTGCACTTTGAACCATTTTTTTTTAACTCATGAGCTAAGTTTAAACACCTCATGACATGCCCCGTGCCTATTGTCAGCGAGGCATCAACTCGAAATAAAATGTTCTGACTATTCTTCATTTAATTTTTTTCCACCTCCATAGCTTTAAATAGCCATTCAGCCCTTACCCAATCCTCATGAGTGTCAATATCTTGAACTCTATGCCTTGGAATAATAATTGGTGTTGAGTGTGGCCCGAAGACCATTCTTTCTTCCAACCATGCCTCAGTTTTTCCCCAGTAAAACTGTCCAGCATCATGATAGGCTTTTTTGAGGTCTTGCGAGCGTGTAGAAAATTCCTCGGGACTAAACATACTAATCAAGTTGTCAGAATTTATATTTATTGCTCTCTGTATAGGAAATGCATAACTTGTTACTGTAAATGCAAAATCATCTTTATTTTTTTGAAGCTGCTTTAGACCATTAATTATATCTTCAGGCAAAACAAAGGGTGCTGTTGCATAGATACAGCATGCAAGTTTTGGATGAATTCCCTGTTCTTGCAACCATTTAATCGCATGATTAATGACAGGAATTGTTGTTGTTTGGTCATCTGATAAATTTTCAGGTCGCATAAAGGGTATTTCTGCCCCAAAAGAACCTGCAATCTCTGCAATCTCTAAATCATCGGTTGAAACGATGACTTTGTCAAAACATTTGCTGTTGATTGCCGCTTGAATTGACCAAGCGATTATAGGTTTTCCACAAAATAATTTAATGTTTTTTCGAGGTATTCGTTTACTTCCACCACGTGCAGGAATAATAGCTATTTTCATAAATTTATCACTTTTCGTAAAATTTTTACCTCTTTCACTTGTTGCTCAAAAATTTAATCCAGGATGAATCGGCATACTTATTACTTCTAAATAATATTTTTCAGCTTCATTACAATACCCTCATTTGAAAGCTTATTTCTCATAATACTTATATGCTAAAAACAAGTATCTCAGAATGAAATCCGTCAATAGTTTTTCTTCCGAATGGTATTACATTTTCAGCATAGAGTTGGTATCCCTGCTGTATAAGACAATTTATGTAAAATCCTCTTTCAACTGGTTCTATGACGTGCGAACCATTTCCACTATCGGGTTCTATATTTTTGCCTTCCCTTAAGTTTCGTAATAATATGAATTTAGGCTTTAGGCGAGCTACAGTTTTAAGATAACTCTGAACTATTACAGGTTCCATTTCTTGGAATGAAATAGAATTGATAAAAACGTCTATCTGGCCTTGAAGCTTCTCAATTTTCCAAGAAGGAATTACAGTTAAACGTGGAAGATTTTTAATTACAATGTTGTCCTCTGCTTTACTCTCAGAATAACCATATACCTTTTCTGATGGAAATGTTTCTTTTAAATAATATTCAGCAATAATGCAAGATGGGGGAATATCAATATCAATATACTTTATGTCTAAAGTGCAAGATTTTAAAAGAACCTCTCCTAAACTACCCCATCCACCTCCAATTTCCATATATGTTTTTGGAGAAAAATCTCCCATACACTTTTTAAGAAATGAAAGTTGATGTAAATAGTTTAATGAATGCCTTGAATGTAATTGTCCATCAAAATCAAATTGTTCTTGGGGTGAGCCAATATTTCCCTCGCTAAATTTTGAAAAATCAAGCCCGCAAGATGGGCCGTCATCTGCAGCACAAAGTACCCTATAATCGCTAATAGCATTCATTTTACCTGACAGGTAAAGCTCTAAAAAATCTACTTGTTTTTTTGAGAGTTGTTTATTTTGAGCAAAATCAATAAAGTCATTTTTCAAATCATCTGAAATTTCATTAAAAGGATAGCCGTAATGAGCAACAAACAAAGCATGACAGCTAGCAGTCTCTTTGAAATGATTGAAACCAAAGGTGTTCATATCGGTAGATAGTTTGTCGACCCAATGAGCCCAGAAGCTTGAAGGTTTGTATAGTTCAGGCACAAGCTCGGAATCTTTTACGCTTTTTGCCATTAGATTTATGTATTTTAAGTTTTTATCATTCATTATTTTTAAGTCTACTTTGTTAATATCTAATACAAAATTCAAATTAAGAAAATTTCTGTAAAGCTAATATCTCTAGAATTTTTTATTTATTCTTAAGTTTATCTTTAAACCTCATACACCTAACACTCTTTTTAATTCAAAAATCACTTTACATTGTTGCTCATCAAACATTGAGGGGTACATTGGGATACTTAACACATTACGATGATATTGCTCTGCTTCCTTACAATATCCAGCTTTAAAACCCATCGCCTCATAATAAGGCTGACGATAAACAGGAATATAGTGCAGATTAACATTTATACCCGCTAATTGAAGTGCATCATAAAGTTTGCGTTGAGTTTGTTTAGTTTCACCCAGCTTAATTCGAATTAAGTACAAATGGTAACTAGAATAGCTATCCGGATGTTGCCAAGGAGTTTGCAATGCCAAGCCAGCTAACTCATTATTATAACGCTTAGCAATTTGCTGACGCTTTGTAACAAACTCATCTAACCGATTCATCTGGCTCAATCCCAAGGCTGCATGTATATCGGTCATTCGATAGTTGAAACCCAAGTCTATTTGTTGATAATTCCAAATTTCATCAACAGGTCTTGGCTGCATTTTACTCATATCACTAGTGATGCCGTGACTGCGGTAACGTTGCATACGGTTAGCCAATTCTGGGTTATTGGTAAGAGCCATACCACCTTCACCCGTAGTAACTATTTTTACAGGATGAAAACTGAAGACTGCAATGTTACTATAACGGCAGTTGCCAATGGCCTCATTTTTGTATTTTCCACCTATGGCATGAGATGCATCCTCAATAATTTTAAAGCCATACTTCTGACTAAGTTCATTTATACCCGCCATGTCACACGATTGACCACACATGTGAACTGGCACCACAATTTTGGGTAGCTTGCCATCTTTTTTTGCTTGTGCTAGTTTTTCAGCTAAGCGTTCTACACTCATATTAAAGGTGCGCGGATCAATATCTACAAAATCGATTTGGGCACCACAATGTAAAGCACAATTAGATGATGCTACGAAGGTATTAGGGCTAGTCCAAAGCCAATCACCCTTTCCAAGTCCCAATGCCAAACAAGCAATATGTAAAGCAGATGAGGCGCTATTAACCGCTACTCCAAATTCAGAACCACAATAATCTGAAACTTTTTTTTCAAATAAGGGAACTTGTGGGCCTTGGGTTAGAAAGTCAGACTGTAAAATATCTATAACAGAATCGATATCAGCTTGATTAATATCTTGCTTTCCATAAGGGATCATTCTTAGATATTTCCAATCTTGTTTTTATTAGCTTCAATCCATTTTTGAAGCTCAGATATGTTCATCCACTCTTTATTGTTTTCAGAGGTGTACATAAAATTTTCCGGCACTCTAATACCGTCACCTATTCGAGCCTTGTCTTTGGCCCAATCATTTATAGATGGCAGTATTTTAAAGTAGCCTGGATACTCATAGGTGTAAAGTGCATCCTCTATTCCAATCATTTGCTCGTGAAGTTTCTCACCAGGTCTGATACCAACCTCTTCTTGCTTGGTGTTTTCATCGACTGCTAAAGCAACATCAGTAATCCTCATAGATGGTATTTTCTTTACATAAATTTCTCCACCTTTCATATCATCAAAAGCATGCCAAACTAATTCAACCCCCTCTTCTAAAGAAATCATAAAACGAGTCATACGATTGTCTGTAATTGGGAATGTTTGCTTACCCTTAATGGACATAAAAAAAGGAATGACAGAGCCACGAGACCCCATTACATTCCCATATCTTACTACCGAAAAGCTTGTGTTGTGACTGCCCGTATATGAATTTCCAGATACAAATAATCTATCAGAAGTCAATTTTGTAGCGCCGTATAAATTAATAGGTGCGCTTGCCTTGTCAGTAGATAGAGCGACGATACGTATAACACCTTTATCAATACAAGCATCAATCAAATTCATTGCGCCCATGACATTGGTCTTTACAAATTCAAACGGATCATATTCCGCAGTTGGGACAATTTTGGCAGCTGCAGCATGAACAACATAATCAATACCATCTAATGCGCGATACAATCGATCTTTATCGCGCACATCCCCAATCATAAAACGAACACGGGGATCATCTTTGAATAATTTCGCCATCTCCCATTGCTTCATTTCGTCACGAGAAAACACCACTATTTTTTTTGGATTATACTTTTCCAGAGTCATTGGAATAAAGGCATGGCCAAATGAGCCTGTACCTCCAGTAATTAATATTGATGCGTTCGCTAACATATTATATTTTCCTTAGTATAATTTTTCATTTTAAAATCTTATCTCACTTTCTTGAAGTTTCTCTAAGGCTCCGAAGGCTTGGGCTTAACTCTAACATTTTCTCATATCTAGCATCATTCAAGACTAAGCCATCATTTAATTCAATAATTCGATCACAATTACACAAGGTGGTTAAACGGTGCGCAATAAACAAAACCGTTACATTTCTGTCTAATCTTTCAATTTCATCCATTACTGCTCTCTCTGTTGTGTCATCAAGTGCGCTTGTTGCCTCATCAAATATTAAAACATTTGCTTTTTTATATAAAGCTCGTGCGATTCCGATCCGTTGCCGTTGTCCACCTGAAAGCCGAACACCTCGTTCTCCAACTTGCAAATCATATCCATTTGGCTGACTTTCGATAAACTCAGATATTTGAGCTTGTTTTGCCGCATTTTGAACTAACTTGATATCTATCAATTCTTTTGGTACGCCAAAAGCAATATTTTCAGCCATACT
>TARA_B110000444_G_scaffold261490_1_pt1 | contig 10293 bp, 10 predicted proteins | sample TARA_B110000444 | Tara Oceans TARA_B110000444 (sample SAMEA4398370) | marine metagenome | biome: Polar Biome; feature: [SRF] surface water layer (ENVO:00010504); material: water (ENVO:00002006), including particulate matter (ENVO:01000060) such as... | depth 5 m
TAAAAAATCATATGGAATTAGATTTACTTTTATTGATAAAAGGAAAACCTTAACGGATAAATATATTGATAAAGTTATGAGTAAATTAAAAAAACAATTTGAACAAGAATTTAACGCCCAATTAAGATAATTATTATAGCTATGAATTTAAATATTTTCAACAAAACAAATTTAGAACATGTTCTTATTAAAGAAAATAAAAAGAATTTTGACGTCAAACATTTTAATTCTACAAATCACTTAAATTATAAAAAACAGACTAACAAATTTGATATTGATTTACTTGATACAGATAAAATTGTTCATCTTAACTCGATAAAAAAAATGTGTATTAACTACCGTCTACGCTTTCTTGATATTGATTTTTTCAAAGGTGAAATCCCTATTCAAGCCATCGAAAATATTAAAGCACTTGAGCTAGATCATGATTCTCAAATCAATGGTTTTAAGATAATGGCCCCGTCAATTATGTTTCGTTTAAAAAATTCTGATGATCCTTTAATGTTTGCTCCGATTGGAAATAACTATTTTTACTTAATTCATAAATGGGGAAATGACCTAAACCCTTTAAGAAAAATTAGAATGTGGCCATTTCAATCATTAATTAATTTATTAATCACATTGTTATGTACCAGCTATTTAATTACTATTTTAACTCCCATAGAAATTTTCACAAGAACTCCAGATACTTCATCTTTTTGGCTTTTATTCCTTTTTATGTTTAAAGCTATTGTTTCCATTGTATTGTTTTTAGGGGTTGCCTTGGGTAAAAATTTTAATCCTCAAATCTGGAATAGTAAATATAACAAGTCCTAACTTTTTATGAACTCTTATTTTAAAATATACACTGGACCAGAAATAATAGTTTTATCTGTCAAAAATATTCTTGAACAGAATTATATTATACCAATCATCAAGGACCAATCAGAGTCAGCAAGACTTGCTGGATTTGGATCAGCTATTCCCAACTTACAGGATGTGTTTGTTCATGAAGACGAAAAAATTAATGCTATTGATCTTATTAAAGAATTTACTAAATCAAATAACACATAATTAAAGCCTTTTTAATTATATATTATATATATTGAAAATTGTTTTATCTAACTAATAAAATATAGATAACTTTTATTTTCGTTTAATATGAATACAAATTTTGAAATTCTTGACTATGTAGTTTTTGCTCTATATGGATTTGTAATACTTGGCGTTGGATTATGGGTTTCAAGAGATAAAAAAGGAGAAAGTAAAAGTGCTGAAGATTATTTTCTTGCAAGCAAATCACTGCCTTGGTGGGCTATTGGTGCATCATTAATTGCAGCTAATATTTCAGCTGAGCAATTTATCGGAATGTCTGGTTCGGGTTTTGCTGTAGGACTTGCCATCGCATCTTATGAATGGATGGCAGCAATTACATTGATTATTGTTGGAAAATATTTTCTTCCAATTTTTATTGATAAACAAATTTATACCATTCCAGAATTTGTTGAAAAAAGATTTTCAAGTCAATTAAAAACAATCTTAGCAATTTTTTGGATTGGACTCTATGTCTTTGTGAATTTAACTTCAGTTTTGTATTTAGGTGGTTTAGCATTAGAAACAATATTAGGGATTGAATTAATTGAAGGAGTTATAGGGCTTGCACTTTTTGCAGCTGCATATTCTCTCTATGGAGGACTATCTGCTGTTGCTTGGACAGATATTATCCAAGTTATAGTTCTCATAATAGGTGGACTAATAACCTCTTATTTAGCTTTAAATACAGTTTCTGGTGGAGAAGGAATGTTTAATGGATTATATAAATTATATGACGTTGTTCCAGAAAAATTTGATATGATTCTTGAGAAAAGTAATCCTGAATATATGAATTTGCCGGGGATTGGCGTTTTAATAGGAGGAATGTGGGTTGCTAATCTTTATTATTGGGGCTTTAATCAATATATTATTCAAAGGACATTAGCTGCAAAATCTTTGAAAGAAGCACAAAAAGGTATATTATTTGCTGCTAGTTTAAAAATGATTCTTCCACTCATAATTGTTATTCCTGGTATTGCAGCATATGTTATTGTAAATGATCCTACAATTTTATCTACATTGGGAGAGACAGGCCTATCAAATATTCCCAACGAAGGATCTGCAGATAAAGCCTATCCGTGGTTAATGCAATTTTTACCAACTGGCTTGAAGGGAATAGCGGTTGCTGCTCTTGCTGCAGCAATTGTATCATCTTTAGCATCTATGCTAAACTCAACCGCTACAATATTTACCATGGATATTTATAAGCCATTTTTTAATAAAAATGCAAATGATTCAACCGTAGTAAATGTTGGTAGATTGTCTGCTGCTTTTGCCCTTGTAATTGCAACAATTATGGCTCCACTATTAGGAGGTATTGACCAAGCGTTTCAATTTATTCAGGAGTATACCGGGGTTGTTAGCCCAGGAATTCTTGCAGTATTCATATTAGGATTATTTTGGAAAAAGACTTCCAATAAAGGTGCTATTTACGGTGCTCTTTTCTCAATTCCAATAGCTATGTTCTTAAAAATTGGTCCAAAAGGCTGGTTCAGTGATACAATTTTAAATAGTCTTGCTCCTACCCTTCCTTTTATTGATCAGATGGCAATTACAGCAATTTTAACAATGCTTGTAATTATGTCTGTTAGTTACAGAGAAAACAAAATTAATTCTGATTCTAAAGGAATTGAACTTAACAAAGGTATATTTGATACAAGCCCTACATTCAATATAGGTTCATTTGCATTAATGATAGTATTAGTTGGACTTTACAGTTTTTTTTGGTAGAATGTTATAAATACATCTTAACTCTTAACTCCTTTACTTTATCATCAGTCATGTATTCGTCAAAAGTCAGATGTCTATCTATTATTCCTTTTGGAGTGAGTTCAATTATCCTATTACCTAGTGATTGAGCAAATAGGTGGTCTTGAGTCGAACAAAGAAGTGTGCCCTTAAACTTTTTTAATGCGTTGTTAAAAGCTGTTATGGACTCCAAATCTAAATGGTTTGTAGGTTCATCTAAAATTAAAACATTAGATCGACTCATCATCATTTTAGATAGCATGCATCTTACCTTTTCTCCTCCTGATAAAACATTTGAACCTTTTAGTGCTTCCTCTCCAGTAAAAAGCATTTTTCCTAAAAAACCTCTTAAATACAACTCTTCTCTTTCTTCTTCAACTTCAGTCCATTGCCTTAACCAATCAACTAATGAAAGTGTTTTTTTAAAAAGATAGTCATTATCAATTGGTAAATATGCTTGAGTAGTTGTTATTCCCCAATCAAAACTTCCTAAACTAGGTAGTAGTTCATTATTTAGAATTTTAAAAAAACTAGATACTGCTCTTGAATTTTTACTGAAAACAATTACTTTATCATTTTTGGTCAAGTTTAAGTTTATATCACTGAATAATATTTCCCCATCAATTTCATATTTAAGTTTTTCAATATTTAATATTTGATCTCCTGCCTCCCTTTCTTGTTCGAATAAGATACCTGGATATCTTCTGCTAGATGGCTTTATTTCTTCAATATTTAATTTATCAATCATTTTTTTTCTTGAGGTTGCTTGCTTTGATTTAGCGACATTTGCAGAGAATCGTGAAATAAACTCCTGCAATTCTTTCTTTTTTTCTTCTGCCTTTTTATTTGATTGAGCTTTTTGTCGAGCTGCTAATTGAGAAGATTCATACCAAAAACTATAATTTCCAGAAAAATGATTGATTTTACTAAAATCAATATCTGAAATATGAGTACATACTGCGTCTAGAAAATGTCGATCATGAGATACAACTATAACTGTATTTTCATAATTACTTAAAAATATTTCTAGCCAGTTGATTGTGTCATAATCTAAATCATTTGTGGGTTCATCCATTATCAAAACATCTGGATTTCCAAATAATGCCTGTGCTAATAAAATTCTTACTTTTTGTTTTACATCAACATCTATCATATTGCTATAGTGTATTGATTCTGAAATTCCCAAATTGGATAGTAACGCAGCTGCATTACTATCAGCATTCCACCCATCCATTTCTTCATAGATAAGTTGTAACTCCCCAACTCTGTCTCCATCAGATTCTGAAAAGTCTTCATTTGAATATATCTGATCCATTTCTTTTTTAACAGAAAACAATTCTTTATTACCTCTTAAAACTGTTTCAATAACCTCGCATTGGTCATATGCATTGTGATTTTGTTCTAAAACGGAGAGTCGTTTTCCTATCTCAAGATTTACATTACCTGAGTTTGCATCTTGATTTCCAGAAAGGATATTTAGAAAAGTTGATTTTCCTGCACCATTTGCACCTATAATTCCATAACAATTCCCTGCAGAAAAAGTAACATTCACCTCATCAAAAAGAACTCTTTTTCCATATTGAACAGAAAGGTTGTTTACCGAAAGCATATTTTTTTTTGCGAAAATAGGTAATTCTAATAAAGAAAACCTATTAATTTTATAAATTGAAAATTATTAGCTTAAAATATTTTTTTGAAAAATTATAAAATTTATATACATAGTATTTTAATTATCAGTTTTATATCATGTTCAAATCAGATAAAAAATAATAACATATTTTTTGGAGGTCAAATTATAAACCCAACCTCAAATTATTTAATTCTTCATAAAAACAACATCACAATTGATTGTCTAGTCTTAGATTCAAATAATAGTTTTAAAAAAACTTTTGTCAATTTAGAACCTGGAATTTATAAATTAGAACATATTCCTGAATATCAAACTTTATTAATCGAGCCTGGTGATAGTCTATGGGTAAGAGTAAATGCTGCTGAATTTAAAAAATCCATTGTTTTTAGTGGAAAAGGGTCCAGTAAAAATAATTTTTTAATGGATATGGAAATCAATATAGAAATGGAGAATGAATTTCTTTCCTCTAAATATTCTCTGGAAAGCAAATTTTTTTCTAAAATTATTGATTCTTTAGTAAATCAAAAGAAGAAACAATGGATTTTGATGGACTCCATAAACCAATTATCTGATTTTGCCCAAAAAGTTACCATGGCTTCTTATGTATATCCTTATGGTACAAGAAGAGAAAGATACGCTATTTTGAGAGCCGAAAACCTAGTTAGATCCAAAGACAGCTCATACTTTAATTACAGACAATTTTTAAATTTTGAAGAAACTGACTTAGCCTTTTTCGATCCATATATTGATTATGTTCTTAATTTTTTAAACGAAAATTCAGTAGATAGTTTAAATTATTATTTTAAGTCTAAAAATGAAACTGATTTTAATATAAAAAGACTTCAAGTATTAGAAAATAAAATATTTGGGAGAGAATTAAAAAATAATTTAGCTAGAGCCATTGCCTACGATGAAGTTTTAAACTTTGATAATCATTCAGAACACGAGAATTTTTTACAATACTATTTTGCCATTAATTCTAATACTAAGTTTTTAGCTGAGGTTCTAAGTCTTCACAATGATATTAAAAAAATGTATTTAGGGTCCCCACTTCCAGAAATATCAATTCAAAATTCAAAACTTGATACTGTAAGTAGTAATTCAATATTCAATAATAAACCAACTGTTATATATTTTTGGTCCCAATCCCAAATGAACCACTACAAGAAAACATTAGATATAATTGAAAAATTAAAATTAAATAAACCAAATTATCAGTATGTGGGAATTTCTATTCAGCCATTGAATAAAATTGCACTTCAAGTTAATAAAATGTTAGACCTAGATAACGGAAAACAATTTGCAATTATAGACTTTGAAAATGCAAGTAAAAAATGGATAATTACACTCTTAAATAAAGCAATTATAACTGATCCTGACGGAAAGATAATCAATGGATTTGCAAATATTTTTGATTTTAATTTTTTAGATCAGCTCTAATTTCCTTTTTTATGGTCTGCTAAAAATTTTTCTAAACCAGAATCAGTAAGTGGGTGTTTTGATAGAGCTATTATTGCACTTAGTGGTCCTGTCATAACATCAGCTCCTGCTTTAGCGCAGTTAATAATATGCATAGGATGACGAACTGAAGCTGCTAGTATTTCTGTTTCAAATGCATAATTATCGTATATGTGTCTAATTTCTTCGATTAGGAACATACCGTCTTGTGAAATATCATCAAGTCTTCCAATAAATGGTGAAACATAAGTAGCTCCTGCTTTTGCAGCAAGTAAAGCTTGACCTGATGAAAAAATTAAAGTACAATTTGTTTTGATACCCTTATTAGAAAAATACTTAATTGCTTTGATTCCTTCAGGAATCATAGGAACTTTTACAACAATTTGAGGGTGAAGTTTTGCAAGTATTTCTCCTTCACTTACAATTCCTTCAAAATCAACAGCTATTACTTCAGCCGAAACATCTCCACTTACAGATTTACAGATATTTACATAATGTTTTAGAATATTTTCTTGTCCAGTTATTCCCTCTTTAGCCATTAAGGAAGGATTAGTTGTAACTCCATCAAGAACTCCAAGATCCTCAGCTTGTTTTATTTGTTCAATATTTGCAGTATCGATAAAGAATTTCATAATTAATTAATTTATAGATTGTAATAATTCATTAAGATTTTTTCGTACAAAAAATCGGGTAATATTTTTTTTAAAAAGATAGAAAATTTTTGAAAATGTGCACCTACTTTATAGTGAACATTTGGTGATTTTGTTAATATTATTTTATAAATGTTTCTTGCAACTTCTACTGGATCATTTCCATCATTAACGTGCTTATTCATTTTACTTAAACTTTGTTTATATACATTCTCATATGCTCCATTTTTTATAGGAGAATGGTACCTTCTGTTTGCTATATTAGTGGCAAATTCTCCAGGTGCTAATGTCAATATATTAACACCAAACCTTTTCGTTTCCATTCTAATAGATTCTGTAAAAACTTCCATTGCTGCCTTTGAAGCTGAATAACAACCTCTAAATGGTAATCCCATATAACCAGCTATTGAAGTAATATTAATGATCAAACCACTTTTATTATTTCTCATTACAGGAAGTGTTTTTTGCATCAATTTTATTGGACCAAAAAAATTAGTTTCAAAATTCTCTCGCATTGCTTTAATATTTGTTTCTTCACCTGGACCTGTAATTCCAACACCTGCATTATTTATCAAAATATCAATTACATTTTCTTTTTCAAGTACTTCTTCAATGTATTTATCAATTGATAAATCATTATTAACGTCTAGCGATAACAAAGAATAATTTTTTGGGGTTTTGTATTTATTTGGGGATCTACTAGTGCCATATACGCGGAAACCTCTATTTGAAAGGTATTCTGCTGTAGCTCTTCCAATACCTGAGGAAGCACCTGTAATTAAAACAACTTTAGCCATATAATAAAAGGGCAAGCTGTCTACATCACATCGCTACAACCATCTACCCTTGCTGCGTTCCCACCCTGGGGGATTTGACAGGAGCTGATTGTGTAGGACTTGCCCATCACAAATATACCACATAGATTAATGTCAACAATGGGCTTTAAAATTTAATTTTATTTAACTTCGTTTCAAATAAATTAAAATGAAATATTTATTTAAACCAATAATTATTAGTTTTCTATTAATGAATTGTGGTTCACAAAATCAGTTATCTTTTAAAATCACAACAAATTCATCTGAATTTAATCCAAACGACACTCTTAAAATTCAAATAACATCAACTAAGTTGGAGAAAATTCCTGAGAAAATTATTTATATTGATGGAAATGAGGTTAAACCTCCATATACCCTATCTAATCTGAAATTAGGAAAACACGAAATTAAAGCTGAATTAATTCTCAAGGGTGATAAAATATTTTTAAATAAAGAATTTACATTATTCGCAACTAATTCACCAGAATTGTATTCATATAAAATAATTAACTCATACCCTCACGATAAAACTTCATATACACAAGGTTTAGAGTTTGATGGGGATATTTTGTTTGAGAGTACAGGACTCAGAGGTCAATCTAAAATTAGATCAACTAATTATAAAGACGGATCTATCATTAATGAAAAAAAATTGAATAAAAATTATTTTGGAGAAGGTCTTTCAATTTTAAATGATAATGTTTACCAACTAACATGGCAGGAAAATATTGGTTTTATTTACGATAAATCTTTATCAAATGTAGAAGGATCATTTTCATATGGTAAGAGTAATGAAGGGTGGGGTTTATGTAATGACGGTTTAAATTTTTATAAATCAGATGGAACAAATAAGATTTGGATTTTAGATACTAAAAGTCTAAAAGAAATAGGTTATATCGAAGTAATGACAAATAACAAGACTGTTAATAAAATTAATGAACTTGAATGGGTTGATGGTAAAATATATGCAAACACCTATCAGTTTAATAAAGAAGTCGTTTTAATTATTAATCCTAAATCTGGAATGGTAGAAGGAGTTATAGATTTCAGTGGTTTGAAGAATCAAGTAGAGCAGATTAAATCTTTAAATGTTTTAAATGGTATTGCATATAATAAAAATTCAAAATCATTCTTTTTAACAGGGAAAAACTGGAGTAAGCTTTTTGAAGTTAAAATATACAAATCAAATGAATAGATTTACAACCAACATAAAAGTCTTAAAGAATCACCTTGATGATCTAAATCATGTGAATAATGTTCAATATTTATATTGGGCTCAAGATATTGCAAAATCTCACTGGATATTTTTAACAGAAGATGTAAAATTTCCTATTGGAATATGGATGGTACGTCATCACGATATTATTTATAGGATGGGAAGTTTTTTAGGAGATATAATTAAGGTTAGTACATATATTTCAAATGTTAAAGGTCCAGTTCTTAATAGAATAGTTGAATTTCACAATAAAGATAATGATAAGTTGCTTGTTAGAATTTGTACTAAATGGTGCTATCTAAATAATTTGAAGGATAGAAAGATTTTATCAATCCCAAATAATATAATTAAACTAATCAATCCATTGGACTTAAAAGTTAAATAATTCTCTTCCTTTCATTAAAGAGTTAACTTTTAGTGCAACATTTTTAAGTTCTCTATCATTTTCATGATTTTTTATAACATGATCAATTAGTTCAACTATGGAGGGCATTTCATTTGAATTCAACCCTCTTGTAGTTATAGCTGGAGTTCCAATTCTTATTCCTGAAGTAACAAATGGAGATTTACTATCAAAAGGAACCATATTTTTGTTTACAGTAATTTCTGCTTTAACTAAAGCTTGCTCAGCATCTTTTCCATTAATATTTTTATTTCTTAAATCAATTAGCATTAAGTGATTATCAGTACCGTTAGAAATAATATTATAATTCAAATCAATAAAAGCTTTAGCCATAGTTCGTGAATTAGACATAACTCTTTGTTGGTAATCCTTAAATAATGGGGAGAGTGCCTCTTTAAAAGCTAATGCTTTACCTGCTATTACGTGCATTAATGGACCTCCTTGATTCCCAGGAAACACTGCCATATTTAATAAGTTTGACATTTTTTTTAATGATCCATTTTTTAATTTTTCACCGAAAGGATTATCAAAGTCTTTACCCATTAAAATTAAACCACCTCTTGGCCCTCTTAGTGTTTTGTGGGTTGTAGTTGTGATAACGTGGCAATGAGGGAGTGGATCATTAAGGAGACCTGAAGCAATCATTCCTGATGGATGGGAGATATCTGCTAATAAAAAACATCCAATTTTGTCAGCAATTGATCTAAATTTTTTAAAATCAATATCACGTGAATACGCAGAAGCACCGGCAATAATCATTTTAGGTTTTATTTTTTCAGCTAATTTTTCAATATTATCATAATCAAGAATTCCAGTATCACGATTTACACCATAAAAATTTGCATTGTATAATTTTCCAGAAAAATTCACAGGAGATCCATGTGTTAAATGACCACCATGAGATAAATCAAATCCTAATATCTTATCACCTGGATTCAAAAATGCATGAAAAACAGCAGTATTGGCTTGGGAACCTGAGTGAGGTTGAACATTTGCATATTCAGCACCGTATAGTTTTTTTGCTCTTTCTATGGCTAATATTTCAACTTTATCAACAACTTCACAACCACCATAATATCTTTTATTTGGATAACCTTCTGCATATTTATTTGTTAAAACTGAACCTGTAACTTTCATTACATCGGGACTAGTGAAGTTTTCTGACGCAATAAGTTCAATACCATTAAGCTGTCTATTATTTTCGTCGTTAATAAGATTAAAAATTTCCTGGTCTTTCATATTTAATATTTATGAATACAAATTTAAAGATTATTAAATGTTCGTTGTGTTCATTAAATAAA